>ENA-UONZ01000678-UONZ01000678.1-human-gut-metagenome-genome-assembly--contig:-C93old-NODE-678-length-50766-cov-13.424523_pt1 | contig 50766 bp, 42 predicted proteins | sample MGYA00242468_ERZ724015 | MGnify/ENA metagenome assembly ERZ724015
TCAGAAGGATATGCTTTTGCGGTATGCACGGGAGCACCATTTCCCGAATCCCACATTTTTTGTGGATGATGGCGTGAGCGGTGTGACCTATGACCGCCCCGGTTTTCAAGCGATGCTTGCGGAAATTGAAGCGGAACGGGTGGCTGTCTGTATCACCAAAGACCTATCCCGCCTAGGTAGAAATTCCGCTCTGACAGGACTTTACACCAATTTCACCTTTCCGCAGTACGGTGTCCGCTATATTGCCATCAATGACAACTTCGATACCATCAACCCCAACAGCACCGATAACGATTTTGCGGGCATCAAAAACTGGTGCAACGAGTTTTATGCGCGAGATACCAGTCGCAAAATCCGCGCTGTCAATAAGGCAAAGGGTGAACGCGGCGTTCCTTTGACAACCAATGTCCCCTACGGCTATTTGAAAGACCCGGAAAATCCTCGTCGCTGGAAGATCGACCCTGTTGCCGCCGATGTGGTGCGGCGTATTTTCTCCATGTGCATGGAGGGCAGAGGTCCGCAGCAGATTGCAAACCAACTGAAAGCGGACAAAGTATTGACACCGACTGCCTACAAAACCTTGCAGGGGATCAAAAGCCCCAATAAGAAACCGGAGGACCCGTATGGCTGGGGTGACAGCACTGTTGTCAGGATTCTGGAACGCCGGGAGTACACAGGCTGCACGGTGAACTTCAAGACTTACACCAATTCTATCTGGGATAAGAAGCAAAGGGATAATCCCATTGAAAAGCAGGCGATTTTCCCCAATACCCATGAGCGCATTATCGACGATGATGTGTTTGAAAAGGTGCAGGAGATCCGCCAGCAGCGTCACCGAATAATCCGCACGGGAAGAAGCAGCATTTTCTCTGGGCTCGTCTACTGCGCGGACTGTGGCTCCAAAATGCTGTACGGTTCATCCAACAACGGCGATCTCGATCAGGACTTTTTTGACTGCTCCCTGCACCGCAAAAGCAAAGAAAAGTGTAATGGGCATTTCATTCGCGTCAAAGTCTTGGAGCGGCTGGTTCTCAAGCACATTCAGGCAGTTATGGGGTATATCCTGCGACACGAGGATTATTTCCGCACGATCATGGAGGAACAGCTACGCGTGGAAAGCTGTGAACAAATCCGCATCCGCAGAAAGCGGCTGGAAAGCAACGAACGGCGCATTGCCGAGCTGAAAAGGCTGTTCATCAAGATTTATGAGGACAACGCCAGCGGGCGGTTAACAGATGAACGCTATGATATGCTGAGCCAGACCTATGAAGCGGAGCAGAAGCAGTTGGAAGCGGAAGCGATCACCTTGCAGCAGGAGATTGAAGTGCAGGAACGACAGAACGAAAACATTGAAAAGTTCATTCAGAAAGCGCACAAGTATGTCGGCATTGAGGAACTGGACGGCTACGCGCTGCGGGAACTGGTGTCTGCCATCTATGTGGACGCACCGGACAAGTCCAGCGGCAAGCGGGTACAGCACATCCATATCAGGTACGATGGGCTGGGCTTTATCCCTCTGAATGAGTTGATGAAAAAGAAAACGGCGTGACCGAAGTCACGCCGCCCCTTGAAAACACGAGGTTTTCACCATTTTTTGATTTTACTGTTTTACGACCACCCGGCAATTGCTCACCTGTTTTTATATCCCGCCCTGTGGAAATAAAACCGCAAGTGCGGTGCATGGGGAGCGGATGGCCCTGTTGCGGCGGACAAAATTTCTGCGCTGCCGCACGGCGGGCGCCTCCCAATTTTGACCGCGGCCACTCGCTTCTGCTCGCCGTCGTGCCAGTCGGTTGGCATGACGGTGAGAACATCGCTGGAGGCACTGCCGTGCCGCTACACGCACACGGGCACTGAAACATGCCCCCGGCATGTTTTTCTCGCGCTGCTCGTGCCCTTTCGAGCCTCTGCCCGACATAACAAAAAAGAGACACCATCCTTCAGGATGGTGTTTCTTTTTGTGATTGCTCACAGGTTTTGCTGCCCGTGCGCACTCCTGTATATCGCAAGGAAAGGAATGTATGCAAGGGAAACCTTAGTCGGGTTTCCCTTGCATGTTAAATCGTCCGCCCGCAGGCGACCACTTTTGCGGAGCAAAAGTGCTGCTCCAAAAAGAAAGACACCCCTACGGGTGTCTTTCTTTTTGGAGCGGGCGACGAGGCTCGAACTCGCTACCTCGACCTTGGCAAGGTCGCGCTCTACCAGATGAGCTACGCCCGCACAGCAATAGTTATTATAAGGCATGACCGCCGGATTGTCAAGCCTTTTTTCACACTTTTGGCGTGTTTTTCCCGCACGGTTCAAAGGGTATGTGCCGTGCCCGGTGGAAAACCCAGGAGCCGCCGTACCGAAACGGCGGCTTCCCCACTATAAAAACTGCCCATCCGGCGGCGGGCCGCACCCGGTCAGACCGCCGGCGGCGTCTTGGCCAAAATTATTTCCACAATGCCCCAGGTGTCCGTATCAGGGTAGAAGTGCACCTGCCAAGGCTCCCCGTCCCGGCCCGTTTCCTTCTGCACCGCCGCCACGGAGTCCAGCACCGACTGGCGGCTGCCGTCAAAGCTACTTACCTGAACGGCCAGCTCGGCCTCGTCCTTTTCTGCCACCGACCGCAGCAGGTCGGTCAGCGCCGCCGTGTTGGTGGCGTGCACGATGGCCCGGAGCTGCTCCGCCGTGCGGCGATACCCGGCGGTGAAGCGCAGCTGGGTGTACCCGCGCCCCCCCTCGTCCACGGTATAGGTCAGGTATTCCAGAGCGTAGGCCCCCAGGGGCGTATCCTGCAGCACCTCGTTGCAGGCTGCCTGGGCCGCCTGGGACGGGTCGGGCAGGGCAGCGCTGTCGTAGAGCCAGACGATGCCGCTCTCCTCCCGGCTGCCCACCAGCAGCAGCAGATCGTTTACCAGATCCTGGTGATCCTCCGCCCGGAGCACGTCCCGGCGGTTTCCCTCGTAATAGGTGGCGCTGTGGGGCTCCGTGCGGCTGTATTCCCGCTGCAGCAGACTGCATCCGGACAGAAGCAGCGCCCCGCACAAAAACAGGGGGATCAGCATTTTTTTCATGAGAGCGCTCCTTTCCTTCTGCTGTCAGAATGAATATACCGATTATAATCAGTTCAATAACATGCCTCGCAGAGTTCGCGTCCGCAGACGGCAAAGCAGTCCAATCCTTTTGAAAGAAAAATCAAAGATTTTTCGCCAGTTGTTTTACAGCAGAGTCATCTGCTCCCGGCCCTGATCCTCCTCCCGGAGCAGGGCGCCGGCGGCGGGGATGCTGCGCACCCGGTAGCGGGCCAGATTGGTGATGCCGCTCTCCTCCAGGGTGCAGACCCGGTCCAGATGATACCGGGGCTTCATGTTCATCACCGCCACGCCCTGGGTGGAGCGGGTGGTCTTGGGCGCAAGCAGCGCCGTGTGCAGCAGCAGGGCCCGAGGCTCCGTGCTGATGAGGGCCAGCTCCCTGTCCTCCGTCAGGGGTACCAGGGCCGCCAGGGGGCTCTTATCCGAGTAGGCCCCGGTGAGCTTGCGGCGGTTGGAGGTGGTGGCGTAGGCCGAGAGGGCCACCCTTGCGCACTTGCCGTTTTCAAAGAAGAACAGCACATGACCGCTGTAATCCCCGGGCAGCACCAGGTCGATGACCTTTTCGTCCTCGTCCATCCCCAGCTTGGTGGGCAGATAGTCCCCCAACAGCGACGCCTTGCCGTCGGCAAAGTCGGCGGCCCGGACCTTATACACCTGCTGATGGTCCGTGAAGAACATCAGCTCGGTGTTGTTGGTGGCCTCCACCCGGCGGAAGAGCTCGTCGCCCTCCTTGAACTTCTGCTCGCCGCTCATGCGCAGAGATTGGGCGGTGATCTTCTTGAAATACCCCTCCCGGGACAAAAACAGCGTCACGGGATAGTCCGGCGTCTCCTCCGGCTCCTCCTCATACTCCGCCTCATGGCTGAAGATAATTTCCGTTTTCCGGGGCTGGGCGTACTTTTTCCGCACGTCCTCCAGCTCGCCCACGATGATCTTGCGGATGCGGGCGGGCTTTTGCAGGGTGTCCTCCAGGTCCTCGATTTCCTCCTCCAGGGCGGCGGTCTCCTGCACCCGCTTGAGGATGTACTCCTTGTTGATGTTGCGCAGCTTGATCTCCGCTACATACTCCGCCTGAACCTGGTCGATGCCGAAGCCGATCATCAGGTTGGGCACCACCTCCGCCTCCTCCTCGGTCTGGCGGATGATCTCAATGGCCTTGTCGATGTCCAGCAAAATGCGCTTGAGGCCCTGCAAAAGGTGCAGCTTCTCCTGCTTTTTGTGCAGCACGAAGTACACCCGCCTCCGCACGCATTCCGTGCGCCAGGCCAGCCACTCCTCCAGCAGCGCCTTCACCCCCAGTACCCGGGGCATTCCGGCGATGAGAATGTTGAAGTTGCAGCTCACCGTGTCCTGCAGGGGGGTCAGGCGGAAGAGCTTCTGCATGAGCTTGTCCGGGTCTACGCCCCGCTTTAAGTCAATGGCCAGCTTCAGGCCCGAGAGGTCCGTCTCGTCCCGCATGTCGCTGATCTCCTTGATCTTCCCGGCCTTCATCAGCTCGGACACCTTGTCCAAAATGGCCTCCAGGGAGGTGGAATAGGGGATCTCGAAAATTTCGATAATATTTTCGCTCTTGATATAACGGTACTTGGCCCGGACCTTCACACCGCCCCGGCCGGTCTCGTAAATGCGTCCCAGCTCTTCCGGGTCGCAGAGAATCTGCCCCCCGGTGGAAAAATCCGGGGCCAGCAGGGTGGTGGCAATGTCATGGTCGGGATTTTTCAGCAGCTGGATGGTGGTGTCGCAGACCTCCCCCAGGTTAAACCCGCAGATTTGCGACGCCATGCCCACGGCGATGCCCTGGTTGGCCGACACCAGCACATTGGGATAGGTGGTGGGCAGCAGGGCCGGCTCCTTGGTGGTGTTGTCGTAGTTATCCACAAAGTCCACGGCGTCGCAGTCCAGATCCCGGAAAAGCTCCGCGCAGATGGGGGCCAGCTTTGCCTCGGTGTAGCGGCTGGCGGCGTAGGCCATGTCCCGGGAGTAGACCTTGCCGAAGTTGCCCTTGCTGTCCACGAAGGGGTGGAGCAATGACTCGTTGCCCTTGGCCAGGCGCACCATGGTCTCGTAAATGGCCTGGTCGCCGTGGGGATTCAGGCGCATGGTCTGGCCCACGATGTTGGCGGACTTGGTGCGGTTCCCCGTGAGCAGGCCCATCTTGTACATGGTGTACAGGAGCTTTCGGTGAGAGGGCTTGAAGCCGTCGATCTCCGGGATGGCCCGGGAGACGATAACGCTCATGGCGTAGGGCATGTAGTTCTCGTCCAAAGTCGCCGTGATAGGCTGCTCCACCACCGTGCCCCGCAGGCCCATGACATTGGGGTCCGCGGCGGGGTGGACGGTTTTCGGTTCTGTTTTCTTCTTTGCCATGAAAGATAATTCCTTTCGTATTCAAACTGAGGAGAGGGACGGACGACCGCAAGGGCCGCCCCTGCCAATGGCGTCTCTCCTCAGCTCACATCGATCATATCCAGATACTTATACCCGTTCTCGGCGATATACTCCTTCCGCCCGGTCAGGTTGTCCCCCAGCAGGAGGTCAAAAATGCGCTCGGTCTCCGCGGCCTCGTCCGGCAGGACCTTTACCAGCCGCCTTGTCTCCGGGTTCATGGTGGTCAGCCACATCATCTCCGGGTCGTTCTCGCCCAGGCCCTTGCTGCGGTCCACCTTCACCTTTTTCCCCTCCAGGGACTTGAGAATGTCCGCCTTCTCCTTCTCCGAGTAGGCAAACCAGGTCTTTTCCTTGCAGGTAATTTCAAACAGCGGTGTCTCCGCGATATACACATAGCCCTCCCGGATGAGGGTGGGGCACAGGCGGTAGAGCATGGTGAGGATCAGGGTGCGAATTTGGAACCCGTCCACATCGCCATCGGTGCAGAGGATGACCTTGCTCCAGCGGAGGTTGTTCAGGTCAAACTGATTCAGGTCCTTCACCGCCCGGCCGCTTACCTCCACGCCGCAGCCCAGGACCTTCATGAGATCCGTGATAATATCGCTCTTAAAAATGCGCGGATAGTCGGCCTTTAAGCAGTTTAAGATCTTGCCCCGCACGGGCATGAGGCCCTGGAACTCCGCGTCCCGGCTCTGCTTGCAGGCGCCCAGGGCGGAGTCGCCCTCTACAATGTAAATCTCCCGCTTGCTCACATCCTTGGTGCGGCAGTCCACAAACTTCTGCACTCGGTTGGCAATGTCTATTTTCTCCGTCAGCTTCTTTTTCTGATTGATGCGGGTCTTTTCCGCCGTCTCCCGGCTGCGCTTGTTGATAAGCACTTGGCTGGCGATCTTATCCGCCGCGTCGGGATTTTCAATGAAGTATACCTGCAGCTGCTCCCGCAGGAAGTCGTTCATAGCGTCCTGGATGAACTTATTGGTAATGGACTTTTTGGTCTGGTTTTCGTAGCTGGTCTGGGTGGAGAAGTTGTTGCTGACCAAAATCAGACAATCCTGCACATCGGGATAGGTGATCTTGCTTTCGTCCTTGGTGTACTTGCCGTGGTCCCGGAGGTACTTGTCAATGGCGTACACAAAGGCCAGGCGGGTGGCCTTTTCCGGGGAGCCGCCATGCTCCAAGAAGCTGGAGTTGTGGTAGTGCTCCACCACGGGGTGCTTGTTGGAAAAGCAGCAGGCGATGTTCAGCTTCACCTTGTACTCGGGCTTGTCTGCCCGGTCCCGGCCCCGGCGCTCGCACTCCCAGCACACCGGCTCGGTGAAGGCATCCAGCCCAGCCAGCTCCCGGATGTAGTCAGCAATGCCGTTTTCATAGAGGAAATCCTCCGTGTCAAAGGCCGCGCCGTTCTGATTACGCAGCCGGAAGGTCACCCCGGCGTTTACCACGGCCTGGCGCTTCATCACGTCTCGGTAGTAGTCCAGGGGGATCTGAATGTCCGTGAATACATCCAGATCCGGCAGCCAGTGGATGCGGGTGCCGGTCTTGCGCTTTTGGCTGTCGGGCAGGGGACGGGACTGAAGCTGACCCACGATCTCACCCTTTACAAAGTGCAGGGTGTACTCCTTCCCCTCCCGCCACACGGTCACGTCCATGTACTGGCTGGCGTACTGGGTGGCGCAGGAGCCCAGGCCGTTGAGGCCCAGGGAAAACTCATAGTTTTCGCTGTTTTCGTTGTCATATTTGCCGCCGGCGTACAGCTCACAGAACACCAGCTCCCAGTTGTAGCGGCCTTCCTTCTCGTTCCAGTCCACCGGGCAGCCCCGGCCCATATCCTCCACCTGGATGGAGAGGTCGGAAAACCGGGTGACGGTGATGAGCCGCCCGTGACCCTCCCGGGCTTCGTCGATGGCGTTGGATAATATCTCAAATACGGCGTGCTCGCAGCCCTCCAGGCCATCGGAGCCGAAAATGACCCCGGGGCGCTTACGCACCCGGTCCGCGCCCTTGAGGCTGGAAATGCTTTCGTTGCTGTAGGTTTTCTTTGTTGCCATATAGTCCTCCTGCCGGTGATTCCGGCCATACCTTTCTATTTTAGCGCATTTTGCGCCGTCTGGCAATAGCTGCGGTCTTCCGGGACAAAAAACGGAATAAGCTGCGAAAATGTTAGGCATTTCCTTCGCTCATAACAAAACCGCAACCGGAGAAAATTAGCCTTGCATATAGGGTTTTGCACATTATCCACAGAGTTATCCACATCGTTATGTAAACAAGAATCGGCCCAAAAAGTTACACAATCCCATCTGTCGGCATAAACGGACGGATTCTGCGGGCGGGATCGGCCAAATCCTCGGAAAAAGGCCGTCCGCGCACCGAAACGCACGGACGGTCTTTCCAAATGCATTAAAAATGCTTCACCTGGCCGGACAGCAGCAGCCCCGGCAGCAGCCACAGCAGCTGGAACAGCACCAACCGCAGCGGTGTCAGAGAGGCGTATCCGCCTACCCCGGTGAGGTAGTAGCACAGCAGCAGGCCCGCCGCTGCCGCGAGAAGCGCCAGCACCGTGGTCCACCGCACCGCCAGCAGCAGCTTGCGGCAGCCCAGCACCGTCTCGGCGTAGGGCATCAGCCCGTCCCGATATATCAAGGCGCAGGCGGGGGCGGTCTCCCGGGACTGCTCCAGCAGTGCCAGCCGCGTCCTCACATCCGGGTAGACGGGCTTGGCATCTACCTTGAAGCAGCGGCGCAGGAACTCCGGGGTCATGTTGCACCCCCGCACTGCCAGCACCGGCGTGACCCGGTTGCGCCGCAGGGCCCGCAGGGCCCAATCCACATTCCGGGAGGACTGGTACCGCAGGGCAAAAATGGCCGTCAGCTGGCCGTCCACCGCCAAAAACAGGCCTGACGGCACCTTCAGATCTCTGGGCAGGCGCACCTTCTGCTTGCGCATGAAGTAGGCACTGCCCAGCAGCACTGTCTCCCCGTGGATGGTGCCTCCGGCGCCGCCCTCCTCGTACCAGTGGAAGTCGTCCAGCTTTTCCGCCTGTCCGCCGTTATCCGAGAGCATCTGCTCCAGCATGGGCAGGGCCTGACTGTCTGCGGCCCGGGCCACGGCTACCGCGTAGGACAGAACCCGGCCCAACTCCTCGCCGTATATTTTCATCCCGTTGAGGGTCAGCGTCCCGGCGGGAAACAGATCCTCGTCCGTAATGACTATGCGCCGGGCGCCGCTGATGGCCCGGGCTCCGGCGTAGCCTGCCACGGCGCAGCCGCTGTGGCTCAGCCGGCGGCTCAGCTGCCGCATGGGCAGTGTCCCCGCCAGAGGCCAGGCCAGGGGTATGGCCGCCGTCAGCAGGGCTGACAGCACCCAGAAGGGCTGCGCCGGCTTTACCTCCGACAGGCACACCACCCCCGCCAACACGCAGGCTGTGGCCAGCAGCAGCGGCAGCACTGCGTTCTGCCATTTCTGAGGCAGATCTGGGGCCATAGCGCGGGTATAGAATCCCTCCATCCGGCCCCGCTGCTTCACGGCCCCCGCCTCGGCGCGCTGCACGCCCCAGGGGGGATTGCCCCCCAGATCTGCCAGGCGGAAGCTCTCCCGTCGCCCGGCACACCGCAGATATACACCCCACTGGCAGCACAGCACCACCAGGGCCGCCGCCCCGGCCAGGGGCAGATGTTCCCCGTTTTTCACCAGGCACCACACGCAGTCGCCCAGACAGGCCACCACCAGCAGCAGCGCCCCCACGGCGCAGGAAAAGCGCTTTTCTCCCAGACCCTGGGCCATATCCTGCCACAGCGGCATGGCCAGCAGGGCCTGCAGAAGCAGCAGACCGCCCACCGCGCCGAAGCGCAGCTGCGGCGTGTTCAGCCACACCTGCGGCACCGTCACCAGGGCCTCCGCTGCCGTGATGCCCACCAGCAGGATTGCCGGCAGCAGGCAGCGCAGCACTGCGCCCCGGTGTCGGCGGCACAGGCGCTTCTGCTCAAATTCCGCCTCGTCCATGCCGGGCTCCGGCGGGATATCCTCTTCCGGCTCTGTCTCCGGGTCGGATTTTTCCCTGGGAGCCGTCAGGGCTCGGAAAAAGTCTCTGGCCGCCGCCAGCCTTGCCCGGCGCAGGGCGGCTCTTTTCGCCTTCCGGGCGGCTGCTTCCTCCTGCGCCAGCTCCAGCTGCCGCTGGGCGGATTCCTCCTCCATCACGGCGGAGACCGTCCGGTCCATCACGTCCTCGATGGATACCAGCCGCTCCTGGGGCACAGGCTCCGCCTGTCCCCCCGGCTCTTCCGGCTCTTCTGACGCTTCCGCCGCTTCCGCCGCAGGCTCCGGCTCCTCCGGCGCAGGCTCCTCCGGCGCCGGTTCCGCTGCCGCTTCCGGCTCCGCCGGGGATATGGATGCTTCTTCCGCTTTCGGCTCCGGGCTTTCCGCCGCCTGCGTCTCCGGTGGAGCCTTGGGCGCGGCGCTGCCCGGGCCGAATTCCGCCAGGATGTCCTCCAGGTCGAATTTCTCCGCCCCGGACACGTCCGCAGCCAGCTCCCCGGTGTCCGACAGGATCCGATTTACTTCTTCATCCGTGTATTTGCTCATATTCCTCGCTTTACATCCGGCGGCGTACCGCCTCATACAGTAAGATAGCTGCAGCGGCGCTGGCGTTCAGGGAGGAGATGTGCCCCTTCATGGGAATGCTCACCAGAAAGTCGCATTTTTCCCGCACCAAGCGGCCCATGCCGCTGCCCTCCGAGCCGATGACGATGGCCGCTGGGCCCTTGAGATCGGCGTCATAGAGGGATGTCGTCCCCTCGGCGGCGGTGCCGTAAACCCACACACCCTTCTTTTTCAGCTCCTCCAGCGTGGCCGGGAGATTGGCCACTCTTGCCACGGGCATATAGCTCACCGCTCCCGCCGATGTTTTGCCCACAATGGCCGTGAGCCCCGCCGAGCGGCGCTTGGGAATGATGACCCCGTGGGCCCCGGCACACTCGGCGGTGCGGAGGATGGCACCCAGGTTGTGTGGGTCGGAAATTTCGTCGCACACCACCAGCAGCGGCGTCTCCCCCTTTTCCGCAGCGGCATCCAGCAGGGACTGCACGGACACATACTCCCGCATGGCTGCCAGGGCGATGACCCCCTGGTGGGCGTGGGTGCGGCTCATGCCGTCCAGCTTGCGCCGGTCAGCCTCCACCACCACGATACCCTTTTCCCGGGCCCGGGAGGCGATGTGGCCCAGGGTCTTGTCCGTCTCCCCCTTGGCCAGGTAAATTTTGTCGATGCTTTCTCCGGAGCGCAGCGCCTCGATGACGGCGTTGCGGCCTTCAATGATGCCGTCCGCCTCCGCCTGGGGCAGCGGCTTTTTTCTGTCGTTTTCTCTCATGGCCCGTCCTCATATATAAGATAGTATAGCACACAATAGTATAGCACACGCCGAGCGCAATAGAAAGGCCAATTCATAGAAATTTTACACGATCTGCGGTTTCTGTGCCCTTGTCGGGCTTGATTTTCTATGGTATACTTTCATGTAATCTTACCAGTCTCTTCATAGACTTCTTGCAGCGGAAGGAGACCCCTTATGGATCCTAAGAATAACAAAAACAATAAAAATGGCAAGGGCGGGCGCTATCTGCGCCAGGTGCTGGTGCTGCTGGCCTGGGCCGTGGTGCTGACCATCGCCTTCAACTATTTTGCCGCCTACACCGGTAACGCCGCCAATAAATCCACCAGCTTCGAGGTGGATTTCAGCACCCTGACCGATCTGATCCGGGAGGATAAGATCCAGCGGGTGGAGCTGGAGGACGGCAAGATCTTTGCCACCCCCATCGACGGCTATGTCTATACCGATGAGAGCGGCAAGGAGCCCAAGACCTATACCAATTCCGAGAAAGACAAGCTCATTCTCTACACCACCCAGATCAACAGCAACAATTTCTATGACCTGCTGGATGAGCACCATGTGGCCTACACCGCTCCGGTGGTGGAGCAGATGAGCCCCATTTTGCAGTTCATGATCTCCTACATCCTGCCCACCATCCTGATGCTGGGCGCGTTCATGCTGGTGATGCGCCTCCTCTCCAAGAGCAGCGGCGGCATCGGCGGCATCGGCAATGTGGGCAAGTCCAATGCCAAGGTGTATATGGAGAAATCCACCGGCGTCACCTTCAAGGACGTAGCCGGTCAGGACGAGGCCAAGGAGTCCCTGGAGGAGATCATCGACTTCCTCCATAACCCCGGTAAGTATACCGCCATCGGCGCTAAGCTCCCCAAGGGTGCGCTGCTGGTGGGCTCCCCCGGTACCGGCAAAACATTGCTTGCCAAGGCCGTGGCGGGCGAGGCCAACGTGCCCTTCTTCTCCATCTCCGGCTCTGACTTTGTGGAGATGTTTGTGGGCGTGGGCGCTTCCCGCGTGCGCGACCTGTTCAAGGAGGCGGCCAAGGTAGCCCCCTGCATCATCTTCATCGACGAGATCGATACCATCGGTAAGTCCCGCGACGGCAACCGTTTCGGCGGCAACGACGAGCGGGAGCAGACCCTCAACCAGCTGCTGGCGGAGCTGGACGGCTTCGACCCCAGCAAGGGCGTCATCGTCCTGGGCGCTACCAACCGCCCGGAGGTGCTGGACAAGGCTCTGCTGCGTCCCGGCCGTTTCGACCGCCGCATCACCGTGGATCGGCCCAATCTGGCGGGCCGCCTGGCCACCCTGCAGGTCCATACCCGCAACATCCACCTGGCCGAGGATGTGAACCTGGAGAAGATCGCTCAGGCCACCGCCGGCTGCGTGGGCGCAGATCTGGCGAATCTGGTGAACGAGGCCGCTCTGCGGGCTGTGCGCAAGGGCCGCAAGGCTGTGAACCAGAACGACCTGCTTATGGCCTTTGAGGTGGTCATCGCCGGGTCGGAGAAAAAGGGCACCGTTATCACCGACGAGGAAAAGCGTATCATCGCATACCACGAGGTGGGCCATGCTCTGGTGGCCGCCAAGCAGAAAAACGCCCAGCCTGTCAGCAAGATCACCATCGTCCCCCACACCCAGGGGGCTCTGGGCTACACCCTGCACCTGCCGGAGGAGGAGAAGTTCCTCATGTCCCGGGAGGACATTCTGACGGAGATCCGCACGCTGCTGGCAGGCCGCTCCAGTGAGGAGATCGTGTGCAATACCATGACCTCCGGTGCCGCCAACGACATCGAGCGGGCCACGGAGCTGGCCCGGAACCTGGTGGCCCGGTTCGGCATGTGCGATGAGTTTGATATGATGGCCCTGGGCACCGTACAGAGCCAGTATCTGGACGGCGGCTACTCCATGACCTGTGCCCAGGAGACCTATGCCGCCGCTGACCGGGAGACCATCAAGATCATCCGCCAGTGCCACCAGGAGGCCAAGCAAATCCTGCAGGATAACCGGGAGCTGCTGGATAAGATCGCCGCATACCTGCTGAAGAAGGAGACCATCACCGGCCAGGAGATGATGGCCATCATCGAGGGCCGTGACCCGGAGACCGTGGACAACTATGGCGCCACCCGGGAGGAGGATGCGCCCCGGAAGGCCTTCCGGCCCTCCACGCCCAACAGCATTGAGGCCCCGGCCAAGCATATCAACATCATCTCCCAGCCCATCCCCATGCCGGACTTTGACGCGCCCGCCCAGGAGAAACCGGCGGACGAAAAGCCGACGGAGGACAAGCCGGAGGAGCACCAGCCGAGCGATCCCCAGGGGGACGACAAGCCTACAGAGGAATAAAAGAAACATGACCCGGAACGCATGAGCGTTCCGGGTCATGTTGACGTAATTTACCGAGGGGGATAAAAAAATGAGCCGATTGAAAGACCTCCGCATAGAGTGGGGCTATACGCAGGTGAAGATGTAAATGTTCACCGGCATTGACCAGAGTGCCTGCTCCAAGATCGAGCGCGGGGAGCGGTACCTGAGCCTTGAGCAGTGCAAGCGGGTGGCCCTGGCCCTGCACACCGGCATGGATTATCTGGCGGGACTCACCGATGAAAAAGCCCCTTATCCGAGAAAAAAGGCAGAGTGAAGGTTTACCTTGGCCCATGGGTATTACTTTACATATCGGAGCCTTTACGGGTCGGAGCCTTTACGGTGACGATCATCATAAAACGCAGAAACCGCCACCCGGCAGGTGACGGTTTCTCTCATGAAATCGTAGCTTTCCTGGGCTGACCGCTTGCTGCTGCGCCCTTTCTATATCAAATTTTCCGGTCTTGTCAAGTGCTGCGGCCTGCTGACTGCTCCGCCAGCCAGGGCAGGGCCTTTTCAAATTCCACGCCGTACCAGCTTGCCTCCGGGTCAGCCCGGGTGCAGCGGATGCACTCCAGCACAAAATCCACCGCCAAAGCCACGGCCTTCTCCAGTGCGCGCCCCTGCATCATGCCCCCCAGCACTGTGGCGGTGAAGATGTCGCCGGTGCCGTGGAAACTGGCGGGGATCCTCTCATTGAAATAGGAGAAGTACCGCCCGGTGTTCCGGTCGTAGGACATGGCGCCTAACTTCTCCGGGGTGAAGCTGACCCCCGTGAGCACCACCCGCGGGGCCAGCGCCGACAGTTTTTTCAGCAGCTCCCGGACGAATGGCTCGTCCGGCTCCTCCCGGTAGGGGGTGTCCGTCAGCAGACAGGCCTCCGTCAGGTTGGGCAGCAGCACGTCCGCCCTGGCGCACACCTTTTTCATGTGCCGAGGGAAATCCGGGGCGAAGGGCTTATAAAGTCTGCCGTGGTCCGCCATAGCCGGGTCTACCACAATGAGGGTGTCCTCCCCACGCAGCAGGTCAAACACCCGGCACACTGTCTCCGCCTGCTCCGGGGAGGCCAGATAGCCGCAGCCGATGGCGTCCAGCCGCACCTTCTGGCTTTTCCAGTGGCGGGCAATGGGCAGCAGCTCCCCTGTGAGATCCCGGCAGGTGAAATCCGGGAAAATGGTGTGGGTACTCAGCACCGCCGTGGGGATCACGGCGCACTCCACCCCCATCACCGCCAGCACCGGCAGCGCCACCGTCAGGGAGCACCGCCCCAGGCAGGAGATGTCCTGTATGCTTGCCACTCGTTTCATGGATGTGCCTCCTATTGCGTCGAGTTTATCAGAGTACTATTTTGAGTATACCATATCCCCGTGGATAAATACAGGCCCAGTTTTGTGGCCGGCGATCGAGCGGGGTAAAAAATTCTTGTCTCCGCGCCGGAAATGTGCTATAATTCCCGCAGCTGCGCAGGCATGATGGAATTGGTAGACATGCGAGATTTAGGTGCTGTCACCTCAGTGTAGGGTTTTATCGCCAGTACAAACTCTTAAAACTTAATATGCGGGTATGGCGGAATTGGCAGACGCGCAGGATTTAGGTTCCTGTGAAGAGATTCGTGTGGGTTCGACCCCCACTACCCGTACCAACCTAAGCAGACTCTTGTTGAGCCTGCTTTTTATTGGAGATGATTTGTATGCCATTTGGAAAAGAAATTAGAGACTCCATTTTAGCATATTGCATGCGCGATTTGCCAGATGTCAAACAGATTGCAGGTATACCTCCTTTCTGCGCCGAATTAATTAGGATTTACGAAGTTCGTAACGCGATTCATCTACATGCAGAATTGAAAAAGGAAATAGATTATCATTTAGCTCTTTCCAAAATTGCGTATTGAAGAATGCAACTTTTCTTAAATCAAATCAGAACCGAACTGAACGCAGATGGTTTGCTCTGAAAATTACAGCGCTCAAAAAAGAGGACTGTGTACTGCACATCCTAACAATTAACGCCCCTGTAACATATTGAAAATTCTTTCCATTGCAATCTCATCTATCTCCTGCTCCAGCTCCTGAATTCTTTTCTGTAACGACAAAATGTGGGCGTCGAGGATTGGTTTCCTCAACGCCCACATTTTTTGCAGCGGTGCCAGCTTCTTTACTTCCTCGGCACACTGCTCTCGCACAGTTTCGGCATACTCCTGCACCGCGGCATCCAGTACCTCCTCATGGATACGGTGGGAAACACAATGGTTTTTTCCATTCCGGTGGTATCCACGGCACACATATTCTACACGGCGCTTGCCATTCCAGCAACAGATCATAGGAATGAACGTATTCCCACATTCCTGGCAGGCCAGCAGTCCCGCGTAACGGTGCTTGGCCTGATTGCCGTTTGCGGGGCGGGCCTGCTGTTTGAGCAAGCGCTGCACCTGCTCCCATTCCTGTTTTCCGATGATTACGGGAAAGAATCCCTCATGACGATACCAGTCGGCTTTGTCTATATGCTTGGCCTTACCGTTGTTGTATTTACAAACTCAAGTAGTTCGTTTACCCTTGAATACTGATCAACAACAAGCATTACAAATGCCTGGACAGAACTGTTAATCTTTTGTGGATTCAATTGAATCGTGAACCGCTCGATTATGCCGTTTTCGCGCAACCTGGAAATCCGTTTGTTGACTGCCGGTATGGATAGATTGACCTTTTTTGAGATGTCAGTCGCAGAGCAGCGTGCGTCCTCTGCCAGAATCCGAAGCAATTGAGCATCGATGCTGTCTATAAAAAAATCCCCCTTTAGTAGTCAGAAGGTCTATTATGTTCTTAAAGCAGGAAGCACTGTGTCAAAGCCCCAACGCGAACTCAGAACATTTTAATCATTCTACGTAGAATTCTTTGATTTTTCAAGTATTTTTAAGCATTTCGAACAATAATAAACTTTTTCTTGCATTCAACTTAATTTTACTCCATTATCCTCCCGTTTTGAAGCAGTAAGATTAAAAAAATAAACCAATTTTTATGCCGCCGCTCTTTGCGCAGGTTTTACAGTATTATGATGTGTTTTGCGCACCGACAGTGAGGCGTCTTTCAGCCGCAATTGGAAATTCGCATCCTGCCCGTATTTCGCCCTTACGGTTTCTCATGCACTAGGGATAAAAGCTGTCTGGCAACTTGCCTTTTTATATAAAAACATTAAACTGTAAAATATTGCAAATCTCCAAAATTCAACAAATAATTCTGTTTTTATTGACATCTTCAAATGATACTGTTATTTTTAAATGCAAGATGTTCCCTCTGCAGTGCTGCAGCCTACAGAGGTCATCCCAGCTAAGCGTTTTCTTAGCGCGAAAAAATCAGTTATATGTGATGTGAGAATGGAGGAATCTACTTTGAAAAAACTTGCCGCTTTATTTCTTGCCCTGCTGATGTTGGTCAGTATGTGTGCCTGCGCGTCTCCTGCTTCTAAAGAGGATACCTATCAGGCGAAAGTCGCACTTTGCCTGGTCACTCCTGTGAATGATGGAGCATGGAGTCAGTTCGCTTATGACGCTGTTATGAAAGCAAAGGATACCTACAACATCTCCGTAAAATATACGGAAAACATCAAGCCTACCGAGATGGAAGCAGTTTTCACTGACTACGCATCTCAGGGATATGACCTGATCATTGGGCATAGTTTTTCTTTCGGCGATGCGGCTCTGGCCGTTGCAGAACGCTATCCTGATACAAAATTCGTCGTTATCGACGGAACGGTCAGCTCCGAGAACGTCGCATCCTACACGCTCAAGATGCAGGAGGTCGGATATCTGGAGGGCGTTGCGGCTGGAATGATGACAAAAACAAATAAAGTCGGCTTTGTTGCGGGTCTGGTCGGTCCGGCTATCATCAAGGTTGCTGAGGGGTACAAATTAGGTGTTCAGGCTGTGAATCCGAATTGTGATGTCTATACTGCATATACCGGCTCAACGGAAGATGTGCAAAAGTCCAAGGAGGCCGCGCAGGCCATGATCGACAAGGGTGTGGATCTGATCGGCGGCGGCGGGAATGCATCCAATGCAGGCATGATAAAGGCATGTGAGGAAGCGGGCATTTATGCTTTCGGCGAGCTTGAACAGCAGAAGCTTGCTCCGGAAACGGTTATTTTCTGTAGCATGAACAACATTGAAAACCTTGTTCTTCAGGCGGTCAAGGATACGATCGACAGGGATTTCCAGGGCTGTATTCGGGAATATGGCATTTCTGCAGATGTCGCGCAGCTGACCGAATATAACTCGCATGTTCCGCAGGAGGTAAAGGATAAGCTGGCGGAATGCATGGATCAAATGCGCTCCGGTGAACTTGATATTCCGATGATCACAGAGATCTCGGACGATATTATCCATTGACTGATCGGGTCCTACGCAGTGCAAGGAAGAATCTGGCAAAACGATCGGGTGCAATCCGATATGGCGTCCGTTTCATACTGCAGTGGTTCTTTCACTTAAGATCTCCGTGGCGTGCGGCAGAATCATCTGGGATGCATTCTGCCGCATTTCCACTACTACCTAACAGGAGACATAAAAACATGGCATTATTGGAAATGAAAGGGATCACCAAGCTTTTTTACGGGATCCCTGCCAACGATCACATTGATCTGACTGTAGAGAAGAGCGAAATTCACGCGCTTCTCGGTGAAAACGGCGCAGGAAAAACAACCCTTATGAATATTCTATACGGCTTGTATCGCTGCGACGAAGGCGAGATCTGGTGGAACGGTGTCAAACAGGACTTTCAGAAGCCGCTGGATGCTATCGCCTGCGGCATCGGCATGGTGCATCAGCATTTTATGTTGGTCCGACCGATGACTGTCTTACAAAATATCATTCTGGGAATGAAAGTCGAAAGTTACCCGTTTATAAAGAAAAAAGACATTGCGAAGAAAATCAAAGCGCTGTCACAGAAATACGGCTTGGCCGTGGATGTCGATAAACGGATCGATGAGCTCTCTGTTGGCGAACAGCAGCGTGTCGAGATCCTAAAGGCGCTCTACAGAAACGCAAAGCTTCTTGTTCTGGACGAACCCACTGCCGTCTTGACGCCACAGGAAACAGAAGTTCTGTTCTCTGTTTTGAAATCACTCAAAGAAGACGGGCACAGTATCATTCTGATTTCTCACCGGCTTGCTGAGATCATGGAAATTACGGACAAGATCACTGTTCTGCGCGGCGGGAAAAAAATTGACACGCTTACAACCGCAAAATGTACGGAAGCGCTTCTGTCCCAGCTTATGATCGGCCGACAGATTCGCATAGACAAAATTGAGTATGCCGAAAAGCCGCGTCCGGAGCATGTATTGGATGTGCGGGGGCTTACGCTTAAAAATCCCAACGGCAGCAAGAATCTTCTGGATCAGGTTTCGTTCTGCCTCCATTGCGGAGAAATTCTCGGTGTGGCCGGAGTGGATGGGAACGGTCAAAACTATCTCGCTGAATTTCTTTGCGGGATTCGCAGACAGGATTCGCAATGCGTTTCTTTCAAAAATCAGTATATTGACAGACTGAACGTGCGGCAGCACTTTGAGCTTGGAATTTCCTACATCCCGGATGACCGTCATCGTGATGGATTGATTCTGGATAAGAGTATCTCGGATAATTTGATCCTGCGTGATTATCGGACTCCAAAAATCTCAAAATTCGGCGTCGTCAACGAAAAGAACGTACTCGACTTTGCACGGGATGCAATTGAAAAGTTTGACATTCGCGTACACGGACCGGGTGAACGTGCTGGAAATTTATCGGGCGGCAACCAGCAGAAAATTATCTTAGCTCGGGAAATTGGTGATTCGCCCGATCTGCTGATCGCTATGCAACCCACACGTGGACTTGATATCGGCGCATCAAGTTATGTACGGACGTGTATGCAGAACCTCCGAGACCGTGGCAAAGGTGTGCTCCTGATTTCGACGGATCTTGATGAGATCATGCAGGTTTCCGACCGAATCGCCGTAATGTATGAAGGGAAAATTATGGGCATTGTAGAAAACTCTGCCGAATTAAAAGCCGAAACACTGGGCCTTATGATGGGCGGCCGCCCTGTGGAGGAGGTTATTGCGGAATGAAGCAAAGGTTTATTAGAATTGTGTCCTCCGTCGCCGCAGTACTGCTGCTTGCTGTTGGATTGATATGGCTCTGCCATGCCGATCCGATTGAGGCGTTCGGATATTTTTGTTATGGGCTGTTCGGTTCGCTTAACGGGTTCGCCGAGATATTCGTAAAGGCAACTCCGCTAATACTGATGGGATTAGGCGTTTCCATTTCATTTCAAACCGGCTTTTTCAATATCGGTGCAGAGGGGCAGTTTTACATGGGCGCACTGATGGCAACGTTTGTTGCTCTCAAGCTTCCAGGGCCGCCATGGTTTCGCTGCATCCTTGCTATATTTGTCGCATTCATATTTGGCGGGGTGTGGGCATTTATTCCTGCGATCTTAAAAAACAGGTGGGGGATCAGCGAAACCGTTAATACGATCATGTTTAACTATATTGCCACGATGTTTGTCGGGATCGCGATCCGCGGTGTTTTGATGGATAGCGCGGATTACCTGCCGCAGAGCGCAAAGACAGACTGTAATCTTCCTCTTCTTCTGCTTCCAACTCGCTTACACCTTGGCTTTTTTATCGCCGTGGTGATAGCTCTCCTAATCTGGTTCGTTATGTATAAAACAACGCTGGGCTATGAACTGAAAGTCAGCGGCAGCAACCCGAGAGGCGCATTCTGTGTTGGTATACCCGTACAAAAAAGCCTTTTAACGGCAGCTATTCTGAGCGGCGGTCTGTCTGGCATTGCAGGCTCTGTTGAATTGCTGGGTGTCCAGCACCGCTTGATGGAGAATCTTTCTGCCGGAAACGGTTTCACCGCGATTCTGATCGCGCTTCTTGCAAAGAACCACCCACTGGGTGTCGTTTTGGTTTCAATTTTGTATGCCGCGCTGCAAGTCGGTGCAAATACCATGCAACGCCAAATGGGTATCCCGTCATCTATTGTCAGTATTTTGATTGGTTTTATTGTTTTTCTGATCCTATCCAAGGACTTTTGGGAACTGTGCACTCGCGCGAAGAAAAAAACGGAGGTGAGTAAGCATGATTGAACTCCTGCAACTTACATTCTGGGCAACATTTTTATCTGCCGCAGTACGCACAGCGATTCCGATTCTGTGCGCTTCCATTGGCGAAGACATTTCAGAGAAAGCCGGCATCATTAACGTTGGTTTGGAAGCAGTCATGCTGGTTGGAGCTTTTTTTGGGTTTGCGACAGCCTATTTAACGCACAGCCTGTTCTGGGGGTTCGTTGTCGGTATGCTCGCAGGTATGCTTTTGAGCCTGCTTCACGCATTCCTATCAGTTTACCTGAAGCAGGACCAGAATGTCGCGGGCGTCGCACTGAACCTGCTTGCTACAGGGCTTACCAGCTATATTTTCCAACTGATGGTCAACCGGTATGGGATCCCGCAGATTGAAACATTAAAGAGTGTTCCTATTCCGCTTCTCAGTAAGATTCCTCTGATTGGTGATACGCTGTTCAATAAGGATATTGTAGTCTATTTTTCATATCTTCTGGTCGCTTTTCTGGTGTTTTATTATAAAAAGACCATCTGGGGTATGTCTCTTTGCGCGGTCGGCGAAAATCCCCGCGCGGCAGACGCCGTTGGCATTTCCGTATATAAGAATCAGTACATGGCAGCTGCTGTCAATGGGTTGCTAGGCGGCCTCGGCGGTGCATACCTGCTGCTTGGGCAGCTTGGTATCTTCTTTGAAAACATTACTGCAGGCCGCGGCTATATCGCTCTGGCGGTAGTAGTATTTGGCCGGCGCAATCCCATAGGAATCTTTTTGGCTGCACTTTTTTTCGGCGCAGCGGAGGCTTTTCAGTTCCGACTGCAGATTTTGGGGATATCGCTCCCGATTCAGGTCTTTACAGGATTGCCATATGTTTTGACTGTGCTCTCACTGCTGCTTGTCGCAAGAAGCAAAAGAGACGGTACGCCTGCTGCCTTGGGAGTTGCGTATGATCGCATGTCCCGATAAGAAAATCATAGAGAGGTTTTTATGAATACATCTATTTTTGCACTGAAGGGGCATATTATCCACACCCCGACCCCGAAAGAGTTTGAGATCTTCGAGAACTCCTATGTTGTCTGTAAAAAAGATACCGTCATCGGCATATTCAAGGATTTGCCAGAGCAATATCAGGCGATCCCCGTTTTTGATTATTCGGGAAAGCTAATCATTCCAGGTATGGCGGATATTCATCAGCATGCATCGCAATATGGCTTTCGCGGGTTAGGAATGGCTCTGGATTTGGATAGTAATTGGGACACTTGGTTCATGCAGTACTCTTTGCCGGAGGAACGCCATTTCAACGACCTGAACTACGCTGAACTGGCATATGAAAAATTCACAAATGACCTGCTTAGAACTACTACGACCAGAATGTGTACGTTTGCAACGATCCATCGCCCCGCGACAGAGCTTCTGATGCAGAAGCTCGCTGATAAGGGATTTGCGGCATATGTCGGCAAGCTGAATATGGATCGAAATTCCATTGAAGGGTTGCAGGAAACAACGGAAGAATCTCTGCGGGAAACTAGAACATGGCTTGAGAACACATGCGAAAAATACGAATACGTTAAGCCGATGATCACGCCTCGATATATACCATCCTGCACAGATGCCTGTATGGAAGGTCTGCAGGCTCTCATTCATGAATTCGGTGTTCCTACTCAATCTCATTTGAGCGAAGGCTTGGACGAAATTGAATGGGTCAAGCAGTTAAAACCGGAAATCTCTTTTTACGGACAGGCCTATGATATGTACGATATGCTGGGTTCGGCCGTGCAGAGCGTACAGGCGCATTGTGTCTACCCAACACCGGAGGAATTTGAATTAATGTCTAAAAGGAAAAAACTCTGGGTTGCGCATTGCCCACAAAGCAACATGAACGCAAACGGCGTTGCAGCGCCGATCCGCAGGTACCTGGACGCTGGAATCCATGTCGGTCTTGGTACGGATATTGCTGGCTCGAATACGCTGAATATGTTCCGCACAATCTCGGATACGATTGTCGCCTCCAAAATCTATTGGAACAACATGGAAAGAAAAGGAGATCCGTTCGCCGAGAAGACTTACTTGACCGTTTCTGAGGCGTTTTACCTTGCCACAAAGGGCGGTTGCTCATTTTGGGGAAAAGCCGGCAGTTTTGAAGAGGGTTCTCTTTTCGATGCCGTTGTTATTGACGATGCGCCTTTGTGGGATTTCAATAACAGAAGCCTCCGTCAAAGAATCGAACGAGTTGTGTTCCAAGGAGACGAGCGGCATACGGTTGCCAAATTTATTAATGGCCGAAAGGTTTACGGATAAGCCGCACACCGCTGCGACCCCGAAAGCATCTGAATATCTGAGTCTTTTTTCTAAAATCAATCGCCACCTCTTTCATTTCAAAAAGAGGTGGCGATTAATCTTATAGTCAATAAACGTTGTATTTGAAAAGAACTGGGAGCACATAATTGGGCGATTTTCCTCATCGAAACACAGGCTGCGCATATATAAAAGTGGAATATCTTCGGGTGGATGAAACCGGCGGATATGCGCTAAGGAATCTTTATCGACTGTCCCAAGCTTCAACTCGTCTCGGTTTGACCGAATTCCCATGGAATGAAAGAACGCCATTCGCAAATCTGCGTCGGGGTCATACGCTACATTCCATTCTTTCTCCGTTGAAAGAAATTTAGATGGAAAACAATCTTCCAGTAAAACTGTAAAGTGTCCGTCTGCCCGGAACAGCAGATACCGCAGGATAATCTCCTCCTGTTCCGAGATCTCCAAGATTGGTGCATAATAACCGCCGGCGGCTTGACGGATGATCGTTACGGGATCACAGGATGGAAGAAAGCCTTTCGCCCTGATCATTGACGGAATGTCAAAAAATACAGAAGGTTTTCTTTTTCATTGACCGGAGGATTCAAAAGATAGGTCCCGCTTCCTTTTTTTCGAATTAAATAGCCTTTAAATTCCAGCTTTTGAAGAACCTCTCTGATTGTCGCTCTGCTGGCGTGATAGTGCTCCGCCAGCTTCAACTCAGATGGAATCTTCTGCCCTTTTTTCGCTGTGGAAAAAAGCGAATCATGGACTCATGGATTTGAATCTGGTTGGTTGCACGAAACAGGTGCGACGACATGTCTGATGACAGTTCTTCTGCAAGCGCTACTTTCTTCCGCTTAATCACGATAACCCCTTTCTATATCTATATCGCTGCCAAGATAATTACACAAATATTTGCTGCAAAACAGAACGAGTAAGCACGTAATCCTTGACTGCTCGCTGCGCACCTTTACCGGCGGTCATCATTTTCGTGACCTCACGAAAATAATCCGATACTTCTATTCCACTGGTTTCGCATGATTCAATAGTACGCCCGATTGCCTTATCAAAGTTCTCCCATCGTTCATAGCCGAGAAGCGACATGAGGTCACGCGCATACCAGAATTCAATATGTGCCTCCTGGTCGCTATGTATTACAAGGCCAAATTGTTCTTTGCTTTGACTAACTCTTTTTTTCCTTTATTTGACCTCCGTTACATTCGCCGTAAGCACTTCGTCCAGCAAATCTCTCACTTTTACAGAAACGGACACACTTTTTCCTGCTTTCGACAGCGAGAAATTTCCATGCGTAGAATGGCAGCTATCGTTTTCTGACCGAATTCGTCGAGTAAGGTCTTTCAGTCGTTCAGGGGATATGGTTCTCATACCTCGTTTTGGATTTCTCTTTCATTGTATTGCTGAGAACGAATTTCGTCAAGGCATTACCAAGAATTAGTTCTATAAATATTACAACCGTATAAAAAGCCTTTCGCTTTGCTATTGACGCAGACAATGAAGCGTGATATGTGGTATTCTACGCTCAAATCTATAGGAACGGAAGTTGGGTATACGAAAGAAAAGACTTTGAGCATGCAGAAACTGTCCTCCCAGTTGAGCACAGAGGGGGACCTTTTCCTTTCACCAAGGCGACATCACCTTTAGGTTCTCGTGTAGCAATGCGTTGGGGTTGGAGTCCCCATGCCCGCACCAAAGGGGCTGCCTCACCGAGGGGCACCCCCTTTTTTTATACATTAGGATAAAGGAACCAATAGAACCGGAAGACTGACTATGAAGCGAATTTTGGATGACCGACTGATTTATGAGATCCTGTCCGTTGTAAAGGAGATCACAGTGGGAAAGGTATCCTCCTACGGCCAGATCGCCAAGCTCATCGGCAGGGAGAAAAACGCCCGCCTGGTGGGAAAAGTCTTAAGTAATGCGGAACTTTACGGTGATTATCCCTGCCACCGGGTGGTCAATCACGCCGGGCGAACGGCCCTCGGTTGGGAAGAGCAGCGTTTTCTGCTGGAATCGGAGGGCGTGGAGTTCCGCAGCGATGGCCGCGTGGATATGAAGCGCTTCCAGTGGAACGGCGAATAGCAGCGCGTCAAAAAGTTTTTGACGCGCTGCCTGAGTATTTGGAACTTCGGAAAAGCTTCAAATACTATTGATTTAAACAGTGAGGGATGCCCTTCTTGGTCTCCTCCCTCCTCCCATACCCTTCCTTATACCGTTTCCGCACACTTCCCTATGGATCACCGGATCGAAATGCGGCTAATGGCCGTATTTTTCTTTTCGGGAAAATCCGCGCCATTTTTCCGTAGGAAAGCTCCCAACGAATTGCCTTTACGGGAAACAAACATCTTCGTTTTTTTCTTAACAAGAATCGGCTTTGTTTGTTCATAGAATGTTAAAAAATACAAATGCGGCGTTAAATTTTTATTTAAATTGTCAATAGCGCTGCGTTGCGGCATATAGTATACTTTTATCAAACACCTGTGGCAAGTATGAAACCGTCCGCAGGCAATAATTTTCCCCGTTGGGAGAGAGTTTCCTGAGAGTAAAAATTCTCAGGAGACGAATTTTAAACTAAGGAGAGAAAAAAATGGAAGAAAGAAAAGGCTTTGGATCCACATTTGGATTCCTGATGGCAGCCGTTGGTTCGGCAGTCGGCCTTGGCAACATCTGGGGCTTCCCCAATAAGATGGGCGCTAACGGCGGATTCACATTCCTCATCATTTACCTGATCCTGGCGGCTCTGTGCGGCTTCGTGGTCATGGTGGGCGAGCTGGCTTTGGGCCGCAAGACCGGGCGCGGCGTGGTCAGCGCGTACCAGGTCCTGAGCAAGAGATTCAAGTGGCTGGGCTGGCTGGGCATCATCGCTCCGTTCCTGATCCTGAGCTTCTATTGCGCCCTGGGCGGCTACTGCGTGAAGTACGTGGTTCTGAACGTGGGCAACATCTTCGGCGCCGGCTTCGGCAACAACGGCCTGGCCAGCGGCGAGGTGTTCGGCAACATGCTGACCAATCAGCTGGAGTCCGTGATCTACGGCCTCATCTTCGTGCTGCTGACCCTCATCATCGTTATGGGCGGCGTGTCCAGCGGTATCGAGAAGTTCTGCTCCATCGGTATGCCCTGCCTGTTCTTCATGCTGGTCATCGTCATCATCCGCGCCTGCACCCTGCCCGGCGCTGTGGATGGCCTGAAGTACATGTTCGTTCCCGGCTGGGCTGTGGAGCACGGCGTTATCGAAAAGGCACCCGGTATCATCACGGTCCTGTCCAACGCAGGCGGTCAGATGTTCTTCTCCCTGTCCCTGGGCATGGGTATCATGATCACCTACGGCTCCTACCTGGATAAGAAGCAGAACATTGAAAAGAACGCTCTGGTCATCGTCATCTGCGATACCCTCATTGCCCTGATGGCCGGCCTGGCTGTCATGCCCGCCCGTTTCGCCCTGGATCCCGAGGGCCCCATCGGCGGCCCCAAGCTGCTGTTCATCACCATGCAGAACGTGTTTAACTCCATGGGTACCGTGGGTTACGTCTTCGGCATTATCTTCTACCTGCTGGTCATCCTGGCCGCAGTTTCCTCCTCCATCTCCCTGCTGGAGGTCATCGTGGCCCACTTTGTGGACAAGGCCCGCGACAAGGGCAAGGGCGACAAGCGCAAGGCTTACTCCGTCATCGCCGCTCTTGCCACCGGCGTTCTGTGCGTCCTGGTGTGCCTGGACGGCCTGGGCTCCAACGACATCGCCCCGTTCAATCTGTTCGGAGTGGAGGCCTCCGCCTGGAGTGACTGCTGGCTGGACTTCTTTGATATGATCTCCGAGGGCATCCTGATGCCTTTGGGCGCCCTGCTCATGTGCATCTGCATCGGCTATGAGCTGAAGCCTCAGTTCGTGGACGATGAGTGCTGCCTGGAGGGCAATGCCTTCAAGGCCAAGACCTTCTTCAACATCTGCGTCAAGACCATCACCCCCATCCTGATGGTGTTCATCCTGCTGGGCCAGGTCGACCAGTTCTTCAGCCTGGGCTGGTTCTCCTGATGGAGCGTCCCTGAGAGCACATAGAAACGAACAAAAGCCATCGGGGCAACCGGCACCGACCGATAACGAAGTTTTTGGCAAAGTAATCGGGATGGCAAAGGCGAGAGAAAACATCGAGTACAAGTCATTAGACTTTACTCGATGTTTTTCTTTTTATTCGCACATTTGATTTCTAAAAATTTTCCCGATACAATGGTTATAGAAAAAACCAAGAAATTCAAGGTTACAGAACGGAGGATATGAATATGGAAAAATACAAGTTTGATGACAGAAACGGTCTATGGTACGAATTGCAGGGCGACTATTACTTGCCGTGTCTGAAACTGCCGGAGGAAGAACAGGCATATATCGGGATATGGGGACAGCGCCATCTTCGGTATCTCAAGAAACATCATCGTGTACTCTATGGCAATCTGCTGACCAGCGGCAAGCTGGACAGCCACCTTGTTGACATCGACCGACAGGCGGAGGAAATGTTCGAGCGTCTTGTAAAGCAGATGGCTGAGCACGAAGGTGTGACCGAGCAGCTGAAAGCAGCCAATTCGATGGAGTGGGTGCGGAAGTTGAACAGCATCCGTAACAGAGCGGTAGAAATCACAAACAGCGAACTGATATATGCGTAAATGGAGCGGACTACCTACTTGGTAGCCCGAAGCAAATAGAGAACCCCGGGGCACTGCATCGCAGTGCCCCGGGGTTGCGTTTTGTAAGAGCATAAGTTGTGCTGGAAATTTGACTTTCAAAATTATCCTATAATCGCTTTGCAAACATTTTTGAACAATGTACCTACGAGAGGGCCTACTCCGGGTATATTACTCAATAGGTCGGCTATTATTTCCGGAGCGAATCCCCCAAGTTGCTGTCCAAACGATTTTCTCTCCATGAACTCAATGGTCTTGTCTTTTTCTTTGGCTCTCTTTTTGATTTCTTCACTCGCTTTTTTGCGGTCATCATCATCGGATATGGCAAGAACCAGGTCAATGAAGTATTCCGGACGAATCTGCAAAAGATTGGGAGAAAGCTGCATTTCCACATACCCGCCGCTGGTTTCAACGGCATTTTTGATTTCCAGATATAGATTCCTGTCGGGAATGTACAGTCTGATCTTTCTGTCTTCATAGATGGCTCTTTGGGAAATCCGCTTGAAAGACTCCTTCCAGTTGAATTTGGAATAGGGATATTGCAGTTCCTTACGCACATTCAGCGTGCTGATTCTGGACTGAGGAACGCCCAGTACCTTTGAAAGGGTATAATCGCTGTAAGCATCGTAGTTATTTTCGCAGCAATTCAGAATCTGCTCCAAATAGAGGGAAAACAGTAGCGTTTCAAAATCAGACTTGGACATGGTTGCGAAATTTGCGAAGTAAAATCGCCGGGCAATTTCATCAAATGCAGCAGCCTTGTCCGCTTCGGTTGCAAACAGCTCATCATATTTTTCCTTGGCTTTTTCCTGTGTCATAGTGACCTCCGGTAAAAATAACGCATTCACATCATCTGCGGTTAGCGAGATCAATTATCTATAGATCAGAGGAAAACTGCTTCAATATAATGTAAAAAAACTTTCCCCCATTCCATAACATTTGGATTTTACAGACCAAGCAATTGCTTTTTCTTTGCCTCAAATTCTTCCGGCGTAATAATGTTCAAATCAAGCAATTGTTTGAATTCCATAATCTGTTCTGCTACAGATTTTTCAATCGTATGTGAGGTGCCCGAGTTGGATTTGGGGGTTTCTGTAAAAGCAAGTCTCTTTTGCTCAATTATTTTTTGCAAACCGCTATAAATTGTATCAGCATATCGGATGTTAGTTGTTGCAGTGATATTTTCTCGGATCGTGTCGATGGTAATTTTTCCCAGACCAAGTTTGCCGATGCCAGAATTATTCATCGATACATCATTGATATGCTCTAAGCTGATGCTCTGAGTATAAGCTCCCAGAATCTTTCTTTTTGCAATAAGCAACCTTTGATTGGTAATTCCCCAAATGGCACCCGTTATCTCATCCATTTTTTCCGGTTTAACACCCGCAATAAAAGCATACTCAATTTCCTCTGCCGGTTTTAGTTGTTCTAAAAAGAGAGCGCAACTATTTAGGGTCATTTTCTTTGAGTCCATTGCAAATCCTAAACCATTAGATACCATATAATCTAATAACTGTTGAGCACTTGTAAACTTCATAGTTCCTCCTTGCAATTCGTGTTACCGTCTTTTATTGAAAGCTTGTCTATTACTCATTAATGTCACTGCGTATAAATCCTTCAAAAGGAATTCCGTTCCGGGGGCTACGCCTCCTAATTTGCTTATCGCTCTATTGAGCAATATTCGTTGATCCATAACGGCCCCTCCTTGTACTACAAAATGTTGCACATATAGGAATTAGGGGGGCCACGCCTCTTTAGCAGAGTCCTCACAGGGATGCTTCCAGATGAAGGTGCTGTTGTCCCCCTCGTATTTGATGAGATCTGCGATTTTTCTCATAAACATTCCCTCCACATAAAATTGCCCAAAACATAATCCGCATTATGTTGCAGTCGCTTTGCCAGCAAAAGAGCTTGCCTATAAGGTATACCGCTACCAACCTGCAAAACAGCGCAAAAATCCAAGCCTTTTCAATTTTTGTTTTGAAAAGGCTCTCTTTTGCTGTGTTCAGATAGACAATTTTCAGCAGAATCATACTTTTCTCTGTTAATTTTATTGCGTTACGCTAAAACAGGTGATAAAATGCTAATGAATAATTGAATACCTTTAGAGAAATTTCGCCCAAATGCAACATAATGCGGATTATGTACTCACCGCCAATTTGGCGGCTTTTTTCATAGGATCAGGTGCATATTTTCCATCCGGCGGCGGTGCTCCATGCCGGTGGAAATGATGTAGATTCGTGTGGTGTTAATGCTTGAGTGACCGAGAATGTCAGCAAGCTTGGCAATATCCTTCTCGATACCGTAAAATACACGGGCGAACAAGTGACGCAGGTTATGCGGAAACACCTTTTGTGGGTTTACATTTGCTTCAACGCACAGGGCTTTCATCTCCCGCCATATATTTGTGCGGCTGATGGGTTTGCCCGTGCGGGTCACGAAAATCATTCCACTCTGAATATTCTGCTCCGCAGCATAGCGGAGCAGTTTTTGTCTCAGCTCCCGCACGATAAATACCGCGCGGGTTTTGCCCTTGCAGCGCACCACCGCCTCACCGCATTTGGCCGCTTCCACGGTGATGAATTGCAATTCGCTGACCCGGATGCCGGTGCCGCAGATGGTCTGCAAGATGAGGTTCAGCCGTTCGTTGTGCCTACGCTGCGCCGCTTTGCAAAGTCGGGTGTATTCCGCTTTGGTCAGTTCCTTTTCTTCGGGACAGTAGACCTGCTGCTGCAGCTTCAGGGCTTTTACCTTCAGATCGTGCCAGCCAAGAAACACAAACAGACTGTTGATGCTGGCCAGCATGGAATTAACGCTCCGCACGGCGTAATGCTCCTGCAAGTGTTTCTTGTAAGCAATGACAGTTTCTCTTGTGACCGCTCCTTCTGCGTACTTCGCAAATGCCTTGATATCCCGAATATATTTCTGAATGGTTGCTGCACTCCGTTCCTCCAAAATCAGATGCTCTTTGAATCCGGCAATATCTTTGGTCGTAATTCTTAGTCCTTTCATTCGTATTTACCTCCGAGTTTTTCTGATATTCTACTCGAAAAGTATGAAAACAAAAATTGTCACCGATCATTGTAGAAAATGCGGTGACAAAAAACGAATGTGCGGATATAAAAGAAAGCCCCGATGAGTTTCAGATTTTCTCTGTACTCATCGGGGCTTTTTGCGTTTATAATTACTTCGTTATGCGTCTCTCCCAACTGCCCCGGTGGCTTTTTAGACTGTCGAAAAACCTTTTTGGACACGCTGAACCCCGGAGCAGATGCTCCGGGGTCTTTGTCGTATACGCTTTTGCCCTTGGCCGGGGACACCGGCGGCCGGGCAATCCTTATATCCCGAAAAATCGGCGCCCGTTTTCCCAGGTGACGCGCTCCACTTCCTCCGGAGAAAGACCCTTGATCTCGGCGATCTTCTCAGCCACGAAGCGCACATAGGACGAGTCGTTCCGCTCGCCCCGGTGGGGCACCGGGGTCAGGTAGGGTGCGTCCGTCTCGATCATCAGCTTCTCCAGCGGCACGGCGGCGATGACCTCCGGGGCCTTCCGGGCGTTTTTGAAGGTGGCCGCCCCGTTAAAGGACAGCATCCACCCCATTCCAATAAGCTCCCGGGCCATTTCCGTCGACCCGGCGAAGCAGTGAAACACACCCCGAACCTGCGGGAACTCCCGCACAATGGCCATAGTGTCCGCGTGGGCGTCCCGGTCGTGGATGATGACCGGCAGACGCAGCTCCTGTGCCAGCAGAAGCTGCCGCCGCAGCACCTTCTGCTGCAAGTCCTTGGGGGGATTTTCCGCCCAGTAATAATCCAGACCAATTTCCCCGATAGCCACCACCTTGGGTTCTTTTGCCAGCTCCCGCAGCTTCTCTATCTGCTCCGGCTCGAAGTCCGCGCAGTTTTCCGGGTGGATGCCCACGGCGGCGTATACAAAGTCAAATTTCCCCGCCAGCTCCACCGCTACCCGGGAGGAGGGTATATCGCAGCCGGGATTCACAATGAGTCCCACGTTTTTCTCCGGCATGGAGGCGAGCAGCGCCTCCCGGTCGCCGTCGAAGCGCTCGTCGTCATAGTGGGCGTGGGTGTCAAAGAGCATGGCAGCGCCTCAGTCCTTCTGCAGCCGGGTGTCGGCGATGCAGTCATTCTTGATTTCCATGAGCTGCTTCATATGCTCCTGCTCCATGTGCACCTGCTGCTGCGCCTCACTCTCCCATTCCTCCAGCAGCAGCACCTCGTCCTCATTCTGGCAGGAGAGGTAGTAGTCGTACCGCTGGCAGCCATCCTCCTTGCGGATGGCGTCCAGAATGCCGCCGGTGACGATCCTGTGCAGGAATTCCTCTCGCCGGCCGGGCTTTGCAAAGTATTGTACCGTGATCTTCATGGCTTAAACCTCCAATTCTAAAATAACCGGGCAGTGATCGCTGCCGTAAACAGTGTCCCGGATGTCCGCAGCCTTCACCTTTTCGGCCAGCCGCGCCGACACGATGAAGTAGTCGATGCGCCACCCCACGTTCTTGTCCCTTGCGTGGAAGCGGTAGCTCCACCAGGAGTAACGGTCTGTCACGTCGCCGTGTATGTAGCGGAAGGTGTCCACAAAACCGCTGTCCAGCAGCCGGGACATTTTTTCCCGTTCCTCATCGGAGAAGCCCGGGTTCTGGCGGTTGGTCTTGGGATTTTTCAGGTCGATCTCCCGGTGGGCCACATTCAGGTCGCCGCAGTACACCACCGGTTTCTTCCGGTCCAGTTCCTGCAGGTATGCCCGCAGATCATCCTCCCACTGCATCCGGTACGGGAGCCGCTTCAGTCCGTCCTGGCTGTTGGGTGTGTAGCAGCAGACCAGGTAAAATGACGGGTATTCCGCCGTGATGATCCGGCCTTCGTGGCGGTGCAGGTCGTCACCGAAATCGTATGTCACGGACAGCGGCTCGGCCTTCGTCAGAATGGCCGTGCCGGAGTATCCTTTTTTGTCGGCGGAGTTGAAGTACCTGTGATAGCCCGGCAGGTCGAACACCGCCTGCTCCGGCTGCAGCTTCGTCTCCTGCAGGCAGATGACATCCGGATCCTCCCCGGCTACATAGTCCAAAAATCCCTTGCCCAGCGCGGCCCGCAGGCCGTTCACATTCCAGCTTACCAGTTTCATGGGCGTTCCTCCCGGCATCGTTTTTGCCATTATAGCACAACCCGACCTAAAACCCAACAAAAAATATTGACAAAAACGCGCCGGAAGAATAATATAATATGTAATGGCGAAAGCTAATGCGGTATAGAACCCGCGAAATTTTTTACCAATCAAAGTGGCAGTGAAGGAAAGAGTACCCCATTTCAGACCGCCAAAGAGAGCCCGGCCAGGTGAAAGCGGGCGCGGAACAGACGGGGGAACATGGCTCCGGAGCCGCCGTGTCGAGGGCCGGCAGGCATTAGATGCGGACGGGTGCGCCCGTGACAGCGCGGGAGTGTGTCGGCACTCCATGAGGCCGCTCTGCGTGAGCAGACGGCGAAGCAAGGTGGTATCACGGTGCAGAGCATCGTCCTTGGCGGTTTGGCCGGGGACGATTTTGTTTTTTGTGCGGTGCGTACCCCCTCGTAGGGGCGATGATCACATCGGCCCGCCGTATCGCACCCATTATAACGGACGCGGGGCGTCAAGGACGCCGCCCCCTACGAAGTTCTATCGGTAAACACTCCGTAGGGGCCGATGCCTACATCGGCCCGCCTCCACCGCACCGCTTGTAACGCTTTCGTAGGGGCGGGGTTCTACCCCGCCCGCGGGAGGGGAAATCGGCGAAGCGCCGCCAGTGGCGGATGAAGCGAGCCGGTTTCGAGGAAGTGCCCCGATTGGCGGGTACGACAGTGCCCGTCAGTCAGTTGGCACGACGGTGGGCAAGAGAGCCCCTCCCCTACGCACCACAGGAAACCCACCGCCCCCTTGCAAAACCCCATCCACAATTTTAAGCCGCTCTTCCATTCGGAGCGGCGGAAAAGGAGATATAAACCCATGGAAAAGAAAAAATTCTACATCACCACCCCTATCTACTACCCGTCCGACAAGCTCCATATCGGCCATAGCTACTGCACCGTGGCCACGGATGCCATCGCCCGGTATAAACGGCTTCAGGGCTATGATGTCATGTTCCTCACCGGCACTGACGAGCACGGCCAGAAGATCGAGACCAAGGCCCAGGAGGCGGGCATGACCCCTCAGGCCTTTGTGGATAAGATCGTCAACGGCGAAAAGGGTGTGCGGGACCTTTGGAAGCTGATGAATATTTCCAATGACCGCTTCATCCGCACCACCGATGACTATCACTGCCGCGCCGTGCAGAAGATCTTCAAGAAGATGTACGAAAAGGGCGATATTTATAAGGGCGCCTATAAGGGCAAGTACTGCACCCCCTGCGAGAGCTTCTGGACCGAGAGCCAGCTGGTGGACGGCAAGTGTCCCGACTGCGGCCGGGAGGTCCACGATGCCCAGGAGGAGGCCTATTTCTTCCGTCTGAGCAAGTACGCAGACCGGGTGCAGCATCTTCTGGAGGATACCGATTTTCTCCAGCCCCGCAGCCGTGTCAACGAGATGGTCAATAACTTCATCAAGCCCGGCCTGGAGGATCTGTGCGTCAGCCGCACCAGCTTCACCTGGGGCATTCCCGTGGACTTTGACCCGGGCCATGTGGTCTATGTGTGGGTGGATGCCCTGTTCAACTACTGCACCGCCCTGGGCTTCTGCAACGATCAATACCACGATTACGACAAGTACTGGCCCGCGGACTATCACATCGTGGGCAAGGAAATCGTCCGCTTCCACTCCATCATCTGGCCCGCCATGCTTATGAGCATGGAGATGCCCCTTCCCAAGCATGTGTACGGCCACGGCTGGCTGGTGATCGACGGCGGCAAGATGTCAAAGTCCAAGGGCAATGTGGTGGATCCCTATGTCCTGGCGGAGATGTTCGGCGTGGACGCTCTGCGCTTCTTCCTGCTGCGTACCTTCCCCTTCGGCACCGACGGCAACTTCTCCAACGAGCTGCTCATCAACACCATCAATGTGGACCTGGCCAACGACCTGGGCAATCTGGTCAGCCGTACCTGCGCCATGGTGGAGAAGTATTTTGGCGGCACCCTGCCTGAAAATCGCGAGGATAACCCTGCCGACTGTGAGCTGAAGAAGCTGGCCTGCGGCCTGCGGGATCGCTACGAGGCCGAGATGGACAAGCTCCAGCTGCAAAACGGCCTGGAGGAGATCTTCAAGGTCATTGACCGGGCCAATAAGTATATCGACGAGAACGCCCCCTGGAAGCTGGCCAAGGAGGAGGGCAAGGAGGCCCGCCTTGCCACCGTCCTCTATAACCTGCTGGAGACCGTGCGCATCTGCACCGTCCTGCTGACCCCCTTCATGCCCGACAGCTGCGGCAAGATCTTCGACCAGATCGGTGCCTGCCAGGGCTGCCGCACCTGGGAGAGCGCCGAGACCTGGGGCCATCTGAATCCTACCGTCACCGTCCGCAAGGGCGAGGCCCTCTTCCCCCGCATCGACACCGCCAAGGCTCTGGCGGAGCTGGACGCCATGCAGGAGGCCCAGAAAAAGGCTCACCTGCCCGCCCTGGAGGTGGAGCCCTTCGTGCAGGAGGAGGTAGACTTTGACACCTTCTGCCGCTCCGACTTCCGGGCCGTGAAGATCAAGGCCTGTGAAGCGGTGAAAAAGAGCGATAAGCTCCTGAAATTCACCCTGGACGACGGCTCCGGTACCGACCGTACCATCGTCTCCGGCATCCACCATTATTATGAGCCGGAGGAGCTGGTGGGCAAGACCGCCGTGGCCATTTTGAATCTGCCCGCCCGGAAGATGATGGGCATCCCCTCCTGCGGCATGCTCATTTCCGCCGTGCATAAGGAAAAGGGCGAGGAGAAGCTGCACCTGCTGCTGCTGGATGACTCCATCCCCGCCGGCGCCAAGCTTTGCTGAGAGAGGAGACGAAAAAATAGACTTTAAAGAACTGACTCAGGCGCGCTATTCCCTGCGGAAGTTTGACCCTCGGCCCATCGAGGAGGAGAAGCTGCGCCTGCTGCTGCAGGCGGCCCAGTCCGCCCCCACTGCCCATAATAAGCAGCCCCAGCATGTGCTGGTGTGCAGAAGTCCGGAGGCTCTGGAGCGGGTGAACCGCTGCACCAGTATGCACTTCGGCGCGCCGGTGGTGCTGGTGGTATGCTACGACGAGTCGCCGTTACTGATAACATGGACACGGAAAACCTTGTCCTCACGGTTTTGGGAGGACTGGATCAGCGTCGTTTCGATATTTTCCGTGCCGGAATTAAAATTTACGGCCGCCTCCAGGGATTCACAGCGAATGAGGCCGTCAATGTCGGAGCGGAGTCGGATTTCCAAGTGATCCTCATAGACTCTGATTTTTTCAATCATCAGCTCCAGATCGTTCCGCTCCAGCTTGTCCTTGTTCAAGATATCCTGAAACACCTCCAGCGCAAGCTTTCCCGCCCGATTCACCCGCAGGATGGTGTTGCGCCTGTCGGCAATCATGTCAATCTGATGGCGAATGCCCTCGATCTTCTTCTGAAGCTCCGCCTCTAATTCATCATAGGTCTCCTCAATCAGCGTCTCTTGTTCGGGGCGCTTCATGATCTCCCGGATGCGCTGGCGCTTGGTGATTTTCAGTTCTTCCAGAAGGTCATCCAGTACTGTATTCAGCCGGTCGGCGGAGATTTCCGTCTCCTCCACCTGCTCCTGCTCCCGGGCAAGATCTCCGTTCAACTGCTCCAGCATGGAGGCGGCATTTTTCATCACCTTTTCCACATAGAGCTTCATCAGCGCGTCCAGCCGGTCAACCCGAATGTGGTGGCTGGTGCAGCCGGAGCGTCCCCGGCGGTGATAGGTGCCGCAGGTGTAGGCGGGCTTTATGTCGCTGCGGCTCATGGAAAACATGGGACTGCCGCAGTCCCCACATTCCAAAAAGCCTGAATACACATTGTCATACTTTTTCACACCCCGGTAGTTGCTTCGGGAGCGCTTTTCCCGGAGGGCCCGGGTGGTGGCGAAGGTGCGGTAGTCAATGATGGGCTGGTGGTGGTTCTCAATGACCACATTGTCCCCGGCGTCCAACCGGATGTCCGATCCGTTGATTTTCCTTCGGGTGTATTTATGTGCCCGGAAGGTGCCAATGTAAAAATCGTTGTCCAGAATCCCCTGAACGGAAACAATGCTCCAAGCGGCCTTCGCCCGAATTTTATTGTCTTGCCCCATGGCATCCTTTCTCTGCTTTTCCGACATCCTCGGCGTGGGAATCCCCTGCTCCGTCAGGTGGTTTGCGATTTTCTTATAGCCCCAGCCCTCCTCGTTGTAGAGCCGAAAAATCCTCCGCACCACATCCGCCTCCGTGGGGACAAGCTCAAATTCCTTCCGCAGATTCACGATGTAGCCGTAGGGAGCGGCACATATCCACTTTCCGTCCTCCTGCCGCCGCCGGATTACATTGCGCACCTTTTTGCTGGTATCCGTGACGGGCATTTCATTGATGAGAAACTGAAACTGAATTTTCAGCCAATCGTCATCGTTGGGGTAGTCAATGTTATCTCCGATGGAAATGATCCGCACCCCCGCATCCCGGAGATCCTCCAGCTCCACAAGGCCCCGGGAGTTACGGCGGGAAAAACGGGAAAAGTCCTTCACCACCAGAATGCCGATTTTGTGGGTCATCATGTCCCGGCGCATTCGCTGGTAGTTCTCCCGGGTCTCGAAGGTATAGCCGCTGCGATCCCGATCCTCATAGAAGGTCAGCCGAGAGCCGGGGAACTTCCGATGGACGAAGTCCGTAATGATCGCTTTCTGGTTTTCGATGGATGTGTTGTCCTTATCCTTGATGTCGTTATCCTCAAAGGAAATTCGGGCATATCCCGCAATATCAAAAATCTCTGTCAATGCTGCCACATCCTTTTGCTCTGTTTTTACTCCCATTGTACGATAAAACGGCGCCGTTGGCTACCGGTATTCCCTGGTAGGACAGCCAGCTTTTCCCGCTGTACCTCCGCTTCTGCCAGCTTGCGACGATTATAGAGCAGCAGATCCCTGGTGTTGCGGTATAATTCTTCTCCGCCGGAGTGAAACTCCGCAACCGTGTATTTCTTCTCTGCATATCCGGCGTAAAGCGATTTGAGCCGCTCCCGAAGGGCGCTGTCCTCCTGCTCCTTTTGGGTCAGCCAGACCGTTACCAGTTTCCCTTGCTCCTGCACAAAAATCTCCACAGGCAATCCCCCTTCTCCTATATTTTCCGCGGTTTTGCTTTTTCCTATACATGGGGGAGTGCTGCATCCATGATACAATATATTACGGCAGAGCCCCATTTGTAGGGCTCTGCCGTTCATTCATTTCTGTGTATGTTCCCGGTGCCGGACTGCCAGACATCAGGGCATCAGTTTTTTCAGTTCCCCATGGGCTGAGGATTTGCCCAGGTAGGGCGCATAAACCAACGGGGAAGCTTGTCTAGGAACAGCGCCAGCGCCAGCAGGTCGGCGCTGCCGCCGGGGCTGAGCCAACGGTCGATGAGGGCATCGTCCAGTACCTGCATCAATGCGGTACGCTGTTCCGGCGGTGCGGCCAGAATGGCGGCAGCCTGCTCTTTTACAAATACAGCGCCCTCGACGCCGCCCCGGTGATAGAGGTTGGTGTCCTCTGTGTGAGCCATCAGCCAGAGGAGCGCCGTCAGGGGATCGTGAGTTTGTAGGAGTTCGGCGGCCTTCCGGGCGGTGGGGAAGCCTGCTAGCACTTCCGCTCGTGCGCCGCCCACCTGATGGCGCTGCGCCACCGCCGCACCGTGGGTATCCCGGGGTGGCGTCAGCTCCGCAGCCAATGCGGCGGCATGGGCGAACACATCGCCGCCCTCCGTTAGATACCGGCCCAGCGCCGCCAGCAGCACTGAAAAGGAGAACAGCGCCCCCTTGTGGGTATTCACACCGCCGGTGGCCCGGAACATGGCAGTCTCGGCCTCCAGCCCTGCCGCCTGTAAGGCGGCGGCATCCGCACCAGACAGGCTCAGCGCCGTGATCCGGCGCAACCAGGGCGTCAATGCGTCGATGCTGCGCAGGAACAGGGGAAGATCCATGTCGCTGTGTGCACCGTTATTGCGTTCGTCTATCAGTCCCGGCTTCGGGGTCAGTCGCACCTCCTCCGTCAGTGCCTTTGCCGCCAGGCCGGCCAGATATCCGGCGGCGAAGTCCACCAGAATTTCGCGGGTGCGGTTCACAATGGCGTCCAGCCCATGGGCGCGGCTGCGGGAACAGACCGTCACCGGCCCGCCGCAGATAAGGCAGGTGCGCTGCTCGAGGCGGGACAGCTTGTTGCCATCTGTGTCCAGCACATCCAGATCATACAGCCGCCCAACAGGTGTGGCGGTCTCCAGCGCCAGGCAGACGGCTTTCAGTTCCGCTGCCGGCCGGTCATACACCAGCAGAGCCTCACATCCGGTGGCGGGGCGGATGATCTCTGCTGCCATTGGCTGACCCAATGCATCATACAGGGCCTCCAGCCCCGTGTCGAAGGCCAGCGCGATCAGCGGAGAGGACTTCACCGGCCCGGCGATATTCATAGTGAAGGATACCAGCGGCAGGCGATAGGTCCGCAAAAGCCGACGCTGAGCATCCGCCCGTGTGTCATGGGCGCGGAGGACGTCCTCCAAAGTGACGTTGACAATAGGCATAGGTAGTCTCCGGTACAAGTGGTTGGATGTCGGCAAGCCGCCCCTCCGCCAGAAGGCGGCGGACAGCGGTGGCGGAGATGTTCTCCAGACGGGGGATCTCCGTGACGGAAACACCGTAAGTGGGGAGTATTTCCTTCATCCGGCGGTTATAGGCGGCAGTGGTAGGAGAGAAGGGCTCCTCGCCGACGAAGCGGCGGACGATGTGGAGGGCCGGGGCAATGTGCCGGGCAAACAGCGTCAGATCCAGGTCGCACCGGGCATCCTCCGACTGCTCATCCCGCAGAAAGTAGGCAGGGAAGGTAGAGCGGCTCACTATAAAGTCGCCTCCGGAGCATACGGTCACGTTAGGAAGATGTGCCGTCCCCTCCCGCACCAGCGCCAGCCGGTCAGCAGCAGGAAAGGGGCCGCCTTCCTCCGATACCACGAACACCAGCATATGGTCACACTGCGCCGATGCCGTGGTGATGAGATGCAGATGCCCTCTGGTGAAGGGGTTCGCATGGCACACCACGCAGCCGATAACACCCTCCTGCCAACGGGGCAGGGGCGCCAGAAACCGCGCCAGCGCGTCACGCTGGCGGCACAGCATCACCATGTCCGCCGTCTCCGCCACCGGATAGAACCCAAGCGAGCGGAACAACCGTGCGTTTTGGGGCTTGGTGAACAGAAACGGATAGAGAACGCCCCGCTTTACCGACTCCTGCACCAGCGCAGAGACGATGCGGGCGCATATGTCCTGTCCCTCGGCGTTGGGCGAGACGGCTACCTGGCGGATAACCTTGCCGCCCAGAGAGCCGCAGCCCAGCAGGATACCGCCCTCCGTCAGCAGGGCGGTAATATCAGCGTGCCCCTCGTCACGCAGACCACCTTCGGCCAGTAAAGTGGCATAGGCCGTCCCCCACTGGGGAGGGACGGCCTTGCATAGCAGTAGTTCACGCATCCTCGTCAATCTCGTGCACCACGTCGATGATAGTGTTGTCGCGGTACATGACCACGCCCACGATGCGATCCTTGTAACGGATGGGCTCGGGTACACCCACCAGCGCCTCAGCCCGCTGCTGCAGCTGTTCGATGGTAAACACATGCAATCCGGCGGCCTCGATCTTCTCCTTCAGATCGGGGCGACGGGGGTTTACGGCAATGCCCTGCTCCGTCACCACCACATCCACCACCTCACCGGGGGTGACCACGGTGTTGACATGCTTGACAATGGTGGGAATACGGCCACGGGTCAGCGGTGCCACCACCACCGACAGGCTGGCACCCTCAGCGGTGTCGGGATGGCCGCCGATAGCGCCGCGGATCACGCCATCAGAGCCGGTCAGCACATTGACGTTGAAATCCGTGTCGATTTCCAGTGCAGAGAGGACCACAAAGTCCAGCTGATCCACCGCCGCGCTGATCATGTGGCTGGCGTAATAGGTTGCGCCGATCTGGTGGTGGAAGTGGTTGTTTTTCAGGGACAGCGCCGCATCCAGATCGAAGCTCTGGACGTCCAGCACGCGGTCGATGAGGCCCTCCTCATGCATGGCGGTGATTTGGCCGGTGATGCCGCCCAGTGCGAAGCGGCAGTGGATGTGCTGATCCAGCATTTTCTGCCGTAGGAAGCGGGCGGTGGCCAGGGATGCGCCGCCGCTGCCCATCTGCATGGAGAAGCCGTCGTAGAGATAGCCGGTGGCCTCAATGACATTGGCGGCGGTCTTGGCAATCAACAGCTCCTTGGGATTCTTGGTGTAGCGGGTGGCCCCGGACATGATGCCCTTGGGATCGCCGATGTCGTCGGTCAGCACCACATAGTCCACGTCATATTCGGGGATGGCCCACGGCGCGTTGGGGTAGGCCACCAGATGGTTGGTGATGATGATCACGTTGTCGGCATACTTGGCGTCAGTGCGGGCATAGCCCAGCGAGCCGCAGGCGATACCATTGTCATCGTCCCGGCTGTAACCGTTGGCGTTGCCGTAGGGGTCACAGGAGGGCGCGCCCAGAAACGCCACGTCGATATGCAGATCACCGCTGCGGATGGCGCTGGCCCGTCCGCCGTGGGAGCGGAACACCACCGGGCAGTCCATAAGACCACGGGAGATTTCCTCCGCCAGCTCGCCGCGGAGACCGGAGGTCTCGATATGGGTGATAACGCCGTTTTTGATGTGCTGGATCAGTGGTGCGTGGACGGTGGCCAGTGAGGAGGCCGCCAGTGTCAGGTTCTTATAGCCCATCTCCGCCAGCTTATCCACCACCATGTTGATGATGTGGTCGCCGTTGCGGAAGTGGTGGTGGAAGCTGATGGTCATGCCGTCACGCAGTCCCGTGCGGCGGATGGCCTCCTCCAGGGAAGAAACCACCTTGTTCTGCTGGTGATACCGCTCCCGGAAGGTGGCGGTTTTCTTCTCTCTGGCCCCGGCAAACGCGCCGTGGTTGCTGATCTCGTTGATATGGGGAATCTTATTCAGTTCTACCATGTTACAGCTCCTCCACTTCGTCGGCCTTGCTGCCGGCCTCATACAGCTCCAGCAGCCGCTTGGCACGGCTGACCACGGGCTTGTCGATCATCTTGCCGTTGAGGCTGGCCACACCGCTGCCTCGTGCGTTGGCCTCAGCAATGGCCTCCATAATGGCCCGTGCCTTGTTGAGATCCTTCTCGCTGGGCATGAACACCTTGTGCAGTGGCTCGATCTGACGGGGATTAATGACGGATTTGCCGTCAAAGCCCAGCTTTTTGATGAGAGTGGCCTCAGCGATGAAGCCCTCCTCGTCGTTGACGTTGGAGAACACCGTGTCCAGCGCGGCGATGCCGGCGGCCCGGGCGGCGTTCAGGATCATGCAGCGGGCAAAGAGAAGCTCGATGCCGTCGCTGCGGGTAGTTTTCAGGTCGGTGACGTAATCCTCTGCACCTAAAGCGATACCGATGAGCCGGTCACTGGCCTTGGCGATCTCCGCAGCGTTCAGCACGCCATTGGCGCTTTCGATGGCAGCCATCATGCCGGTGGTGCCCACGGGGATACCGGCGGCCCGTTCGATGCGCTCGATCTCCCGCTCGCAGTCGATGACATCCTGTGCGCTGTCGGTTTTGGGTAGGCGCACCACCTGCACGCCGGCCCGGACGACAGCCTCCAGATCCTCAATGCCCAGACCGCTGGAGAGGTCGTTGATGCGCACCACTATCTCTTTTTTGCCGAAATGCAGGGTTCTCAGAGCGTTATACACCAGAAAGCGGGCTGCGTCCTTCTCGGTATAGGCCACGCTGTCCTCCAGGTCGAACATGATGGAGTCCGAGCCGTAGATTTGGGCGTCCCGGATCATGCCGGGGTTGTTGCCGGGCACGAACATCATGCTGCGGCGCAAGCGATCCTTCTTATACATCCTGCCGCACCTCCCATGTGTAGTCGTGCCACTCCGCCGCGCGAGTCAGGGCGGCGGCCATCCGCGCCCGGACGGTGCAATCCAGCGCACCCTTGTCCACGGCGGTGATGAGCGCGTTCTCCACACCGTAGTCGGCGGCAGTTTCGCGTATCACGGCGATGATCTGCTTTCCAAACTGCTGATAGACGCTGCTGGTCAGCTCCACCTGCACGCCGCCCGCATCGGACGGCTCCACGGTGATCATAATGTCGTTAGATTCCATAGTCCCGGCATTGCCGGTGGTGATCAGTTTCATGCTTTTTCTCACCTTTTCATTAAAAATTCACTGGAAACCATTTTATTTCATTGAATGGAATGTGGGCATCCTTACCTTGCCGACGATTGAATCCCGTATTTTACGGGAGCCAAAGCTACTTTGAGCACCAGCGACAGGGCAAATAAATATATCCGTTTGCAGGGGTTGCCAATACGATGCTTTTGAGATACCCAATATGCGGAGCATGATCGTATTTATATATGGAAGATGCATCGGCTATTCCAACGCAATCAGATACTCTTTACGAATCTGAATCCTTCCGTTTATTTGCCTCAAAAAACCATCCTGCTTCAGTTCTGCAATAAACCGGCTGACAGTCACTCTGTTGACACCTATGATTGCCGCAATATCTTGATGCGTCCAATCCACAGAGAGATTGCACCATTTTCCGTCCTCCACAGCGCCGGGATTGGCGCAGGACTGCAATAGGCGCTTTAAGCGATCCAGTGTGGAATCAAAGGTAACACTTTCAACCTCATGGCGTAAAATGGTGCTCTTTTCCACCGTGCTGCACAGCACGGCCTGTGCAAAAGTGATGTTCCGCAGCAAGGCCATAAAGTTATTGTAATCCATCAAATATAGTAAGGTGTCGCACTCCGCAATGGCATATCTGGTGGCAAGCTCCACATTATCGCCTGTATTCAAGAAAATCCCTTCGCTAAAAAACCAACCGCGTCCAAGACGATACAGGACTTTTTCCCGTCCGTTACTGCCAAACATATAATGAGAGGTTACGCCCTCTGCAACATAGGCGACATAATGGATTGGATCTCCGGGGGAAAGATATACATCCCCGGCGTGTAAGTGTCTGAGAATGGAGCGTGCCCGAATCTGTTTGCGCAGCAACTCATTATTGCAACACGCAGGGCCTGCCCAAAGGTGTTCTCCAGATGCCATGGCTATTGCCTCCTTGTTTGGCGCCAAATTTTGCTCCTTGTGTGAAAAAGGACAAGGACATAGTAACATAAACTATTGGTTTTGGCAATTCAAACAGCCTTCTGCTGGGCATTAAAGCTTATAGGCCAGATAGGAACCTTCACAAGGGGGACCGGCGCAGATATGTGCTACATTATTGGCGAAATCGACAATCAGGGAGGCTACCGTCATAAAGTCTTTTAACTCATAACCGGGAAGATTCGTATTGTGTGCACAAATTGATTCAGGGTAGTATTCGTGATCTTTCATGCACTCCATGATATATGGAACATCAATACTGCCCTGCCGCTGCCGCAGAAGCGCCTCCAGACGCGTGTCACGATTTTTGGGGCCGATTCTGGCATCCAGCTGCTGGTGTACAACGAAGTGGTTGGCATGGGTCAAAATACCATCTTTCGGGGCCAGCATATTTGCACCGCCCGGATATGCTTCGATATCCACTGCGACACCCTGCGCAGAGGCTAGCATCATGTTGTTTGAAACACTTCGCTTTGCGTGAATCAGCGTATCTCTGGCTTCTTCAAAGGAGTGGCAGGAAAGGACCTTGCGTCTGAGAAAAGTAACCGGGATGCCGGTGCCCCAATTGTCATATACTGACGTGATCATATTATTGCAAAGGCCTACCCCATAGGAATTAAAGCCCTCGCGAAGCATCTGACCGGCCTCGGTCAAGCCCAGAATTCGGGTACCATCCGCCTGCTCAATGTGTAAAATAACGATATTAGGAATCACTGCCTGCTTGTAATCCCAGTTTTTGACGAGATAGGTCGTATGGCTTGTGGTTGCTTCCGGCAAAATGGTCGCCGTGGTACATTCCGGAGTCTTGGGAAATTTCGTGATTTCATAGCGGCAATTGAGTACCATCAAATCTTCCATTGAGATTTCCGCTCCGTCGGCGACTCCGTATGCCTCTTCCAGCACTTCCGGCATCATCTGCTCGATATCCGGCAAATAGGCCATAGCGTATTGCTGAATTTTATCCCAACTCTTATCCGAAGTTTTCGCAAAATAGCGCCGATATACCTCGACACCTGCGCGAATTTTTTCTTTTGCCTGCTGACCATATTGAACACCGCAGGAATAAGGCGTGTCCGCCTTAATATGAATAGTCTGAAATGCCTCCAAGAGATGGCCTCCTTACTGCTAAATTAATGTATTTTGCCCCCTTGATCGGGGGCAAAATACAAAAGCTTTAAAAATACGATTACTTGCCGTTTGCGACGTTTTCATACCGATAAGCGGTGATCGGACTCAGCTGGAAACCGGAGACATCACTTCTCACACCCACCAGATTCTGATAAGCCCACAGCGGGATGTAAGGCCGGTCAACTGCCATAATGTTGCTGATTTCCTTATACACGGCAGCGCGTTCTGCGTCGTCCGTCAGGCTCCGTGCAGCCAGCAGCTTAGCCATGACATCGGGATTGTTGTAGTGGGAAAGGTTGCTGGTGGATTCAGGAGAAATATTGCTGTACAGCACATAGTCCGCATCACCCATCAGGTTATAATACATAGAGCTGCATGCGTCAAAGTCTCCGCCCTTTATAATGGTATCATCCATCACGGTGCCGTCCATCGGCTCAACGCTGACGGTGATGCCAACCTCGCTGAGCATATCCTGCAGAATCACACACGCCTCCTGACGGGTCTGATCGGAAGACTGAACCCAGACGCTCATTTCGAATCCATTCGGATAGCCGGCGGCGGACAGCAATTCCTTTGCCTTTTCAATGTTATAAATGTTGGCGGTGGCAGAATCATCATAGCCAAAGACGCCGGGACCGACCAGGCTGGCTGCGGGCGTTGCATAACCATACATCACAGAAGAGCACAAGGCATCCTTATCAATGGCATATTCAATTGCCTGACGTACACGGGGATCGTTCAGGGCTTTTGTGCCGCTATTGCAGTTGATGGTCACATAAAACACCTTGAAAGAGGGGGCAGACAAAACCGTAGTTGCTTCATTTGTATTCAGTCTTTCCACATCGGAAGACGGCACATCATATGCAATGTCGATTTCGCCGGTTTCCAGCAGAGTCGAGCGCTGAGACGCTTCGGGAACCACGCGCATCTCCAAATACTTGGTAGCAACCGTGCCGCCCCAGTAATTCTCATTTGCCTCCAGCTTTACATATTCGCCTTCTTTACGCTCGACAAACTTGTAAGGGCCGGTTCCCACAGGATTCGTTGCCATAGCCTCGTCGTTCTGCTCCAGAAGATGCTTGGGCATGATGCCGGCAAGAGGATTGCACAGAGCATTCAGCACCGGGGTATAAGCGCCCTTTGTGTTAATGACAACCGTGTATTTATCCACGACATCCACGCTCTCCAGCCAGGAGAAATTGTTCTTTACAATGGTGCTGTTCATTGCACGGTCATAGGTATATTTGACATCTTCTGCCGTCAATTCCTGGCCATCATGAAACAGTACGCCCTTGCGCAGATGCATCTGCAGGGAGTCTTCATCCAAAAACTCCCAGCTTTCAGCCAGGTGAGGAATAACTTTGGTATCGGCATCCCAAGTGACCAGCGTGTCAAAAATATTGCAAGTCACATCATACGTTGCGGGGTTTTTTCCTACATGGAAATCGAGCGAGGTGATATCGCTGGCTTGCGCAAAAACGATAGTATCCTTAGCTCCGGTGGTCGCGCTTCCGCCATTGGACGGGTCCTTTTTGCTGCCGCATGCGCTCAAACAGCCAAGCAGCATACATACAGTCAGCAGTGCAGAAAAAATTTTTTTCATGTGAGTCCTCCTCATTTTTATTTCATAGAACCGCCGGCCAAATGGCAGGCGACAATATGACCCGGTTCGACTTCCGTCATTTGCGGCGAACATTGGCTGCATTCCGGCCGCGCATAAATGCATCGTTTTGCAAAGCGGCATCCCGGCTTTACATTGATTGGAGAGGTTAGCTCGCCTTTCAATGCAACGCGCTCCATCTTAACATCCGGATCCGGGATCGGAATGGCTGAAAGCAGTGCCTGTGTATATGGGTGGACAGGGTTTTTGAACAGTTGCTTTGGCGTTGCTTTTTCCACCAGCTGTCCTAAGTACATTACGAGGATTTGATTCGACAAATGCTTTACCACGGAAAGATTATGCGTAATAAATAGATACGTCAGCCCCATCTGCGCTTGCAGATCCTGCATTAGATTCAGCACCTGGGCCTGAATGGAAACGTCAAGCGCTGAAACAGGTTCGTCGCAAACAATGAACTTCGGGTTCACGGACAAGGCTCTGGCAATTCCTATGCGCCGCCGGCGTCCGCCATCTAACTCGTGGGGATAAGAGTTGACCAGTCGGGGGGCTAAGCCGACAACATCCATCATTTCGGCAACACGCTTCCGGATCTTTTCCTTTTCACTGGGCTTGTAGATCCCCTGAATGATCAAGGGCGCTGCAATTGCCTGAGAAACAGTCATGCGGGGATTGAGGGAAGCATAGGGGTCTTGAAAAATAATCTGCATTTTGGAGCGCAGCTCTTTCATTTCCGCCTTGCTGCATTCGAGGATGTTCCGGTCTTCAAAAATAACCTCGCCCGCAGTCGGCTCGTGGAGTCGGAGAATGCACCGTCCCAGCGTTGACTTTCCGCAGCCGCTCTCGCCGACTACCCCCAAGGTTTCCATGCTGTTAATGCCAAAAGTCACATCGTCAACCGCACTCAGCGTCCCACTTGGCGTCTGAAAGTATTTTTTCAAATGGTTGACCCTTAACAATTCTTGGTTTTCCATTTATTCTCCCTCCTCCGGCGTTTCCTTATATCGGAGGCATCGCACCTGATGGTTGCCCTCTTCGCCACCCATATTTACCAAGTGAGGATGCTCTGTTCTGCACTGTTCTGTCGCAAAGCTGCATCTGTCGCAAAATGCACATCCTACCGGAAGATTCGTTGGATCCGGCATCAGGCCCTCGATCGGCACTAAACGCTCCACATCTTCGTTTATATTGGGGATTGAAGAAAAGAGCCCCGCTGTATAAGGATGAAGTTTGTTTCGGAAAATATCGTGTACGGTTCCAGTTTCTACAATTTCACCGGCATAAATCACAGAGACATAATCGCAGTTCTGCGCGATAACGCCCAAATCGTGGGTGATCAGCAGCATCGACGTGCGAAAGCGCTCCCGTAGGTCGCGAATCATTTCCAGTATCTGTGCTTGAATCGTTACATCCAATGCAGTCGTCGGCTCATCGGCAATCAGTATTTTCGGATTGCATGCTAATGCAATTGCAATTACCACACGCTGTTTCATACCGCCGGAAAACTGATGCGGATATTCGCTGCCGCGGGAGCTGGGTATTCCGACCAATTCAAGAATTTCTGCCGCCTTCTTTGCAGCATCCTTCCTGCTGAGCTTGTCATGATTGCGTATTGCCTCTGCAATTTGATCGCCTACGGTCATCACCGGGTTCAGGCTTGTCATGGGGTCTTGAAAAATCATAGAGATGTGCTCTCCACGGATTCGACGAAGATGCTTTTTGTCCATCTCCAGCAGATTTTTTCCCTCGTACAAAATTTTTCCGCTTTTGATTTTTCCGTAAGGCTTTGCCGTTAAGCCCATAATCCCCTTTGCCAAGGTGGTCTTGCCAGCACCGGTCTCGCCTACCAGGCCAAGTGAGCGGCCCTCTTTCAAGACCAGGTCTATACCATTAAGCGCCTTGACCGTTCCTTCACGCAGCTCGAAATGAATACGCAGGTCCTGCACTTCCAAAATCGTTTGATCCATATCTACCCCTCCTATTAGCGCTTCTGCTTGGGATCCAATGCATCGCGCAGACCATCTCCCAGCAGGTTCAGAGAAAGAATGCAGATCACGATAGCAAGTCCCGGAAACAGTGAGATATGCCAAGCTTCACGCATATACATGCGCGCCGACGACAGGATGGAGCCCCATTCCGGCGCAGGCGGTTGGATACCCAGGCCCAAGAAGGACATGCCGGCCACATTCAGAATTGTGGTAGCCACACCGAGAGTGCCCTGAACGATTACGGGAGAAAGAGCATTGGGAATAATATACTTTACAATGACCAATGCGTCTGAAGCGCCCACAGCCTTGGCGGCTTCTACATATTCGCTGTCCTTTACCGTCATAACGGAAGAACGGATAATTCGGGCAAACTGGGGAACCTGTGAGCAAGTCAGTGCAATCAGAAGGTTGACCAGGCTGGACCCCAGTGCCGCATAGATGGCCATAGCTAAAACCAGACTTGGCACAGTCATCACCATATCCATAAAGCGCATGATGACATTATCGATTTTTCCGCCGTAAAATCCCGCAATAGAACCAAACACACCACCTACAAGGATGGCAGCCAGAATCGTACAAATACCGGCAAAAAGTGAATAGCGAGTTCCCCATAGGAGTCGGAACAGCAGATCTCTTCCATGTTCATCGCACCCCAAAGGATGCGCAGCAGAGGGCTTGGCCAGCTTCAAGGGAAGGTTATTCTTGGTAACCAAAACCTTATACAGCTCTCCGCCATCTGCCAGATCGATCAGCATCGTGGTAATTGATACCAAAATCAGCAGAGCAATCACCACTAACCCACAAATTGCCAGGCGATTGCTGCGAAACTGTATCCAAGCCTGCTCTGATAAGGAGCGCTGTACGAACTTATCCTGCTTGTCGTGTTTAGACATTTTTTTTCGTCCTCCTTATCATAGATTTGTATTGAGATTTGATGCGAGGATCCACAAATGCATAGATAATATCTACTAAAAGATTGATTACAGTAACAATGATGGCCAGCATCACCACCGCCCCCAGTACGCAAGGGGTATCTTTGTTGGAAATAGATTCAACAATATAGCGGCCAATACCGGGCCAGGCAAAAATGGTTTCCGTTGTCACCGCTCCGCCCAGCAGATTGCCGAATTGCAAACCCAAAACGGTGATAATCGGGATCAGAGCGTTGCGCAGCATATGGCGGAACACAACGACCCGCTCTGATACGCCCTTTGCCCGTGCCGTATCAACATAGTCCTGATTCATCACATCCAACATAGCCGAACGAGTCATTCGTGTGACGAGTGCGGTAGAGTTCATGCCCAGCGTCAGCATCGGAAGGATGATACCCAGCGCCAGCGAATCAGATGCCGTATAGGCCGCTGGCAGCCACCCAAGATTCACCGCAAAAATGATTACGCCCATCAAGCCCAGCCAAAAATGCGGAGCAGAGGCACCAATCAGCGTAAGAACCATGGTACAGTTATCGAACACCGTATACTGATGTCTGGCAGATATAATTCCTGCCGGTATACCTACGATAACAGCAAACAGCAGTGCTGCAAAGGAAAGTAAAAATGTATATGGTATGCGCTGCATGATCTGCTGCATGACATCCAGGCCCGTTTTGTAGGAGGTGCCAAGATCGCCCTGAACCAAGTTCAGGATAAAGCGACCGTATCTTACCAGAAACGGGTCATTCAAGCCCATTTCTTCCCGGAGCTCTTCGATTTGCGCAGCTGTTGCGTCTACACCGAGTTTTGCTACAGCCGGATCACCTGGCGTCATGTCCATCACGAAGAACACGATGAGAGTTGCGCCAATCAGAACCGGAATCAGCAGCAATATCCGCTTTAAGATATACTTCAGCATCTATTGTCTTCCCCCTTAGTTTTTATTGTTTATAATTCCACCGGAGTAAAGCTAAATCGATTTCATCGCAAATGCGATCCATCATATCCACCAAACGATTGCGCTGCCGCAAGAAGTCTGTATAAATAAATAAATAGCTCTTGTTATCTGCGTTATCCTTGGTGACCCCCATTGCCGCTCGGAGCTTTGGAAAGGTAGCCGGCAATGACAATCTGTCATAGTTATAGGGATCTGAGTAATTAAAATTCATATTTACCAGATCTCCGGCTATTTTTTTGATTTCACGATCCGTATTGGTTCTGCCTTTGAGCGCACGGCAGAACTGCTGAGCTTTCTCTTGCAATATGTCCAAATGCGGAAACACCGGAGACAAATCAAATTCTCCTTCCAGCCCACATTGAATCTCTTGCAGCATGCGTCTGGTTTCTCCCATATAAGACAGAATATCTACCGGTAATTGGGTGCTGTTTGCCACCTCGCAGATCATTTCCGCGTTAATGTTGGCGTCCCGCAATGCGTTGGTAAAATCAACCTTGTCCAGTGTATCTTCGCGGCTGTGCCACCAAT
>ENA-UONZ01000680-UONZ01000680.1-human-gut-metagenome-genome-assembly--contig:-C93old-NODE-680-length-50345-cov-12.876536_pt1 | contig 50345 bp, 41 predicted proteins | sample MGYA00242468_ERZ724015 | MGnify/ENA metagenome assembly ERZ724015
TAGACCATGTCTATTTTTATGAAATTGATTTTGCGAAATTAATTATACGTCATCCCCGCCTAATAGCAGGGGCGTCTTTTTTTATGTCTTTTTTCTTGACGAAGAAATACGGATATGATAATTTATAATCAAACATATACGTATAAGTTAAAACGAAAAACGGATACGATTCAGCAAAGGGCAGGGCTCTTATGCCTCTGCCTGAAACAGCAGAATCCTGCCGGAGAAAAGGGAAAAGGAGGAGCAGAATGTCAGAGTTTGCAAGTGATGCCAGAAGGCTGTTGGAGCTGGTGGGCGGCAGGGAAAATATTGTGTCATTTACCCACTGTGCTACCAGGATGAGGTTTGTCCTGGCAGATGAAAAGAAAGCAGATGTGAAGGGAATTGAGGCTCTTGAGAGCGTGAAGGGGAGCTTTACACAGGGAGGTCAGTTCCAGGTTATAATCGGAAATAAGGTTTCTGTATTTTTTGATGAATTTTCCGCTGTGAGCCACATGGAAGGTGTGGATAAGCAGGAGGTCAAGAATGCGGCAAAGGGGAATATGAACCTTCTGCAGAGAGCGGTTGCCAATCTGGCCGAAATTTTTGCCCCGCTGATTCCGGCGATTATCGTGGGAGGTCTGATTCTGGGATTCCGCAACATTATCGGAGATATTAAGCTGCTTGAGGGCGGAACGAAGTCAGTGACAGAGGTTTACCAGTTCTGGAATGGTGTATACAGCTTTCTGTGGCTGATTGGCGAGGCTATCTTTACCTTCCTCCCGGTGGGCGTTACCTGGTCTGTGTGCAGAAAGATGAATGCCGATCAGATGCTTGGAATTGTGCTCGGCATTACTCTGGTTTCCCCGCAGCTGATGCCGGCCAGCGACTTTGTGGCCGCCAAAGCGGCAGGGGAGGCTGTGAAAATGTGGGATTTCGGATGGTTCCACATCAATATGGTAGGATACCAGTCCCAGGTGATCCCGGCCATCCTGGTGGGAATTGTATTCTCACTTATCTACCGTTTCTTAAAGAAGAGGATTCCGGATGCAGTTTCCATGATTCTGGTGCCGTTCTGTTCCCTGGTTCCGGCGGTGCTTCTGGCCCATACAGCAATCGGGCCCTTTGGCAGAATGCTTGGAGACGGACTGGCAGGGATTATCATGGCGGGCTTTTCTTCTTCTCTCTGCTGGCTGTTCAGCGGAATTTACGGTCTGTTATACCCTCTTTTAGTGATCACGGGACTTCACCACTCCATGCTTCCCATTGACCTTCAGACCGTCGCCACCATGGGAGGAATTTACACCTTCCCTGTGGTAGCCCTCAGCAATATTGCCCAGGCAACGGCAGTAGCGGCCTTTGTATTTGTAAACAGAAAGGATGCCAAGATCCGTGAGATTGGTATTCCTTCCTTTATCTCCGGCTTTCTGGGAGTTACAGAGCCGGCCATGTTCGGTGTAAATTTAAAATACCTGTATCCGTTTATCGGGGCCATGCTCGCCAGCGGAATCATGGGAGTAATCTCCAGACTTTTCGGCGTGATTGCCAACAGTGTGGGAGTTGGAGGAATCCCGGCGTTTCTGTCCATGAGAGGAGATAAGATATTAGTGTATCTTGTATGCATTCTGCTTGATATGGTGCTGGCTTTTGGAATTACGGTAATTCTGTCAAAAACGAAGCTGAAAAATTACGGAACCCGTTAGACGGAGCGGAAGACAGCGGACAGGAAGGATTCAGGAAAGGAAGAACAGAAAATGGAACTCAATTTAGGAGATAAGGTGGTCTATCAGATTTATCCGAAGTCCTTCAGGGATTCAGACGGAGACGGGATCGGGGATCTGAGAGGCGTGACGGAAAAGCTGGACTATCTGGAGGAGCTGGGAGTGGATTATCTATGGCTGACTCCGTTTTTCCCCTCTCTGCAGTATGACAATGGGTATGATATTACGGATTACAGGGGCATTGATCCCATGTATGGAACCATGGACGATTTCGATGAACTGGTGAGTGAGGCAGGAAAGAGGGGGATCAGCCTGATGGTGGACATGGTATTCAACCACTGCTCCACTAAGCATGAATGGTTTCAGAGGGCGCTCCAGGGCGATCCATACTACAGGGATTTTTTCATTATCAAAAAGGGAACGAAGGAGGGACTCCCTCCTACCAACTGGACCTCTAAATTCGGGGGAAGCGCCTGGGGATACCTGCCCCGGACAGACGAGTATTATCTTCACCTGTTTCATGTGAGCCAGGCGGATCTGAACTGGGAAAACCCCAATGTCCGCCGGGAGCTCTATGATGTGGTAAACTTCTGGATTGAGAAGGGTGTGAAGGGCTTTCGCTTTGATGTGATTAATCTGATCTCAAAGCCTGCGATCTATGAGGACGATCTGGAGGGGGACGGCCACCGGTTTTACACAGACGGGGCGAGAATCCATGAATTTCTCCATGAGCTGAACCGTGAGACCTTTGGCCCCCACGAGGATATTATCACCGTTGGGGAGATGGCGTCCAGCGATCTTCCCAACAGTATCCGCTATTCCAGACGGGAAGAGCAGGAGCTTTCCATGATCTTTGATTTCCATCACCTGAAAATCGACTACCCCTCAGGCAACAAGTGGGAGGTTCAGCCCTTCCGGTTTCACGATCTGAAGAAGAATCTGTTTGAATGGCAGGAAGGGATGGAACAGGGAGGGGGATGGAACGCTCTGTTCTGGGACAACCACGATCAGCCGAGAATCGTCTCACGGCTGGGAGACGAGGGCTCCTTAAGAAAACAGTCGGCTAAAATGCTGGCCACAGCCCTTCATGGCCTGCGGGGAACGCCCTACATTTACCAGGGAGAGGAGATCGGGATGACCAATGCCGGTTTTACAGAGATTGGCCAGTACCGCGATATCGAGACGCTGAACGTATTCCAGGAGCTGAGGCTAAAGGGAAAAACATCAGAGCAGATCTATGAAAGCCTCAGAAAAAAATCCAGGGACAACGCGAGAACACCCATGCAGTGGGACAGCACAAAAAACGGAGGTTTCACATCAGGAACTCCGTGGATCAGCGTCAACAAAAATTTCCGGGAGATTAATACAGAGGATCGGGAAAAGCCAGATTCTGTTTTTCAGTATTACAGAAAGCTGATTGAGCTGAGAAAACAGCTTCCGGTTCTTTCCAGAGGCCGTTTTGAAGCCCTTCTCAGGGATGACGCTCGGATTCTGGCCTACAGGAGGGTACTGGAGGAAAACGGGAAGACAGAGATCTATGTGGTCTGCAATTTCTTCCGGGAGGAGGCAGAGCTTCCGGCCGGGCTTATACCAGAAGGGGCAAGGCTGCTGCTTGGAAACTATGAGGCAGATACCAAAAAGCCTCAGGAAGAGGAATTGCAGACTGGCGGGAAGGGCCTTTGCGCAGCTGCGGCAGGAAAAAGGCTCAGGCCCTATGAGTGCTTTATCGCGCTGGCTGAGGGGTAGAGAAGGCCGGCAGGGGATAGGAGGAGACCCTGACTGTCTGATTGTCAAGCCCTGGCATTCAGGTTATAATAATACCGAATCATATGGAATGGCTGCGAAGGCCTTTGACCGGCAGAAATATGGAAAGCCGGAAGAAAAAGCAGGCGGCAGCCGGTATGAAACGGAGAACAGACACCATGCGCGTAATGATTATCAGCCACGACAGAGCCACAATCCGCGCTCTGAAAATAGCCCTCGGGAAAAAAACGGAAGATATCTCGGAGATCGCCTCGGCCTACAGCCGGGAGCAGATTCTGTCTCTGACTAAAAGAGAGGAGTTCGACCTTCTGATCTGCGATGCAGACATGCCGGGGGAGAAAGGAGTCGAGGCCCTCAGGGAGCTGAGACAGAAGAAGTACAGAGGAGGCATAATCCTCATCAGCAGTCAGTGCAGCCCGAAAATGACCAGGGAAGCCCTTCGCCTGGAGGCCGGCGATTTCCTTTTAAAGCCTGTGGAGGCGGCAGAACTCTGGGAGGCAGCCAGAGGAGTGATCAAAAGGTATAAGGAGAAGCAGGAGGAAGAGCTTAAAAGAGACTACGGGGACTGCTGGATGGAGAACCACATGGCCATCAAGGAGCTGTTCTGGAAGGATGTCTGCCTGGGAAGGGTCAGAAACGATCCGGAAACCATCAGCAGGAAGGCTCAGGGATGCAACATCCGCCTGGACGAGGACGCGCGCTGCCGCATGGTACTTATTACAATAAAAAATGTGGAAGAGGTACAGAAGCGCTGGGGGGAGGAACTGTGCCAGGCAGCCATCCAGAACCTGGCCAAGGGGATCGTAAAGGGGAATGTCCAGACCAGCCAGGTCATTGTGATCTACACCAGGGTGGTTGTGCTCCTGGATGAAAGGGAGGGGGAACGGTTCCGGGAAGTGGGCCCCCGTCTGGTTGAGCGCTGTCAGGAGATGCTTGGCGCACAGATCCTCTGCTATGTAAGTGAAAACATTTTCTGCGAGGAGATGGAAAAGACGTATTCCGGGCTTCTCAGGTTCAGCAAGGATGATGTGCTCTGCCAGGAGAGCATTCAGTATGTGAAAAAAGAGCAGATATGCGGCGAGAGCGGGGAGAAGCAGTGGAAGGAGAGGGTGATCCTGCCATCTGACTGGGGAGAGATGATTTTTGCAGGGCAGACCGACCGGCTGCTGGAGAAGCTCAGGCGGTTTCTGGTGGAACAGGCAAAGAAAAAGCGGCTGGATGAGATGAGCTTCCGGATTCTTCAGCAGGATCTGCTTCAGCTGTTTTTTGCCTGTATGGAGTACAGGGAGCTGAAGGCACACCAGCTGTTTGAAGATCCGGAGATCTATAAATATTATCAGACTGCCTGCTATTCCATCGACGGAATGTGCAGCTGGATCAGACGGTGCATGGAGCTGATGAACCGCCTGTCCTTCCCGGAGGGAAGCGGCAGAGGGGAGGAGATGGCGGGACGCATAAAAGGCCTCATCAAGGAAAATCTGAAATCCGGTATCAGCCGGAGGGAGATTGCGGAAAAGCTGAACCTGAATCCTGATTATGTAAATCGATTGTTTAAGAGTGAAACAGGGATGACGGTCAAGGAGTACGCTATCAAAAAGAGGATGAAGCAGGCTGAACACCTGCTGAAGCACTCTGATCTTGCAGTCAGCGCAGTCGCCGCCGAGGTAGGCTATGATAATTTTTCCCATTTTATCCGCATGTTCAGGAAGGAAACGGGATATACTCCCAAGCAGTACAGAAAAAAATTCCGGGAAATAAACGTCGAAAAAACATAATAAAGTCCAGAAAGTGCTATTTATATTTCGAAAACGTAAATATAAATAGCATTTTTTTATGGCTTTTGTAAAATTGAACGGAGAAAAAAGTCGGAAAAACGGCAAAACTTGTCGGAAGAGAGAAAGACGCAACGGGAAAATTTCAATATAATTGGAGCAGAATATATGAAGAGAGGGAAAGCAGTATGGAACAGAGGCGTTCAAAGATACGGCTGGTTGTCAGCGATGTAGACGGAACCCTGGTGGGGAACGACTGCGTGATGGAAGAGGGCATGAAAGAGCTTTCCAGACTTCTCAGAGAACAAGGCATTGCCTTTACACTTGCCAGCGGAAGGCCGGTGGGGATGATGAGACAGTATATGGAAGCCCTTGATATCACCCTTCCTGTGATTGCCTCAAACGGGGCCGCAGGGTATGAGAAAGGAGCTTTCATCTGGAAGGAGATTCTTCCCGGCAGAGCAGTCCGGACAGCAGCCGAAGAGGCAGACAGACTGGGCCTGGCAGTTTTTCTCAACGACGGGATCACGGAGGGCGTTTACCGCCAGAATGACTACACCCGCAGGCAGACGGAAAAAACGGGGCTCTACGAAACAGTGATTCATCCGGAGGGAGATGAGTGGGAGACAATAGAGCTTCAGAAGCTCATGATCATTGATCCGGACAGCCCGGGCAGATGTGATGAGTTAAGAGAGCTTTTAAAGGAGCGGGAAAATGGAATTTATGTAGTCCGGTACGATGACCGCTGCTTTGAGGCCATGCCTGAGGGGTGCAGCAAGGGAAGCGGCATCAGGCGGCTGGCGGACTACCTCGGGATTCATCCGGGGGAGATTCTGGCAGTAGGTGACAATATCAATGATCTGGACATGTTTGAGGCCGCAGGATGGAGCGCCGCTGTGGGAAATGCCGCAGAGGAATTGAAAAAGAGGGCAGACTATGTCTGCCGGGGCGAAACCGTTCAGGGCGTCATTGAGGCGGTCAGACATTTTATTCTGGAGGGAAAATGCGGTGAAAAAACCTATATTGAAAAAGGCTGAGCCTTATCTTTGGCTTCTGCCGGCGTTTATACTGTTTGCTGTATTTACATTTTATCCGTTTCTTGTGACTGCATTTAAGAGTCTGTTTATCGTAGATTCTTTCGGTCATCTGAAGCGGTTTGTGGGACTGGAAAATTATGCGTATATTTTTGAGGACAAGGTGTTTGTGAAATCCATCATCAACACTCTGATCTTTACGCTGCTGACAGTGCCCACATCGAAGATTCTGGGACTTCTGCTGGCGCTTTTAGCCAATAAGAGGCGCAAAACCTCTGCTTTTTACGAGGCGTCCTTTGCTGTTCCCATGGCGATGGCATCTTCTGTGACAGCGATGATTTTCCAGCTTCTCTACGTGCCGTCCCTGGGCCTGATCAACGGTGTTTTCGGACTGGATATCCAGTGGCTCAACGATCCGAAGTTTGCGCTGCTGTCCATTTCCATTGTCCAGATCTGGCTGTCAACGGGATATGCCTTTATCTTCCTTCTGTCGGCTGTCAGAGGAATTTCACCGGACATTATAGAGAGCGCTTCCCTGGAGGGAGCTTCGCCGCTTCAGATGATTTTTAAAATCTATCTGCCGCTGACCTCTCCCACCATGTTTTATCTGATTATCACGGATATTTCCTTCAGCGTTATGATGATGAGCCTTTCCAACGTGCTTACAAACGGAGGGCCTCAGAACTCTACGATCACCATGATGCAGTATATTTACAAGCAGATTGCGGGAACAGCTAACTATACAAATGCAAATCCGGCGGCTATCGTGGCATTTCTGATAGCCTTTGCAGCCACTATGGCAGGCTTTGCATGGGAGAAGAAAGGAGTGCACTATCAATGAAAAAGAAGACTCTGTGGGATATTGCAGTGCAGGCAGTCTGTATCCTGTGCGCCCTTTTAATCCTGTTTCCGATTCTCTATGCCTGCTCGGTTTCCTTTATGGAGCAGAAGGACGTGCTCTCCTCGCCGCCGAACCTGCTTCCGCCCAAGGCGACTCTTGAGAACTACAAAACGGCGTTTTCCAGAACCATGCTGCTCCGGTACATGCTCAATTCCTTTATTGTGGCCTCTGTCTGCAGCGTGACCAGGATGGTGACGGCAACCATGGCAGCCTTTGCCTTCTCATTTTTTGAGTTCAAGGGAAAGAAGATTCTGTTTGCCCTTGCCATGGCGACGATCATGATTCCGCCGGATGTGCTGATTGTGTCAAACTTTACGACGATCAGCCGCATGGGGCTGATCAACACGTATGCGGGTATGTGCTCGATCTTTCTGGTGTCTGCCACCAACGTCTTCCTGCTCAGGCAGTTTTATCTGTCCTTTGTGAAATCTCTGAAGGAGGCGGCCTATGTGGACGGATGCGGAAATGTGAGATTCTTTCTCTGGGTACTGCTTCCGGCCAGCAAACCGATTATGGTAACGGTGTTCCTCTCCTCCTTTGTGAGCGTGTGGAACCAGTATGTGTGGCCCATGCTTGTCACCAACCAGAATGAGATGCGCACCATCCAAGTGGGTATTACCATGTTAAAGGACAGGGAATCAGCAGTATTCGGCCCTGTCATGGCAGGCGTTATCATCGCGCTTCTGCCGACGGTCCTGCTGTTCGTGCTCTTCCAGAGGAAGATTGTCAGCGGAATGATGAGCGGAGCGGTGAAGGAGTAGGGAAAATTCAGAAAACAAAAAGGTATAACCATTATTAAGGAGGATAAAAGTATGAAATTCAAAAAGACAGCGGCAGCGTTTGCAGCGGGAGCAGCACTTTTAAGCCTGACCGGATGCGGTGCAGGAGCCGGCGGCAGCTCTGAGGGAGGCTCTCCGGTAGGAGCTGTCAGCGAGGACGGAACCAGGGAGGTCGTGTTCTGGCATTCCATGGACGGAGTGTACGCGGAGATCACACAGAAGCAGGTGGATCAGTTCAATGAGACTGTCGGTAAGGAAAAAAAGATCCATGTTACCCCGGTATTTCAGAACTGGCCGGGAACAGAGGCTCTGACGGCGGCCATGTCCACCGACGATGTGGACAATATGCCGGATGTGATTCAGCTTTACGGAGAGCACGTAAGCCTTGTAAGGGACTATGACCGCCTTGTGTGGGCTGAGGATATGCTCTCCAAAGAGGGAAATTCCGTGGCAAAGGAGGATCTGATTTCCAATGCAGTCTCCTCTTTCGAGATTAACGACAGGCTTGCAGGGGTGCCGTGGAGCGTTTCCACCCTCCTTCTCTACTACAATCAGGATTATCTGGATCAGATAGGAGCCCAGGTTCCGGCCACTATCGATGAGATGGCCTCCATCCTGGGAACTCTCAGGGATGAGACAGACGCCGAGTACGGACTGAACGTGAGAGTCAGCCTGTTTGAGCTGGGCAACTGGATCGCAACCCAGGGACAGGGTACCTACCTGGGAGACAATGAGAGCGGACACAGCGGAAAAATGAAATCCATGGCCTGCGAAGAGGCCATGGAAGCCTTCCTCACAGAGTGGAAGAAGGTGGTAGACACAGGGGCCTATAAGCCTACCAATGACTCCATCAACGAGGAGTTTGCCCAGGGGCTGAACGCCATGGCGATTATGAGCAGCTCCAGAATCCCGACTATCAAGGAGCTGGTGGGAGACAGCTTCAGCTGGGGAGTGGCTCCCATTCCGGTGGTAAACAGCACCGATGACGGAGGAGCTTATCCAAGCGGTTCAGGACTTTTCCTTTTAAACAGGGGAGACGAGGAGACGGTAAATGCGGCATGGGAATTTGAGCAGTATATGATCTCACCGGAGGCTCAGGCCATGTGGCTGGACGGCGCAGGCTACATTCCGGTCAACAAAAACTCATCAGAGCTTGAGAGCTGCCAGAAGGCCATGGAGGAAACTCCTCAGCTTGCCGTTCCGGGAGAGGTGCTCATGGGAACCAGCGAGAATGTAGTTGCTCCGTTTGTGCCGAACTCTGACGGCGTAGACACTGTGATCAAGGATGCCATGCTGATGTTTGGAAACGGGGAGGCGTCCGTGGAGGATACAAAGACAGCGATTATTGACGGCTGCAACCAGATTTTCAATGACTACTACCGTGCAAACGGGGAATAGAGACGGCAGGAAAACAGATTAGATGAAAAAAGGAATGACTGACAGAAATCAATACGGGAAGGCCGTTCAGAAACAAAAGGCAGAATCAGCCATTCAGAAGAAGGTGATCATTGACACGGATCCCAGTGCTGACGACGCCATAGCGCTGATGCTTGCGCTGGCGTCGCCGGAGCTTCAGGTCCTTGGAATGACAGCCGCTTATGGCGTGTGCGACTCCGACAGAAGCATCAGAAACATTATGAAGATACAGGAGCTGTGCGAAAGGCCGGAGATTCCGGCTGTGCAGGGGGCGAAAGCCCCCCTTTCACGCCCTATGGAGTTTGATGATGCCTACTGCGGGCCGGACGGGCTGTCCTGCACAGGGCTGCCGGAACCGGAGAAAAGCCCGGAGAAAACAGAGGCCTTCCGCTGGATGGGAGATATGATAAAGGCCCATCCCGGGGAGGTTTTTATTATTTCTATGGCCCCCATGACGAACCTGGCTCTGATGCTGCAGAATGCCCCTGAAACGGCAGGGCTGACGGCAGGGATTTTCACGATTTCGGGAGGATATGGACTGAATCCCGACCATGGAAGGTTAAACCCGAGACCGGAGTGGAACATCGCCCAGGATCCGGAGGCGGCCTCTGCAGTGTTTGGCTCAGGGATCCCCATCACGGCTGCCGGCCTTGATGTAACCTCACGCCTGGAGGACTCTATGATGGACCGCCTTTTATCAGAGGCAGGAGAGGGAAAAAAGACAGACTTTCTGAGACAGGCTGTGCAGTTTAATCTGGAGCATGGCTTAAATCCCTCAAGCCTTCTCGTAGACAGCGCGGCGGTGGCTCTCACAGCCTTCCCTGACATGGCAAAAACTGCCCGGGGAGGCGTTCTGGTGGAGACAAAGGGGGAATATACGACAGGGCAGACCCTGTTCGGCAACAGCGGGCGTTTTAAAGCGCTCCCGCAGAATGTAAGCGCAGCCTGGGAATATGACTGGAACCGGCTTATCAGACTTCTCACAGAAAGGGTATTTATATGAAATTATCTACATCTACAAATATCGTATTTGAAAGGCCGGACAAGAGCATCATGCCGATGGAGGACATGATGGAGCTGGCCTTTGCGGCCGGCTTTGATACCTTTGACATCAGCTTCTATGACTGGTCTCTGCCCCACTCCCCGTTTCTGACTGACGGGTGGGAGCGCTGGCTGGCAGGGATTGAGAGAAAGAAGGATGAACTGGGAGTAACCTTTGGCCAGTGTCATGCCTACACCTATAACTTCTGCGCAGAAATGACAGAGAGCGAGAGAAGGCGCCATGAAGAACTGACAGAGCGCTCTGTCTACTGCTGCGCCGCCCTGGGCTCCAGACTCTGTGTGACACACCCGGAAACAGACTTTGACAGCCCTGCCCTGGTACAGTCCTCAAAGGAAAAAAATACCGCCTATTTCAGGGAGCTTTTAAGGAAAACGGAGCAGTACCATATGGCCTTTGCCGTGGAAAATATGTGCGATTATGCCATTGCACCAAGGCGGAAATACGGCGTGACTCCCGAGGAGCTGGTGGACTTTGTGACAGATTTCGGCGATGAGAGGATGGGCATCTGCTGGGATTTTGAACATGCAGATATTATGAAGCAGGATCAGAGAAAATCCCTTCTCTATATCGGAAAGCATTTAAAGGCCACTCATGTTTCCGATACCCACAGCATGACCGATCCGGATCTGATGCATGTTCTTCCCCTCTTCGGGACTGTGGACTGGAAGACAGCGGTGGAGACATTAAAGGAGATCGGCTATGAGGGGTATTTCAGCTTTGAGGTTAATAATTACGGAAATTATTTTCCTGACAGGCTTCTCCCCACAGCCCTGAAGCTGGCCTACGAGGTGGGAGAATACCTGATGGGGCTGTAGGTGGGAGGCAGGCTGCCGGAGGTTTTAAAGAAGGAGACAGCAGTGCCAACTGCCGCAATATTTTTCTTCTGCCGGCGGAAACCAGTTGACGAATGGAAAAAGCCATTATATGATAGACCTTGACTAATATCAGCCAGTCAGAGGGGAAAGCGGCAGGCGTTCTGCCGCTTTCGCATATAAAGGAGTAAAGCTATGAATGAAATGCAGGATTCAAAATTCAGCCTGTCCAAAACTCTGTTCAGGGTTCTTCAGGGGGCTTTGATAGGCCTGGGCGCAGTGCTGCCGGGCATATCGGGAGGCGTTCTGAGCGTTATTTTCGGAATCTATAAACCGATCATGGAGCTGCTCTCCAACCCCTTCGCAAACTTTAAGACACACGTTCCGAAGCTGCTCCCCGTGTTTATCGGAGGCGGCATCGGATTTCTGGGGATCGCCAATGTGCTGTCATTTTTCCTGGAAAAATACCCGGCGCCGTCGGTGTGCCTCTTCATCGGTCTGATCACAGGCATGCTTCCGTCCCTGTTTCGCGAGGCGGGAGAGCAGGGAAGAAGCAGAGCGTCCTATGTGTCCATGATTGTGTGCATGTGCGCGATCTTTGCGCTTCTCATCGGACTTAAGATGACCAGTGTGGAAATCAGCCCGAACTTCTTCTGGTATCTGTTCTGCGGCTTCTGCCTGGCTCTCAGCGTGATTGCTCCCGGAATGAGCTTTTCCACCCTCCTGATGCCTTTAGGGCTCTATACCCCCTTTGTGGACGGCATCGGACACTTTGACCTGGGAATCCTCATCCCAGGAGGAATCGGTGCGCTGGTGACTGTGATCGCCCTCGCAAAAGCCATCAACACTCTGTTTGACAGACACTATTCTGTGGCCTTCCATGGAATTATCGGAATAGTCATAGCGGCAACGATTATGACAGTCCCTGTGGACGGCTTTACCACAGTGGCCCAGAGCGCAGTAAATGTGGTCTGCTTCGTGGTGGGAATTTTTGCAGCCCTGGCCCTGGATAAGTTCAACAGCAGGGTAAGTGTGGAGTAGGGCGCAGAGAGGTAAGCGGCGCCCAAACAGGATGGAGGATGGGAGGACAGTAACGGTTTCGCTTTATCTGGCGGATCGGATTTCGTTTGATTTAGAAAAAGAATAAAGAGAGTTCAGTACAGGCGGGAAGCAGACATAATGCCAGCCTGTACTTTTTTGTTTTTTAATAAAGCAGGAACTGCCGTGTTTTATTAAGAGTAATAGTGTTCTATCCGGTTTGTATCCTATATGCCGAATCGAAAAAAACCTTCTGAACGTAAGTCAGAAAACATGAGTTTCAGAATAACTTCAAAAAGAAAAAAGCAGCTGCTTAAGTATCAGACAAGATTTTTCATCATTTTTCGCAGTTATTTCCTATAAAATGATATAAAATATAAAATTGTCGAATATAGATGATAAAATAGCAGAAAAACAGTTGAACATCCAGTACAAACGGGATATACTGAAAGAAACGTGGGAAGGGGGAGTTATTTTGATTAAACGGGAAACTTATATGAGACGTATTCGTCCATTTATTGGAAATGAGCTGATTAAGGTTATGACTGGTATCCGGCGGGCCGGTAAATCGGTAATGCTGGAATTGATTCAGGAGGAACTGATTTGTTCTGGTGTAACGCCAGAGCATTTTATTTCTATTAATTTTGAAGATTTGAGATATATGCGTCTTCTGGATGCCATGGCACTGCATGAAGAAATTCTGAGACGGGCAGAGCAGATAGAAGGAAAGGTTTATCTGTTTTTTGATGAAATACAGGAAGTGACGGGTTGGGAAAAATGTATCAATTCTTTCAGAGTCTCATTGAACTGTGATATTTATATTACCGGTTCCAATGCAAAACTTTTATCAGGGGAGCTTGCAACATATCTGGGCGGACGATATGTGGAGTTTGTTATTTATCCCTTCTCTTTTTCAGAATTTCTTGAATTATATCATACAATGGATCCAGCTGCTTCCGTACAGCAGTGCTTTAAGAGTTATCTTCTGGTGGGCGGTATGCCATATCTTTCCAATATCCGTTACGAAGAAGAACCGGCGAAACAGTACCTGACGGATCTGTTCCATTCAGTTCAGCTGAAAGATATCGTAAAGAGGAACAAGGTTCGGGATGTGGATTTACTGGAACGGGTAATGGCATATGTAATGGCAAATATAGGAACCGTTTTTTCGGCATCTTCTCTGACAAAATTTCTCAAAAATGAGCATCGGACCACATCAACAGATACAGTACTTAACTATATAAAATACTGCTGTGACTCCTATCTGTTTTATCAGGTGAAGCGGGAGGATTTACAGGGAAAGCAGATTCTGGCGACCAATGAAAAATATTATATTGCAGACCATGGGATCCGGGAAGCTGTGTACGGGGGAAACATGCGGGACATTAACCTGATTCTTGAAAATATAGTGTACCTGGAACTTCTGCGCCGCGGATATAAGGTAACAGTCGGGAAAGTTGGAGAAAAGGAAATAGACTTTGTCTGTGACAGGAGAGGTGAAAAACTTTATATCCAGGTAGCTTATCTGCTGGCAGATGAAAGTACAGTAAAGCGGGAATTTGGAGTATATGATTCCATTCGGGATAATTTCCCGAAATATGTAGTCACAATGGATGAGCTGGATATGAGCCGGAATGGGATTAAACATCGGAATATTCGGGATTTTTTAATGGAAAGCGAATGGGATTAAGGATTAAGGGTGAGAGGCCGGATAAGGAAGCCTTTCACCCTTATTTTATATATGGTTCAGAACTGTGTTCTTTACGCAGGTCTTAAGGACGCTGTTATGGGTTATGAGTTGAGAAATTGCCTGATTTGGGAGTTGTTATCCCGGTCGGGAGAGAGGAGGGAAAACAATGGGAAATCTGTATGGCTATATTCGTGTCAGTACCAGAGAACAGAATGGGGACAGGCAGATTCTTGCATTGAAAGAGCTGTTTATCCCGGAGAAAAACCTTTTTATGGATACCCGCCGAGGCAAAGACCTGATGGGAACGTTTTTAAGCGATATTGTCCTGCAGGTGCTATCCTTTGTGGCAGAGAATGAGCGCATCAATATACGGCAGCGCCAGGCAGAAGGAATCGCTGCCGCCAAAGCCAGGGGCATTCGTTTTGGAAGACCCCAGCGCCTTTACCGGAAAACTTTCATCACCTGTATCATCAATGGAAAAATGGAAAAATTACTGGAAAAACTGCTGCGAAACTATGTGGGATGCCGCTTTCTACCTTCCGCTATCGGGCAGAGATTTATGAAAAAAACAATTTTTTGTAAACAGATGTTTTACAAAAACACATATTTATTATATCAACTGCAGGAGGTCATTTTTTATGATGGGAAAGCAAAGTGGACAAATCCAGATGGTAATCTTAGACATAGATTCTATAATTCCAGAGGATCATCTTCTGAGACAGATAAAAACTGTGTAAATTTTGACTTTATGTACGAAAAGACAGTCCCCTATTATTCTCATGTTGGCAGAAGATCTATTGCCCCCGTTGTTCTGATGAAAATGCTGCTAATTGGTTATCTTTATGGGATCAAACCAGATCGGAGACTTGAGGAGGAAGTATCTCTTAACCTTGCTTACCGCTGGTTTTGCGGAATTGATCTTATGGATAGAGTACTGGATCATTCAACTTTTAGCCAGAATAGTAGAAGACGTTTTCAAGAGGCCGGCATATTCCGGGAAATTTTTAATAAGATCGTATTGAAGTGTATAGATCTTGGAATCGTATCAGGAGAAATCGGTGTTGCAGATGGTTCATTCCTTCCAACGGATCCTGGAACAGCCGCTATGAGGCAGTTGAGGCAGTCCAACGCTCCACTGTAAAGTTTCTTGACAATCCCCTTCTTCCATGGTATCCTATGACACGCAGATAAGCCCATAAAAACCAAGGTCTTACGGGCCTGCCGCCGATTCCCGGCGTTAAATGAATCGAGTGTTCGAGACCTTCCACTCGTAAAACAAAACTAAAGGAGAAACAGAATATGAAAGAATCAAACAAGAAATCCGTGTACCTGCTCACCCAGGGCGCAGCCATCGCAGCGATCTACATTGTGCTGACCCTCATCTTTGCGCCAATCAGCTTTGGCCCGGTTCAGTTCCGGATCTCCGAGGCGCTCTGCGTCCTTCCGTTTTTCACACCGGCAGCGATTCCCGGTCTGTTTATCGGCTGCCTGCTGTCCAATCTTCTGGCAGGAGCCATGACCATGGATGTGATCTTCGGAAGCCTGGCAACACTGATCGGAGCTGTGGGCTCCTATGCCCTCAGAAGAAACAGATTCCTGGTTCTTCTGCCTCCGATTATCTCCAACGCTGTGATCGTTCCGTGGGTTCTGCGCTACGCCTACGGCAGTACAGATCTGATCCCGGTAGCCATGGTGACTGTTGGAATCGGGGAGATTCTGGCAGTGGGAGTGCTGGGAAGCATCCTGATCCACGGACTGGAGCGATACAGGCATACGATTTTCGGAGGCGTGAAAACTGCCTGATAGATAAGGCGCGGATAGCCATAGAAGAACGATAAAGGGAAGAGCTGTGAATGTTTCCAAATCTCACAGCTCTTCCCTTTTTCTGTGAGGTCCTGCCCGACAAGCACTCCTTTCCACTGTCAGCCCTGGGGCAACCCGCCAATATGGCTCAAATCTGTTGACATTTCCCTTTAAAAGAAGTTAAATTAAAGAAACATCCTGCATATGCTTATCTGGCGCAGTCTGCCGGACAGGAAGGCAGGGGAAGGCAGGCGGCTTTTAGAGACGCCTGATTCCATGGAAAGGAAAAATCAGGTAAAAGGTGGAAAGAAACATGTATCAGATTGATTTTAATAAACCGCAGCACATTTATTTTATGGGAATCGGAGGCATCAGCATGAGCGGCCTGGCGGAGATTCTGATGGATGAGGGATTTACCGTCACAGGCTCTGACTCCAAAGAGAGCGAGCTCACGGAGCATCTGAGAAGCAGAGGGGCCGTGATCTATATCGGACAGCGGGCAGAAAACATCAGACAGGCAGAGCAGACAGGAAAGAAGATTGACGCCGTGGTGTACACGGCAGCTATTCATCCCGACAATCCGGAGTTTGCGGCTGCGAGGGAGGCGGGGCTTCCCATGCTTTCCAGAGCCGTCCTTCTGGGGGAGATGATGCGAAATTACAGGGAGGCTATCGCCGTGTCGGGAACTCACGGAAAGACCACCACAACCTCCATGCTCTCGGAGATCTTTCTGGCTGCCGAGGCAGACCCTACCATATCTGTGGGAGGGATCCTTCCGTCCATAGGAGGAAACATCCGCGTCGGCGGACCGGAATTTTTCATCACAGAGGCCTGTGAATATACAAACAGCTTTCTGGAATTTTTCCCGACTATTGAGGTGATCCTGAATATCGAGGAGGATCACATGGATTTCTTCAAGGATCTGGCAGATATCCGCAGCTCCTTTACACGCTTTGCAAAGAAAACTCCAAAGCAGGGAGCCGTTGTCATAAACGGGGAGATTGAAGACTGGCAGGAGATTGTGAAAAACACAGAGGGCAGGGTGATTACCTTCGGAACAGACAGAGGGTTTGACTACAGCGCAGGGGAGATTTCCTACGACTCCCTTGCCAGGCCGACCTTTGACTTCTATATAAGAGGGGAAAAGCGGGATACCCTGAGCCTTGGAGTCAGCGGCGAGCACAATGTATACAATGCCCTCGCAGCCGCAGCGGCAGCCCTTGAGGCGGGGCTCTCCCTGGAAGCGGTGAAGCGGGGACTTCTGAGCTTTACGGGAACCAAGCGCCGCTTCGAGAAAAAGGGAGTCCTGAATGGGGTGACGATCATAGACGACTACGCCCACCATCCCCAGGAGATTCGGGCGAGCCTTAAGACAGCTCAGAATTATCCCCACAACCGGATCTGGTGCGTGTTCCAGCCTCACACCTATACGAGGACAAAAGCATTTCTCGACGAGTTTGCAGAGGCGCTTTCCATGGCAGACTGTATCGTTCTGGCCGATATCTATGCGGCTCGGGAAACGGATACACTGGGCATCAGCTCCCGCGACATAGCAGAAAAAATTGAGAGGCTGGGTAAAAAAGTCTGGTATTTTCATACCTTTGAGGAAATTGAAGAATTTCTCAAAAAAAGCTGTATACACGGCGATTTGTTGATAACTATGGGGGCCGGAGACATTGTAAATGTGGGAGAAGCGCTGCTTGCAGAGTAGTTATCCACATTATCCACAAAGTTTTCAACATTTTATGTAAAGGAGCACTGTGGATTGTTTGATTTACATAATAAAAGTTTCTATTGTATGAAAAACATTGAAAATTCAATAGTTTCGACAGGAACAGACAGGATCAGCGCAGAAGAAAAATAAATTTGTCCACATTATCCACAATATCCACATGATATTCTGGGGATAAGTGGAAGTGTTTCCTTTTGACAGAACCTGTGTTATGATGATTCCAGTGGATAAGTCCCCGAAGCCGTCAGCCTGCAGATGGGCTGGCGGTTCCGGAGGCGAAAGACAGGAAAAACGGCAGACAGAAAGGTGAAGCAGATGGGACAGTTCATACAGAACCGTCTGGCCCATGAGGTGACGGTCATCCCCAATGAATTTATAGACAGATACATGGCAGAGGCTAACGGCGAGTATGTGAAGGTATACCTCTATATTCTCAGACACGGAGGCAGTGCAGACGATGTCTCCGAGATTGCGGATGCCCTGAATCACACGGAGGCAGACGTGCGCCGCGCCCTCGTCTACTGGGAGAGGGTGGGAGTCCTTGCGCTTACAGACAGGCCGGCGCCCGCCCGCCCGTCTGTTTCCGCCCGGCAGTCCCCGGCTCCTTTAGGCGGGTTCTCCCTTTCCTCTGGACAGGGCGTCTCTGCTTCCGGTCAGACAAAGCCTTGCCAGGGAGCCGGCTCCATGGAGGGAGGCAGCCCCGGAACGGGAGATATTCTCTGCAGGCTGTCAGGGGATGAGGAATTCTCCCAGCTTCTGTATATCGCCCAGAAGTACCTGAACAGGACTTTTACCCCCACAGACTGCGATGTGCTGGCCAACCTCTACGGGAACCTCCATATGCCCACGGAGCTTCTGGAGTATCTGATAGAGTCCTGCGCCCAGAATGGACATACCAGCATCCGCTACATAGAGAAGGTGGGACTGAGCTGGCATGAGAGGGGCTTTAAGACGGCGGAGGAGGCCAAATCCCAGTCCATGGGCTATAAGAAGGATATTTTTGCCGTGATGAAGGCCTTCGGCCTGTCTGGGCGAAACCCGGCCAACGGCGAGATTGATCTGATGGACAAGTGGTTTGGAACCTACGGCTTTACCAGGGAGATTGTGGTGGAAGCCTGCAACCGGACGATGGCGGCCATTCATAAGCCCAGCTTCCAGTATACGGACAGCATTCTGACTGAGTGGAACCGGGCAGGAGTGCGCACCATGAGAGATGTGGAGGAAGTGACGCGGATGAGAAAGGAGGAGGCGAGAAGGGCCAGAGAGTCAGGCCAGTCCGCTTCCCCGCAGGCAGGAGCCAGGGGAGCGGCAGCTTCCGCAAGACAGACAGGGACGTCCGGCTCCAGACGCCAGGGCGCCAGAAAGAGCTCCAACCGCTTCCACAACCTGGAGGAGCACGGCTATGATTATGATGAAATGATCTGGAATATGATCAATACAGGAGCCTCAGACAGCCCCGGGGAGCCTCAGAGCGTCCGACAGGAGGCCCGGGGCGGAGAGAATCCCGGGGCGTCCCGGGGATTCCCGGACAAATAGAAATACTCTGCAGCAAGGGCAGCTCAGAGAACGATTGACAGAATACAGGAGGAAACCATGGCACTGAGCAATTCCCAGTACGATTCCATCATGCGTATTTACAACCAGGCACAGCTTCGACAGAAGAGGGAGCTGGATAAGCGCCGGGAAGAGGTTTATGAAAAAATTCCTGCCGTAAAAGAGATCAATGAGGAGATCACCGCCTCTGCCGTCAAGAGTGCGAGACAGCTTCTGGCAGGAGATGACAGGTCGGCTAAGGGGCTTAAAAGGCGTATTGCAGATCTGTGCGAGGAGAGAGAGGTTCTGCTGTCCGCCTACGGCTATCCTGCCGATTACCTGGAGCTTCACTATGACTGCCCGGACTGCCGTGACACAGGCTACAGGGACGGGAAAAAATGCCACTGTTTCAAGAAGCGGGAGATCAGCCTTCTGTACGATCAGTCCAATATCAGGGAAATCCTGAGCAGAGAGAATTTCGACACCTTTTCCTACGAATACTTTGACGACACCAAGGTGGACGAGCGCAGCAACAAGACAGCCAGGGAGTACATGCGCCAGGTGGTGGCCCTGTGCCGTTCCTATGTGGAGCACTTTGGAGAGCACAAGGACAACCTTCTGTTTACGGGAAAGACAGGGCTTGGAAAAACCTTTCTCAGCAACTGCATTGCGAAGGAGCTTCTCGATCAGAGCTATTCCGTCGTCTATCTGCCGGCTGTGGAAATGTATGAGATCTTTTCAAAGGAAAGGTTTGACTACGATTCCACAGAGGAGGACAGGGATCGCTCCCGCTATCTGCTGGACTGCGATCTCCTGATCATCGACGATCTGGGAACGGAGCTGGTAAACACCTTCACCACCTCCCAGCTCTTCTACTGCATCAATGAGCGGCTGAACCGCAGAAAGGGAACCATCATTTCCACCAATCTTCCGGTCAATGAGATGCGCGATGAGTTCACAGATCGGGTCATGTCGAGGATTGTGAGCCAGTACACGGTGATCCCTCTTTATGGGGAGGATATACGAATCAGAAAAAAGCTCATGCAGGCCAGAAGACAGTAGGGGTCGTGGGAGCCAGGATAAGCTGAAAGAGAAGAACTGGTGGCTTCGCGATTTTGATGCACTCCAGGGTTGACTTGATACGCGTAATAATGATATAAAGAATAAGGATTTACGTTCTTTTTACATTTATTTCATAATCTTATTGACTGTCAGACAGCAGCTGCGGCCCTGCCGCAGAGAGTGATGACAGGTTTGGAGGAAAAACATGCTGTACGAAGAGAAAATCATTGAAACGATCCCCGTAGGGCCTCTGGGGTTAATTCCGCTTAAGAGCTGCAGGACCCTGGGCGAGAAGGTTGACCGGTATCTGGTTGACTGGAGAAGAGAGAGGGAGAGCGAGCATAAGACCACAATCGCATTCGCCGGCTACCAGAAGGATTCCTACATGATCGACGCAGGCACGCCGCGCTTTGGCTCCGGCGAGGGCAAGGGAACCTTGAATGAATCTGTCCGCGGAGATGATCTCTATCTGATGGTGGATGTGTGCAATCACAGCCTTACCTATTCCCTGAGCGGAAAGGTGAATCACATGTCGCCGGACGACCATTTCCAGGACTTAAAGCGCGTGATCGCCGCTGTGGGCGGAAAGGCCAGAAGAATCAACGTCATTATGCCGTTCCTCTATGAGAGCCGCCAGCACAAGCGCACCGGCCGAGAATCCTTAGACTGTGCCCTGGCCCTTCAGGAGCTGGTGAAAATGGGAGTGGAGAATATTATCACCTTCGATGCCCACGATCCGAGGGTTCAGAATGCGATCCCCTTAAAGGGATTTGAAACCGTACAGCCGATTTACCAGTTTATCAAGTACCTCTTAAAGAATGAGAAGGAGCTTGAGATTGACAACGAGCATATGATGGTCATCAGCCCCGACGAGGGCGGAATGCGCCGTGCCGTCTATTTCGCAAACGTCCTGGGACTGGATATGGGCATGTTCTACAAGCGCCGCGACTACACCAAGATCGTGAACGGAAGAAACCCGATTGTCGCCCACGAGTTCCTGGGAAGCAGCGTGGAGGGCAAGGATGTGATCATTGTGGATGACATGATCTCCTCCGGCGAGAGTATGCTGGATGTGGCCAAGGAGTTAAAGAGAAGGAAGGCGAGAAAGGTATTTGTGTGCGCTACCTTCGGACTTTTCACAAACGGCCTTCAGAAATTTGACGAATACTATGAGAATGGCCTGATTGACCGTGTGCTGACCACAAACCTGGTTTATCAGTCAGCAGATCTGCTGTCCAGGCCCTACTACATCGATGTGGATATGAGCAAATATATTGCGCTGATCATCGACAACCTGAACCACGATGCCTCCTTAAGCGAGCTTCTGAACCCCACAGGGAGGATCAACCGGCTGATCAGCAAATACAAGGCAGGCATCAGAGAATAGCCGGGTGATGCGCGGGAGCTGAGCCAGGGGATTCTCCGGGCCGGACTGTTTAAAACACCCATAACAGCATCAGCAGAGAACAGAAACGATCAGAATAGAACAGAAAAAATCAGAAACGATCAGAAAAGATCAGACAGAGAACGGGAAGGAGGCTGCCGCTTTTGAAGGGCTGCCTCCTTTTTGCAGCTGCCGCACAGGAAAGACCGCCTGATTTCCCGTGCAGGAAAACTCGTCAGGCAGGAGAATATGGAAGGGGGAAGCCTATATGGAAAACAACATGATGAAAGCACTTGTATTTAAAGGACCGGGCAAGCTGTGCCTTACGAGACGGCCGATACCGACGATTCAAGAGCCCGGGGATGCGATTGTGAAGGTGACGCGCTCCACCATCTGCACCAGCGATCTCCATATCCGAAACGGAGCAGTCCCGAGAGCCAGGGAAGGGGTGATCCTGGGACATGAGTTTGCCGGAGAGATTGTAGAAACAGGAACAGGAGTGAAGGGGCTGAAAACAGGAGACAGGGTTGCAGCCAACTGCGAAACCATCTGCGGGGAGTGCTGGTACTGCCGGCGCGGATATGTCAATAACTGCCTCCATGGGGGCTGGCTTCTGGGCTGCACCATAGACGGGTGCCAGGCAGAATACGTCCGGGTTCCCCTGGCCGACACGAGTCTTTACCGGATTCCCGATGGGCTGACTGAGGAGCAGGCGCTCTTTACGGGGGATATCCTGTCCAGCGGCTACTGGGGGGCAGAGCTGTGCGAGATTAAGCCGGGGGATACGACGGCAGTGATCGGCGCAGGCCCTGTGGGAATGTGCGCCGCCCAGTCCGCCCGGCTGATGGGGGCCGGCCAGGTGATTCTCATTGATCCCAATACATACAGGCTCCGTGTGGCCAGGGAAAATGAGCTGGCCCACGTGTATCTGGAGGAGACGGGAAGAGCTGCAGCGGAGGCTGTGAAACGTCAGACAGAGGGGAGAGGAGCCGACTCTGTCATTGAGGCGGCCGGAAATGAACAGTCCTTTGAACTGGCCTGGCAGCTGGCCCGCCCCAACGCCATCGTGGCTCTGGTGGCAATGTACGAGACCGATCCGGTACTGCCGCTGACCCGGATGTATGGAAAGAATCTGCTCTTTAAGACAGGGGGAGTGGACGCCTGCCGCTGTCCGCGGCTTCTGGAGCTTTTAAAGGAAGGTAAGCTGAAAACAGACTTTCTCATTACTCATAGAGGAAGGTTGGACGATATCTTAGAAGGGTATGAGATATTTGAGAAAAAACAGGACGGCTGCATCAAGTGGGTGGTGACGGGGGAATGACAACTGCTCCTTAAGAGTCAAAGATTCAGATCTTAGCATAATTTTAATACAAAGGTCTGCCAGTGTTCATAGAAAATTCATAAATACGTACTAAAATCTGGAGGAAAAAGGGGTATTTTTAGACAAAATATATAAAAGGGGTGTGTGAAGATGGGGGAATACCAATACCTGTGTGATATAGCAGCCATTCTGCTCAGCACAAAACTGTTAGGACTTGCGACAAGAAAATTTCAGATGCCGCAGGTAGTGGGAGCCCTGCTGGCAGGGCTCATTCTCGGGCCGGCCATGCTCGGTCTGGTTCAGGAAACGGATTTCGTGAAAAAGACAGCGGAGATAGGAGTCATTGTCCTTATGTTCTGCGCCGGCATGGAAACGGATCTGGAGGAGCTAAAAAAAAGCGGGCGTGCGTCGTTTATTATTGCCCTGATCGGAGTGATTGTGCCTCTGTTAGGCGGATATGCCGTCGCCATGCTTTTTAACCGTCCCGGTATGATTGAATCGGATGCGGGCGGAAGCCTTTTTTTACAGAATATGTTTATCGGAGTCATACTGACGGCGACCTCTGTGAGCATTACCGTGGAAACTCTGAAGGAGCTGGGAAAGCTCAAAACCCGTTCGGGAAATGCCATTCTGGGAGCTGCGATCATCGACGACGTGCTGGGCATTATCGCCCTTACCATCATTACGAGTGTGGCAGATTCCAGCGTCCATCTCAGTGTGATTCTGCTAAAAATAGCCGGCTTTTTCGTCTTTGCCCTGGTAGTGGGAGTTCTGTTTCATAAATTTTATGTAAACTGGATAATGCATGCAGAGCGGGGCCTCCACCGCCATGTTCTGATTGCCTTTGTATTCTGTCTGCTTATGTCCTACGCTGCGGAAACCTTTTTCGGAGTGGCAGATATCACAGGCGCCTTTATCGCAGGCGTTGTCATTTCCAGTACGCAGAGAACGAAATTCCTGGCCTCCAAGTTTGACGTGCTGTCCTATGCCTACCTTTCTCCCATCTTTTTTGCCAGCATCGGGCTGAAGGTATCGCTGCCGTCTATGAACTCCACAGTGATTCTCTTCTCTGCCAGCCTTGTGCTGGTTGCCATTCTGACAAAGGTGATCGGCTGCGGAATCGGCGCCAGGCTCTGCGGCTACACCAATGAGGAATGTGTCAGAATTGGAGTCGGAATGATTTCCCGAGGCGAGGTTGCCCTGATTGTGGCCAGCAAGGGTGAGGCTCTGGGCCTGCTGGGAAGCACATTTTTGGGACCTGTGGTGCTGGTGGTCATTATCACCACTATTGTAACGCCTGTATTTCTGAAGCTGGCCTACCGCAGCGGAGTCAGCCACACGATTCCGGTGGGCGAGGGCTTCTCAAATGTATATGAGGAGATGGGAAATTACAGATCCGGAGCCTATATGTTTAAGGAGCATGAGGAGGTGCCCCGGGGGAAGCGCAGATAGCTCAGAGAGGCGGCCAGACGCCGCAGAGAGCTGTGAATTCATAGGGATGTGCGAAGTGATACAGAAATATGCAAAAAATGCCCTGCCAGAAAAGAAGAATATCTGGCAGGGCATTTCATAACAGGAAACTTCGTTCCCTGTTATATAAAAACGCTTCGCGGGGATCGCACTGGGTTGGTAAGGAAAATGCCGCTTCTGCGACCCGCCGCAGGCGGAGAATCCTGCTTCGCACTCGCACGCAAGGTAGATGTTGCCTGAAGGCAACCGCGCTCGGCGCGAGTGTGCGCCTTGGCGCACACTTTTTTATATCCGAACTACGTGGTGGGCAATTCCCTCCTGATCGAGGATTGCCAGCTCTCTCTTATGGCAGGTAAACACGATAATCTGGCCGCTGTAGGCTTTTGTAAGCCACTTTAAGGCCGTTTTAAGCCGGTCGTCGTCGTAGAGGACGAAGCTGTCATCAAAGATCAGGGGCATGGCATCCCGCCCGTTCTGGATAAACTTGGCAGCCGCCAGCCTGAGAGCCAGGTAAATCTGGTCAGCCGTTCCGCTGCTCACCTGTTCGAGAGGGATCAGCTTCCTTTTCGTGTTGAGGAAGGCGTTCAGGTTCTCGTCGATGCTCATGCTGCTGTATAGCCCTCCTGTAATCCCGCTTATGAGTTCAGAGGCCGCCTTGTTGAGATAGAGTCCGAAGGAGTCGCGGATGGACATGGACAGCTCCTTCATAGTATCCTGAGCCATCTCAATGGCTGCGATCTCTTCCCTGATTCTGTCATTTTCAGCGATAATCTGGCGCAGGGCAGCGGCCTGATCCTTAAGCTCCGCCAGGTATTCCAGCTTCTTTTCCAGCTCCCACTGGATCCTCTGCTGGCGTTCAATGGTCTCTGAGCATTCATTCTGTCGAACCTGCAGCTGCTCTACCATATCCCTCTGCTGTCTCACAGCCTCCTCTGAGCGGGAGAGCATATGGCACAGCCTTACAAATTCCTCCATTCTGGCACGGAGAGCCTCCATGGCGTTCTCACCCACCGTTTGGTCTCCCAGATGCCTCCGGAAAATTTCTGTCAGGGTGGAGGCGCACAGGGAGGCCGTCTTTTTTGACTGCCGGATCTTCAGGCGCAGGATAACGGCTGCAAAGAAGGACACAGCCGCTGCGCAGGACACGGCGGAGGCGGACAGCAGGGCGTCGATCTCCTGGGGCATCCAGGGAAGGAGCGTATTGTCCGGCACAAAGCCCCAGTAAAAGAAGTAGGCAGCAGCCAGAAGCAGAAGAAAGCCGGCCCCTGCAAAGAGTCCCCCCAGAATCCGGAGAGATTTTTTCTCCGCTCCGGCAGCGGCCTCCCTGTACTGTCTGTAAATGTCCTCGGCATGATCCAGATAGGAGGAGACAGACTGGGCGTCCGTAAACTCAAATTCAGCCAGGGCCTTTCGGCCCTTTTCAATGCGGTGGAGAAGCTCATCCCGCTCTGCCTGCTTCTTTTCAATGGCTGCTTTGAGCTCAGAGCGTTCCCGGGTGAAAGACCGGAGCTGGTTTTCATACTCAGGGGAAGAAATTTCCCTTTCCAGATTTTTGATTTCCCCCAGAAGAGAGGTATAGGTTCTGGCGGCCTCCGGCATGAGCTGGCTCTCAAACTGCCGCTTCTGGTTTTTTAAGTAGGCTGTGGCCCTGGTGATATTCAGAGCCATATTTCCGGAGGTGTTCATGTTGGCAATGTAGTTTTTCAGCTCCGAGATCATGCCGTCCTCGGTTGCGCTCTTTAACTGGCCGATGCTGATGGTGTTGTTGTAGGCTGTTTCACTGAGACCGCAGAGGAGCTCGTCCATGAAGGCCTTCGTGGGCTCCACCTCCCTGCCGGCTGTCTCATTGATCACGATAAAGCCCTTTTTGTTTTTCTGAAAGCTCCTCTCAAAGCGGTATACAACGCCGTCAGACTCAAGGCGCAGCTGCCCCTCGTAGGTGGAGCTGTTCTCCCACGGCTCATATTTGCTGTAGAGGTCATTTTTGGCGGCCCTTCCCCTCTGACGCTCGATGCCGAAGAGCATTCCGCGGATAAAGGTGTGAATGGTGGACTTCCCGGCCTCGTTTTTTCCGTAGACGATGTTAAGGCCGTCCTCGAAGGAGAGGAAGGTATCGTGAAATTTTCCAAATCCCTTTATGTATAAATCGAGAAAACGCATGGTCTGATTCCCCTAGCTCCTTTCGTCTGTAGTCAGAAGCAGGGCGTGGATGCCGTAGTAGAGGGCTTTTTTCTCTACAGGGCTCATGTCCGGCTTCTGCAGCGCCTGGATATAAAAACCGATCATATCGCTGGGATGCTCCGCAAAAAGGGCGCTGAAATCGTACTGCGGCTCCGACTCGTCTAGGATATCCGCAATCCGGTAGCGCATCATCAGAGACTCCAGATCAAAGGAGATGTCGGGATCTCTCATGCCGCGGATGCGAAACCGGTAAATATGTTCTGTGCCCCGTTTTTCTATCTCCTGGGACATGCGCAGAAACAGCTCCGTGTTGGTGGTACCTGGGGTCACATTTACCATCAGGGGAATATACTGAATCTTAGCCATGGGGATAAATTCCAGGTTGGTTACCCGAAGGCTTGTCTCGCTGATCTCTCCATAGATGATTCCGTGCCGCCCTGTTTCCGTCTTGTCAAGAGGCTCGGGAGAGCCGCACCAGGCAAGGCGGAGGCTCTGGGAAATTTCAGGTTTGTGGATATGGCCCAGGGCCACATAGGAAAAGCCTGCCCGAAGCAGAGCCTCCCGGTCCACAGGGACATGCTTCACATCCCCTCCGTGGCCGAGAAGAATGTGGATCAGACCGTCGTCAGGCGCTGATAAATCGTTCAGCCTTGCTTCGGCAATCTCTGCGCTCCAGTAGGAAAAGCCTGTGACCTCTGTGTGCAGCTCCTCAAAATAGACGGAGGAGAACTCCTCGTCTGCCAGAAATGTCACATTGGACGCCCAGGTAAAGCTCAGGACAGCAGAGTTTTTTCTCACCCGGTCATGATTTCCAGCAATCAAAACCACCCGCACGTCGGGAATGGTGGAGAAGAGATAATTCACCTCCTTCAAGTCCTTTAAGAGCGGCTGCCGGTGAAACAGATCGCCTGCGATAAAGAGAAAATCCACAGACAGCTCTCTGGCCTTGCCGATAATGGCGGCAAAGGTTTCGCGGATATCCCTGGCCCGCTCCCTGCTCCAGGGCTTGTCACTGTCAGGAGCCATTCCCCAGTGAATATCCCCCGTATGGATAAATTTCAAGATATCAGTCCCCCTTTTAGACCGCCTGTGCAGCTTTCCTTCCAGAGAGGAGGAAACATCCGCCAAAGGAAGGCTTGCCAGAACGCGGGCGGCAAGATAAAACAGTTAAAAATAAGCGTCAGCCCACAGACAGCATCCGCTGAAATACAGCCGTCAAATTCCAGCCAGACAGCGGCAACAGATAAAGATAAAAGGGTATCTCGAGGAAGGCACACAGCCATCTTTTGAGATACCCTCTCTGCACACTGATATTCTTTTATGCCGGAACTTAAACGGCTGCTGTCTGTGAGCTGCAGCTCTTCGGTTATCCGGTGATGCCCTTACAGCTCACAGTTGTTGACGGTTCTCGGGAATGGGATTACGTCGCGGATGTTGCCCATTCCGGTCAGGTACATAACGCAGCGCTCAAAGCCCAGTCCGAAGCCGGAGTGGCGCACAGAACCGTATTTCCTCAGATCCAGATAGAAGCCGTAGTCCTCCTTCTTAAGGCCCAGCTCATCCATGCGGGCAAGGAGCTTCTCATAGTCGTCCTCTCTCTGGCTTCCTCCGATGATCTCTCCGATTCCAGGTACCAGGCAGTCCATGGCGGCTACAGTCTTTCCGTCCTCATTCATCTTCATATAGAAGGCCTTGATCTCCTTCGGATAATCTGTAACAAATACAGGGCGCTTGAAGATCTGCTCTGTCAGGTAGCGCTCATGCTCTGTCTGCAGGTCGCAGCCCCAGAATACCTTGTAATCAAACTCGTCGTTGTGCTCCTCCAGAAGCTTCACGGCCTCTGTGTAGGTCACATGGCCGAACTCGGAGTTTAATACGTGGTTCAGCCGGTCGAGCAGTCCCTTGTCAATAAACTGGTTGAAGAAGTTCATCTCCTCCGGTGCGTGCTCCAGCACGTAGCGGATCACATATTTTAACATGCTCTCTGCAAGAGCCATATTGTCGTTCAGATCGGCGAATGCCATCTCCGGCTCGATCATCCAGAATTCAGCCGCATGGCGGGTGGTGTTGGAGTTCTCAGCGCGGAAGGTGGGGCCGAAGGTGTAGACATTCCGGAAGGCCATGGCGTAGGTCTCCGCGTTCAGCTGGCCGCTGACCGTCAGGTTTGTGGGCTTTCCAAAGAAGTCCTGGGAGAAGTCTACAGAACCGTCGGAAGCTTTGGGAACATTGGCCAGATCCATGGTTGTCACCTGGAACATCTCTCCTGCGCCCTCGCAGTCGCTTCCCGTAATCAGAGGCGTGTGGACATAGACAAAGTCCCTCTCCTGGAAATACTGGTGGATGGCGTAGGCGATCAGGGAACGCACGCGGAACACAGCCTGGAAGGTGTTCGTCCTCGGACGCAGATGGGAGATGGTTCTCAGATACTCAAGGCTGTGGCGTTTCTTCTGAAGCGGGTAGTCAGGGGAGGATGCTCCCTCCACTAAAACCTCTGTGGCTTGGATCTCAAAGGGCTGCTTGGCCTCCGGTGTGGCGACGAGAGTTCCCTTTACGAGTATAGCCGCTCCTACATTCAGCTTGCTGATCTCGCTGAAATTTTCCATATTGTCATGGTAAACGACCTGAAGCGTTTCAAAGTAGCTTCCGTCGCTGACTACGATAAAGCCAAAGGTTTTGGAATCGCGGACGCTTCTCACCCATCCGCCGATCCGGATTTCTTTTCCAAGGAATTTTTCCCTGTCCCTGTAAATCTCTCTAACGGTAATTAAATCCATAACAGTGCTCCTTTTGTGTTTAATAAACGGCCCGGATGCCGTTAAAGCCGACCGCTCCCCAGAACAGAAACGGCGCCGATGACGCAGTTTTTCTGCGGAGGCCTTCCGAACCGATTTGTGTTTCAGAAATAGAACCAGACTCTGTCTGAGATTTTCAGACAAATTTTCAATGAAGCCATTATACTGTATTTTTCCTGTGGATTCAAGGGGAAGAAAGGGATTTTTAAACTGCTGGTTGTATATACAGGGGACGGAAAGCACAATATACAGTGGAATTTGACATTTTATGGTGATATGACAGACAAAATGTCGGAATATGTACAAAAAATATAGAAAATCATTTGGTAATTTGTTCACTTTTTCCAATTATTGTGCTATAATACATGATACAGAATAAAGCACACAAGCAAATATACATCAAGGGGTGATAACGTGATCAAAAAAGAAATGATTGCTATGCTTTTAGCAGGTGGGCAGGGCAGCCGCCTGGGCGTTCTGACACAGAAAGTGGCAAAGCCGGCGGTTTCCTTTGGCGGAAAGTACAGGATTATTGACTTCCCGCTCAGCAACTGTATTAATTCGGGAGTTGACACGGTGGGAGTTCTTACTCAGTATCAGCCGCTGCGTCTGAACGCCCACATCGGAATTGGTATTCCGTGGGATCTGGACCGCAATGTTGGAGGGGTTACCGTCCTTCCGCCGTATGAGAGAAGCAAGGGAAGCGACTGGTATACAGGAACGGCCAACGCTATTTATCAGAATCTGGAATATATGGAAACGTATAATCCGGACTATGTGCTGATCCTTTCCGGCGATCATATTTATAAGATGGACTACGAAGTGATGCTGGAATATCACAAGGCAAACAATGCGGATGTCACGATCGCAGCTATGCCTGTACCGATTGAAGAGGCAAGCCGTTTCGGAATCCTGATCACAGATGATAAAAACCGCATTACGGAATTTGAAGAGAAACCTGCTAACCCGAGAAGCAATCTGGCGTCCATGGGAATTTATATTTTCAGCTGGCCTGTACTTCGTGACGCTCTTATTAAGCTCTCAGAGGAACCAGGCTGCGACTTCGGAAAACATGTCATCCCTTACTGCTTCTCGTCCGGAAAGAGAATATTCGCCTATGAGTACAACGGTTACTGGAAGGATGTGGGAACTCTCGGCTCCTACTGGGAAGCAAATATGGAGCTGATAGATATTATTCCCGAGTTTAATCTGTATGAGGAGTACTGGAGAATCTACACAAAGAGCGATATTATTCCGCCCCAGTATATATCCTCCGATGCCAGGATTGAGAGAAGCATCATAGGAGAGGGCTCTGAGATTTACGGCGAAGTGACTAACTCCGTAGTAGGAGCAGGCGTCACCATCGGCGAAGGGGCAGTGGTGAGGGATTCCATCATAATGAAGGGAAGTGTGATTGGCGCAGGCACGGTTGTGGACAAGGCTATAGTTGCCGAAGATGTGGTGATCGGCCAGAATGCACAGATCGGCGTAGGCGATTATGCTCCCAGCAAATATGATCCGAAAGTATATCAGTTTGACCTTGTGACCATCGGTGAACATTCCATCATTCCCGACGGCGTGAAGGTGGGAAGGAACACTGCTATCTCAGGTGAGACAGAGAGCTCAGATTATCATGGCGGATTACTGGAAAGCGGAGACTATATCATAAAGGCAGGTGGAGTACAATGAGAGCGATCGGTATTGTTTTAGCAGGCGGAAACAGCAAAAGAATGAAAGAACTATCCAACAAGAGGGCAATCGCTGCCATGCCGGTGGCAGGAAGCTTCCGAAGCGTTGACTTTGTACTCAGCAATATGAGCAACTCCCATATCCAGAGTGTGGCTGTGCTTACCCAGTACAATTCCCGTTCCCTGAATGAGCATTTAAGTTCTTCCAAGTGGTGGGATTTCGGAAGAAAACAGGGAGGCATGTATGTGTTCACCCCCACAATCACGGCAGAGCACAGCGACTGGTACAGGGGAACGGCTGACGCCCTCTACCAGAATCTGGATTTTCTTAAAAAGAGCCATGAGCCATATGTGGTGATTGCAGGAGGAGACTGTATTTACAAGCTGGATTACCACAAGGTTCTGGAGTATCATATTGAAAAGAAGGCCGACATCACCATTGTGTGCAAGGATGTAGGGCCGGAAGAGGATACCACCCGATTCGGACTTGTCAAGACAAACGAGGAGGGACGGATCATTGACTTTGAGGAGAAGCCGATGCTTGCCACCTCCAACACGATTTCCTGCGGCATCTATGTAATCAGAAGACGCCAGCTCATTGAACTTCTGGAGCGCTGCGCTGCTGAAGACAGATATGATTTCGTGACGGATATTCTGGTGCGCTATAAGAATTTAAAGAGAATTTATGCATACAAGCTGGATTCTTACTGGAGCAATATTGCTTCTGTGGATTCCTATTACAAGACGAATATGGATTTCTTAAAACCGGAGGTAAGGCATTACTTCTTCCGTGAGTATCCTGAAATTTATTCCAAGGTAGACGATCTTCCGCCTGCCAAGTACAATCCGGGAGCGGAGGTAAAGAACAGTCTTGTTTCCAGCGGCTGTATTCTGAACGGAACCGTTGAAAACTCCGTCCTCTTTAAAAAGGTCTATATCGGAAACAACTGTGTGATTAAGAATTCGATTATTCTGAATGATGTGTATATCGGTGATAACACAGTTATTGAAAACTGTATCGTAGAAAGCCGCGATACCATTCGTGCAAACACTACGCATATCGGGGCGCCGGATAATGTAAAGATTGTGATTGAGAAAAACGAGCGCTTTACCATATAGTGAGCCGGTCAGCTGACAGTGCACAGACTTAACTTGACATGGGACGGAAGAGGGGTTAATTTATGCAGATTACAGATGTGAGAGTAAGACGGATTGAAAAGGAAGGCAAGATGAGAGCGATTGTGTCCATCACACTGGACAATGAGTTTGTCGTCCACGACATCAAAGTAATTGAGGGGGAGAAGGGACTTTTCATTGCCATGCCGAGCCGCAGGGCCACTGACGGCGAGTACAGGGACATCGCTCATCCGATCAACTCTTCGACAAGAGATATGATCCAGAAGGTGATTCTCGAGAAATACGAGCAGACGGCAGAGGAGCTTGCACAGAACGAGCCGGAAGCATAGCAGAGGCGGCAGACAAGCATGAAGGCGTCTGCTGATGATGGCTGTAAAACCGTTTGCAGACGAACCGGCCTGAAAGATAAATACAAAAGATAAAAAAGAGGGGAAGGAAGATGCACGCTGGGGTGCAAGTCCTTCCCTTCTTTTTATATAGCAGGAAACTGCGTTCCCTGCTATATAAAAGCGCTCCGCGGGGATCGCACTGCGGCGGAAAGGAAACTGCCGCTTTTGCGACCCGCCGCAGGCGGAGAATCCTGCTTCGCAGGATTCTTTCTTAAATATAACAGGAAAATTCCTTCCCTGTTATATAAAAACGCTCCGCGGGGATCGCACTGGGGCACAAAAACAGGGAACCGCTTGACAGATGTGCCGGCAGCCGTTAGAGTATAAAAGAAATTTGCCCAAGCCGGAATACGGCCTTAGTTTGAGGTGTAAAACCGGAGGGCAGAAAACTGAGTAGAGAAAGGAAAATTCTATGAGCGGAACTGTTTTTTCCCTGCTTCCCCCGGTGGCTGCAATCGGGCTGGCTCTGCTGACGAAGGAGGTTTACCTCTCCCTTCTGATCGGAATTCTGGCAGGCTGCTTCCTGTTTTCAGGGGCAAATCCCATCCATGCAGTGGAAACCATGACTGGGATTATGGGAGGAAAGATAGGCGAAAATGTTAATATTCTTTTATTTCTCTCCTTTTTGGGAATAATTGTGGCGCTGATTACCCGATCCGGTGCCTCCAGGGCTTATGGGGAATGGGCGTCCGGTGCGATTAAGACAAGGAGAGGAGCGCTGCTTGCCTCCATGTTTCTGGGCGCCCTTATTTTTGTGGACGACTATTTTAACTGCCTGACGGTCGGCACGGTGATGCGCCCTGTGACGGACAAGCACAGGATCAGCCGGGCAAAGCTGGCCTACATTATCGACGCTACGGCAGCTCCGGTGTGCATCATTGCTCCCATTTCAAGCTGGGCGGCGGCTGTGGGTTCCTCTCTTCCGGCGGACAGCGGAGTGGACGGCTTTTCCCTGTTTCTGCACACCATCCCGTTTAACCTCTATGCGATTCTCACCATCATCTTCCTGCTGTCTGTAATTTTAAATGACTTTGATTTTGCAGCGATGAAGCGATATGAGGAGGAATTTCTGAAAACCGGCAGGGAAAAGACCGTGGAAGGGGAAACAATCGAAGCCGGAGGAAGAGGAAAGGTCGCAGACCTGGCTGTGCCGATTCTTGTGCTGATCGTTCTGTGTGTGGGAGCTATGCTCTACACAGGCGGAATTCTGGAAGGCAAGGGTGTTGTGGAGGCCTTTTCCGGGTGTGACTCGGCGCTGAGTCTGGTACTTGGCTCCTTTTTTACTCTGGTGTTTATCTTTGCCTTCTATCTGGCCAGGCGGGTGCTCTCCTTTAAAGATTTCTGCGGCACATTCGCTTCCGGCATCAGGGCTATGATACCGGCAGTCATGATCCTGTGCCTGGCCTGGACGCTGTCGGGAATCTGCGGCGAGGAGTATCTGAATATCGGAGGCTATGTGAGCAGTGTGGTTGGGGCAAGCCCTCTGGTGGGAGCGCTGCTGCCGGCTCTCCTCTTTCTGGTGGCTGCCGGCCTTTCCTTTTCCACGGGTACCTCCTGGGGGACCTTCGGGATTCTCATCCCCATTGCCTTCGCCGTGGTGGGGGCTGAGGATTTGAATGGACTCACCATCGCCACATCGGCAATTCTGGCGGGAGCGGTCTGCGGGGATCACATGTCTCCCATTTCAGATACCACGATTCTGGCTTCCGCCGGCGCCCAGTGCGATCATATCAACCATGTGTCCACACAGCTTCCCTATGTGCTGTGTACAGCTGGTTTTTGTGTCATCGGCTACCTGGCCGCCGGACTGACGCGAAACGGCTGGACGGGAACGGGGACAGCAGCAGCTCTGGTGTTTGTTTTTCTGTTCTGGATGAAAAAAAACAGGAAAGGGTGATAGCCTGTGCAGAAATCCTTTTAATTTCCATAAAAGAACAGTCAGCAATGAAGAGCAGACAGGAAAGTCTGTGGTATAAATTCCTCTGTTTTACAGATACTACATTTACGGGTAACACAGAAAGATAAATGTAGAAAAATATGTAAAACGGAGGAATTTTTATATGAAAGCTACGGGAATTGTCAGAAGGATTGATGACCTGGGCCGCGTTGTAATCCCCAAGGAGATCAGGCGCACCCTTAGGCTTCGGGAGGGAACCCCTCTGGAGATCTTTACAGACCGGGAGGGGGAAATTATCCTGAAAAAATATTCCCCTATGGTAGAGCTGACTGCCTTCGCCTCCCAGTACGCCGAGGCTATGGCCCAGAGCACGGGCCTTTTAGTGTGCATCACAGACAGGGATCAGGTGATTGCAGTGTCAGGAGGACCCAAAAAAGATTATCTTCAGAAGCCTGTCAGCAGGCAGCTGGAAACCCTCATCGGGGAACGCCAGATTGTGACGGCGGGAAAGGACGACAGAAATTTTATTCCCATTATCTCCGAAGAGCCGGAGGGCGTAACGGCACAGGTGATTGCCCCCATTATCTGTGAGGGAGATGCCATCGGCGCTGTGGCGCTCCTGAGCCGGGAGTCCAGAATAAAATTCGGAGAGCCGGAGCTGAAGCTGGTCTCCACAGCCGCCGGTTTTCTGGGACGTCAGATGGAGGGCTAAGGAGATTTTAAGAGCGGATGTCCAGGGCGTCCTTCAGGCAGGGCTGGCTGCGGCAGTTCAGTCCCATGCTGCGAAGGATGCCTTTTTTGTTCTGCAGGAGAGACCTTGTTCTTCCCTTTCCGGGAGAGGATGTGTTACAATCCATAGGTAAAGAAATCCGAAGGATAGGCATTATGCTGAAAGGGGGAAGCGGCTGTGGAAGAATATCTGAGAGAAAAGAAGAGAGAATATTCAGAGGAGAGGAAGGCTCCGTACAGTCTTGAGGATCTGAGAAACATTATGAGGATCCTCCGATCAGAGGAGGGCTGCCCGTGGGACAGAAGGCAGACCTTTGAGAGTATGGTCTCCTGTGTGACAGAGGAGGCCAAGGAGGTGGTTCAGGCTGTAAAGCAGCAGGATATGGACAATCTCTGCGAGGAGCTGGGAGATCTGCTGTTTCAGGTGGTATTTTACAGCCAGATGGCGCAGGAGCAGGGCCTCTTTACTTTTGAGCAGGTGGTGGACGGGATCAGTGCCAAAATGGTCCGCAGACATCCGAAGGTTTTTGGAGGAAGAGTGCCGGAAACAGACGAAAAAGAAGGCAGCCAGTGGGAGCAGATAAAAAGGGCTGAAAAAGCTGAAAAAGCCCGTGCCCAAAAAGCTAAAAAAGCATAAAAAACCTTGACAAAGCAGGTATAAATGTATATAAATGTAAGGTAAAGTGTTTAGCGGTTTAGCAGGAGTAATACTGCTGTTTTGGCCTTCGGGCTTCAGGGCAGCCAGGACTCATTCGCAAGAAGATGTAGGAGGAATCAATCATGAATAAGACAGAGTTAATCGCAGCTGTAGCTGAGAAGGCAGAGCTTTCCAAGAAGGACGCAGAGAAGGCAATCAAGGCTTTCACAGATACAGTTTCTGAGGAGTTAGTTAAGGGCGGAAAGATTCAGTTAGTTGGTTTTGGAACCTTTGAAGTTTCTGAGAGAGCAGCAAGAGAGGGAAGAAACCCGAAGACAGGCGAGACAATGCCGATCGCAGCTTCCAAGACACCAAAGTTCAAAGCTGGAAAAGCGTTAAAGGATATGGTAAACGCATAATTAAATGAGATTAGATAAGTTTTTAAAGGTATCGCGTCTGATCAAGCGCAGAACAGTGGCCAACGAGGCCTGCGATGCAGGGCGAGTGCTGGTCAATGACAAGGCAGTCAAGGCATCCTATGCGGTGAAAACAGGGGACATCATAGAGATTCAGTTTGGGGTGAAATCTGTGAAGGTGGAAGTCCTCGATGTGGCCGAGACGGTGAAAAAGGATGACGCGAAGGAACTTTACCGTTATTTATAACATAAAGAGACAGACCTCCTAATATATTTAACAATAGTTAAATATGTCAGGAGGTTTTTGTTATGGAAGAAAAGATAAACCGACGTCCCCACCGGCTGGATCTGATGAACCGGGGCAAGGGCAGCGTGACGGGAATTCAGGACGTAGTGGCTTTTGACGAAAATCAGATTGTTCTGGACACAGACATGGGCCTTCTCACGGTCAAGGGAAAAGGACTGCATGTCAGCCGCCTGACGCTGGAAAAGGGAGAGGTGGATATAGAGGGGATGGTCGACAGCCTCACCTATTCGTCTAATGACAGCTACCGCAAACAGGGGGAATCGCTGTTTGCCCGTCTGTTTAAATAGAGGCGGCCGTATGGATACAATGTACACGGAGCTTTCTCTTGCGGCGGCCGGATTCGTTCTGGGGATTTTTTTGATGGCGGTCTACGATGTACTGAGGCTGTTTCGGTTCCTCGTTTCTCATACTCCCCTTTGGACAGGCCTTGAGGATGTAGTCTATTGGCTGTTTTCCGGCATTTCCTGCTTTGCGCTTCTGAGTGTAAAAAACGGGGGAGAGGTGAGAATCTACATTATTGCTTCTGTGCTCATCGGAATGCTTTTATGGGACAAAACCTTCAGCCGGATTCCGCCTGCCCTATTGAAAAAAGTGAAGAAATATTTTAGAATGAAGAAAAGATGAAGATGCAGGAGCTTACAGCTCCCCAGACAAGCAGAACACGTAAAGGAGGCGGCCTGAGTGAAGAAAAACAGCAGAACAGCGAGAAGAAAGAAGAAGGAGAGAGCCGCCAACCGTCTTGCCCTTACAGGCATCACCCTGGTTGTGCTCAGTCTGGCTATCACAGTGCATTTAAGCGGGATCTCCCTGAAGGAAAGGGATCTGCAGTACCGCCTCCGGGAGGAGCAGCTGGATAAGGAGAAGGCTGCAGAGGAAAAGCGGGCGGAGGATCTGGAGGAGTACCGGGTTTACGTCCAGACAAAAGAATACATAGAAAAAGTTGCGAAGGAAAAGCTGGGACTGGTCAATAAGGACGAGATCCTTCTGAAGCCGGAAAAGTAAGAGGATTGCAGAAATTGCGCAGTCCAGGCAGAACAGGAGAGAATCCTGTCACAAAATTTTTCAGAAGACGCCGCAGATTTGACAAATATTTCCCTCCGGCCTGTATATAATAGGGTTCACGCAGGTCAGGAGGGGATTTTTATGCTTGGAAAGAAAATACATAGAGATATGGCTGATGTGAATGTCTACACGGCGAAGCGGCTTCGGGAGATGGCTTGCTCCCTGAGCGGCCTTGCCAGAGCCTTTACGGACGAGGTGGGGGCAAAGCGCCAGCTGAGCTTTGAGGACGGCCTTGCGGCCATGCAGACGGCGGGGGCCATGGTGTGCGGCGACTGCAGCAAATGCAATCTGTATGAGACAGGACAGAAGGAGGACAGCTATTATCTGTATTACCTTCTGAGGGCGTTTGAGCAGAAGGGGAAGGTGGACGAGGAGGACATGCCCAGGCTGTTCAATGAAACCTGCCGCAGAAGGGAGGAGTATTTAAGCCAGCTTAACAGGAATCTGGGGCGGGCCACCATGAACCTCACCTGGAAAAACCGATTCTTGGAGAGCAGGGACGCGGTGATTGTGCAGTTTCGTGAGATGGCGTCCATTCTCGAGGAGTTTTCCGGCCAGATGGAGCAGGCGGCTGATATTACAGGAAACTATGAGGACAGCGTGCGGTATCTGTTCAGGCGCCACCACATGAAGGTGGAGAATATGCTGATACTGGAATATGAGAATGAGCAGAGGGAGGCGTATCTGACTGTGAGAACTCTGGGCGGCAGGTGTGTGACCTCCAGAGATGCCTCGGACATTCTGACCCGAGCGGTGGGAGGACGCAGATTCGGCATCGCAAGGGACAGCAAGAGCATTATCACAAAGAGGACAGGCACCTTCCGCTTTGTGGAGGAGGGGAAATACCAGATGATCCACGGAGTCGCCAGGGCGGTAAGGAATGGAGAGCTGATCTCCGGCGACAGCTTCACCTTTAATGAAAATCTGCCTCATCAGGTCATCATGAGCCTGTCGGACGGAATGGGGAGCGGGCCGGCGGCCTCAGCCGACAGCAGCCGTGTCATAGAGCTGACAGAGCAGCTTCTGGAAACGGGCTTCTCCGCCAGGGCGGCCCTGAAGCTGGTAAATACCGTACTTCTGCTGGCAGGGATGGAGCAGAATCCGGCGACGCTTGACCTGTGCTGCATTGATCTGTGCACGGGGGTTTTAGAGAGCATGAAGCTGGGGGCAGTGGGTACCTTTATTATGGGCCGGGAGGGAGTGGAGCTTCTGGAGTCGGGAAATGTCCCCATGGGAATTATGAATACGGTGGAGCCAATTCTCCTGTCCAGGAAGCTGTGGGATAATGACAGGATTATCATGGTCAGCGACGGAATCCTTGAGGCCCTGCCGGGGGAGGACAAGGAGCAGACGTTCTGCGAGTTCCTAAACGGGCTGGACGTTCAGAACCCCCAGGATATGGCAGACGAAATTCTGCAGTTTGCCCTGTCCTTCTGCTCTGTCCCGGCAGATGATATGACAGTGCTGGTGGGCGGTGTGTTCGGAAAGTAGGCACAGTAAACAGATGGAACGATGAGGGGCCGCAGACGGAACGATGAGACGGAATGAGCGAGGAGACGGAACGAAAGAGGAGAGAGGAAGGGATAGGATGAGAGAAAAGGTTTCCAGATACATGGAGAAAAACGGCATGCTGAAAGCCGGGCAGCGGGTGGTGGTGGGCCTTTCCGGAGGCGCGGACTCTGTCTGCCTTCTGAGCCTTCTTTCAGATATGAGAAGCAGCCTTTCCATACGGCTGAGGGCCGTGCATGTCCACCATGGCCTGAGAGGACAGGAGGCAGACAGAGATGCCGATTTTTCCCGGGAGCTGTGCAGAAAACTGGATATTCCCTTTATTTTAAAAATGGAAAACGCGCATCAGGAGGCGCAAAATCGCCGGATCTCCGAGGAGGAAGCAGGCCGGCTTCTCAGGTATGAGGCCTTTGAGCAGGAGGCGGCCAGGTGGGAAGAGGAGGAGCGGGAGCAGGAAGGAGCGGCACTTCCTGTGCGCATAGCAGTGGCCCACCACGGGGATGACAGCGCGGAAACCATACTCTACCATCTGTTTCGCGGAAGCGGCCTCAGGGGGCTGGCCGGAATTGCGCCGGTACGGGGGCGGGTGATCCGGCCCCTTTTATGTGTTTCCAGACAGGAGATTCTGGAATATCTGAGGGAAGAAGGCCTCTCCTATGTGACGGATTCCACAAACCTTCTGAACGATTACACGAGAAACCGGCTCAGAAATCAGATTCTTCCCATGGCGGTTCAGGAGATAAACCGGGGGGCGGTGGAGCATATTTTAAGGGCCGGGGAGATCATAGGGGAAGCGGATCAGTTCTTTCGGGAACGGGCCGGGAAGTTTCTGAAGAAGGAGGGAATTTGGAAGGAATCCTGTCTGGAGAAGAGCCGGATGCTGGCTGTCCCTGTTTCAGCCCTCGGGAGCCTGGCGCATATTGAACAGGGCTATGTGATCCGGGAAGCATTTTCAGAACTTGGCTGGCCCCTCAGGAATATCGATGCCTCCCATATTGAGTCCATCCTGTCTCTGCTGGACGGGAGAACAGGGGCAGGGGCGGATCTGCCGGGAGGCGTGAGGGCAGAGCGGGTCTATGAAAATCTGGTTCTGAAAAAAAAGGAGAGGGCAGCGGCAAAGGACGGTCTTCCCCGCCTTTCTATGGAAGTAATACCCCGGGAAAATCAGGCCGAAATTCCCAAAAACAGGTATACGAAATGGTTTGACTATGATAAAATAAAAGATACGTTATCTGTCAGATACCGCCTTCCCGGAGATTACATTACCCTGAAGGGAGGGGGGCGTAAGAGCCTGAAATCCCTGTTTATCGATGAAAAAATTCCCCGGGAAATGAGAGGGAGCATTCCCCTCCTGGCTGAGGGAAACCATGTCCTGTGGATGATAGGGGGAAGGATCAGCGAATACTATAAGGTAACGGAACAGACTAAGAGAATCTTAAAAGTACATTTAGATGGAGGTACAAACTGTGGCTGACAAAATCCGAGTTTTATTGACAGAAGAAGAGGTAAATAAAAGAATCAGCGAAGTGGCTGCTCAGATCAGCAGTGATTACAAGGGCCGTCCGGTTCACCTGATCTGTATTCTGAAGGGAGGAGTATTCTTCACCTGCGAGCTGGCAAAACGCCTTGACCTGGAGGTGTCCCTGGATTTCATGTCTGTTTCCAGCTATGGCTCCGGCACAGAGTCCAGCGGAATCGTGAAGATTGTCAAGGATCTGGATGAGCCTCTGGCGGGCAAGGATGTGCTCATTGTGGAGGACATCATTGACTCCGGACGCACACTGGCGTATCTGATCGAGGTGCTGAAGCAGAGAAATCCAAAGAGCATCCAGCTGTGTACGCTGCTTGACAAACCGGAGAGGCGAGTGAAGAAACAGGTTCAGGTAAAATACACCTGCTTTACGATTCCGGACGAGTTCGTCGTAGGCTACGGACTGGACTATGATCAGAAATATAGAAATCTGCCGTACATCGGCGTGGTGGAAGTATAAGGAGGAAGACCGTTGAAACAGAGACAGCCATTTGGAGGATTTCTCCTCCTCTTACTGGCATTTTTTATGCTCGGTATGATCTGGATGAAGACGCCGAACAGCTTTCTGGGAAATGAGGCCATGACAGAGCAGGATGTGATGGTGGCGCTTGAAAACGGAAGCATAGAGAGAGCCTTGATTTTACCGAACGCGGAAAATGATACTGGGCGGCTCAAGCTCTGGATGAAATCCGGGGAGCAGGAGGAGGTAAACGTCCTGAGTGTAAGCCAGTTTGCCTCGGATTTTCAGAAAGAGGGGATTCCCTATGAGGTAAACGATATCCCGAGAGAGAACAGTATGCTGAACATCATCCTGCCGGTTCTCCTTTCCGCTGCCATTCTGGTGGCATTCTTTATGTTTATGAATACCAGAAATGCAGGCGGAAGCAACGCCAAGATGATGAATTTCGGCAGAAGCAGAGCCAGGATGACCCGAGACAGCAAGGTGAATTTTACTAATGTGGCGGGGCTCAATGAGGAGAAGGAGGAGCTTGAGGAGATTGTGGATTTCCTTAAAAATCCCCAGAAATATACAGGCGTCGGCGCCCGGATCCCCAAGGGAGTGCTTTTGGTGGGCCCGCCTGGAACGGGAAAGACACTTCTGGCCAAGGCCATTGCCGGGGAAGCCGGCGTTCCCTTCTTCTCCATCTCCGGTTCAGACTTCGTGGAGATGTTTGTGGGAGTAGGCGCATCCCGTGTCCGCGATCTGTTTGAAGACGCGAAGAAAAATGCACCCTGTATTGTGTTTATTGACGAGATTGACGCAGTGGCCCGTCAGAGAGGAACAGGTATGGGCGGCGGCCATGACGAGAGGGAGCAGACCTTAAACCAGCTTCTGGTGGAGATGGACGGCTTCGGAGTGAACGAGGGAATTATCGTGATGGCTGCAACGAACCGTGTGGATATCCTTGACCCGGCCATTCTGAGACCGGGGCGCTTTGACAGAAAGGTGGCAGTGGGAAGGCCGGATGTCAGAGGCCGCGAGGAGATTCTGGCAGTCCACACCAAGTCAAAGCCTCTCGGAGATGACGTGGATCTGCACCGGGTGGCCCAGACCACGGCAGGCTTTACAGGTGCTGATCTGGAAAACCTGATGAATGAGGCGGCTATCAATGCGGCGAAGGAGAACCGGAAATATCTTGTCCAGGCCGATATTGACAGAGCCTTTATCAAGGTGGGAATCGGAACAGAGAAAAAGAGCCGGATTATGTCGGAGAAGGACAGGAAGATCACAGCCTACCACGAGACAGGCCACGCAATTCTGTTCCACGTGCTGCCGGAGGTCGGCCCGGTGCACACCGTCTCCATTATCCCTACAGGAACGGGAGCAGGAGGCTACACCATGCCTCTGCCGGAGAAGGATGAGCAGTATATTACAAGGGGCAGGATGCTCCAGCAGATCATGGTATCCCTGGGCGGAAGAATTGCCGAGGAGCTGATGTTTGATGACATCACTGCCGGGGCGTCCCAGGATATCCGCCAGGCTACGGCCATAGCCAGGGCTATGGTGACGGAGTACGGTATGTCTGACCGGATTGGTATGATCAATTACGGAAATGAGAGCAGCGAGGTCTTTATCGGACGGGATCTGGCCCATGCCAGAAGCTACGGCGAGGAGGTCGCCACAAAGATTGACGAGGAGATCAAGCGCATCATTGATGAGTGCTACAAGAAGGCGAAGGAGATTATCATGGAGCATGAGGAGGTTCTTCACCGGTGCAGCAGCCTGCTTCTCGAAAAGGAAAAAATCGGTCAGGCTGAGTTTGAGGAGCTGTTTGACGAGACTGTGGAAAACAGTGAAAAGACGGAGCAGAATGCCTGAAAACAGGGTGTTTTCGGATGACTCTTTGATCGTTTGTGCGAAATGGCGGCTGATATTTTCCGGGGTTTTGGCAGCGGTTCGCGATATGCACAAAAAAGCCTTTGAAATTCTTTTATGTTTGTGCAGACTTATTTTATCGCCTATGCTATTATAATACACGTAACCCCCCCCAATACATTATATAGTTTTTGCTACACCCCATAAAAACGAAATACCTTCTCCTAAAAAGGCCAGCTTACCCCGCTGGCCTTTTTACTTGCAGTCATTCAGTCTCCCGCTCTGCGGCAGCAGTCTGAACGGCTGCTTTTACTTTCTTTAAATCTTTCTTTTCTGTTGTGTATTGGCATAGGATGGGATAAAATATAGAAAAAGATAACAAAAAGCAGCTTACCTGAGCGCGCGGCGGACAGGCGGATGCAGCTGAAGCTGGCCGGACGGCTGAAGGCGCAGGGAAGAGAGTAAGGGAATGATGATGATGAAGATTAACAGGGAAGCGCTGTTCTGTGATGAGACGGAGGACTACAGGAGTCCCTATGAGCCGGATACGGGGGATACCGTGTGTTTCAGGCTGCGCACAGGGCGGGACAATGCAGACTCTGTTTTTTATTTAGAGCCTGATACAAAGGTGAGAAGGCGCATGAGACGCGTGTTCAGTGAAGGACGGTTTGACTACTATGAGATAACGATGGAGCTGGGGGAAGGTCCCGTTTCCTACTGCTTTGAGATCCGCCTGGGCAGTGAAGTCTGTTATTACAACCGCCTGGGGCCGGAGGACAGGGCGGATGCCTCCTATGCCTTTGAGATTATCCCCGGTTTTCACGTGCCGGAGTGGGTGAAGGGCGCCGTTATATACCAGATCTATGTGGATCGCTTCTGCAACGGTGATCCGACCAACGATGTGGAAACGAATGAATATATCTATATCGGAAGCCCTGTTCAGAGAGTCTCCGACTGGGAGGAGCTTCCGGAGAACCTTGATGTGGGCCGGTTCTACGGAGGGGATCTGAAGGGAGTCTGGAATAAACTTGATTATCTGAAAAGTCTGGGAGTTGAGTGTATCTATCTGAACCCGGTTTTTGTTTCCCCGTCCAATCACAAATATGACTGCCAGGATTATGAGCACATCGATCCTCACTACGGAGTCATCGCGGAGGATCTGGATCTGCTGGTGGACCCCAACGACATGGACAATGACATGGCCGGCAAATATGCCACCAGAACGGCTGACATGACAAACTTAAAGGCCAGCGACGATTTTTTTGCCGCCTTTGTGGAGGCTGCTCATGAAAAGGGGATCCGGGTGATCGTGGACGGCGTATTCAACCACTGCGGTTCTTTTAACAAGTGGATGGATGCAGAGCTGCTTTACCAGCACGAGGGAAATTATGAGCCGGGCGCTTATGTTTCGGCCGACAGCCCGTACAGGAGCTATTTCAAATTCAACAATAAGGACGGCTGGCCCTTTAATGACAGCTATGACGGCTGGTGGGGCTTTTCGACCCTGCCCAAGCTCAACTATGAAGAATCGGAGAAGCTCTGCGAGGCCATTATGAATGTGGCCAGAAAGTGGGTGTCTCCTCCCTTTAACGCTGACGGCTGGCGCCTTGACGTGGCGGCAGACCTGGGCAGGAGCAGTGAGTTCAACCATAAGTTCTGGAGAAGATTCAGGGATGCGGTGAAGAAAGCTAACCCGGAAGCTGTGATCCTGGCAGAACACTACGGCGATCCGTCCAGCTGGCTGGATGGCAGCCAGTGGGACACGGTGATGAATTACGACGCCTTTATGGAGCCTGTTTCCTGGTTTCTGACAGGGATGGAAAAGCACAGCGATGAGGCGAATGAGAGCCTTTTTGGAAACGGCGCGGCATTTTTCGACATGATGCGCTACCATATGTGCAGGATGCAGCCTCAGTCAATCCAGGCGGCTATGAATGAGCTCTCCAACCATGACCATTCCCGGTTTATGACCAGGACAAACCGCCGGGTGGGACGCCTTGCCAGCGCCGGAGCCCAGGCGGCGTCAGAGGGCATAAGCTACGGCATATTCCGCCAGGGAGTGGTGATGCTGATGACCTGGCCGGGAGCGCCCACCATTTATTACGGAGACGAGACGGGACTCTGCGGCTGGACGGACCCGGACAACAGAAGGACCTACCCCTGGGGGAAAGAAGATCAGGAGCTGATCGAGTTCCACCGGTATATGACAGGAATCCATAAGCGGTATCCAGCCTTCAGGAAGGGATCGGTGAGGAAGCTGCTGGCAGAACAGGATCTGATCGCCTATGCCCGGGTGGTGGAGGGCTGGAAGCCCGGAAGTCATGCACAGGCTCTGGGAAGGGGCTTTGCCAGAGCAGACTTTTCCTGTCTGGAGACAGGGGATACAGGGCATCTGTCAGAGCAGTTCAACAGAGAGCGGCGGGAAAATGAGAGCCGGGCAGTGGTGGCTGTCAATACTGCCATGGAGGAAAAAGTGGCGGAAATTCCTGTCTGGCAGGCGGGAATTACAGACGAGATGGAGCTTCACCGCCGGATGCTGACCTATGAGGAGGGCTATAATGTGGGCCGCATCATCTATGAGGTGAAGGACGGGATGGCAAGGATTTCTGTCCCGGCCAGGGGAAGTATAGTCCTGGTGGCAGTGAGAAAACAGGAGGATGAGGCGTAAGCTATGGATGGAGCCTCCTGCAGAAAGAAAAATTTGCCCAAGCTTTCCCCATGGCTGAACGGTTACTATTTTATTTTGAAAAGTGCTTGATTTTTTGATAAAATTGTGTTATTATCTAACACGGTTACAAATCAGCCTGGATGGATTCCCGAGTGGCCAAAGGGGGCAGACTGTAAATCTGTTGCGACACGCTTCGGTGGTTCGAATCCACCTCCATCCATTTCAGCACAAGGATGCTGATTCCCAAAACGGGATACCATATGGGATGCCGCAGTGGCGGAACTGGCAGACGCACAGGACTTAAAATCCTGCGAGGGTTAAACTTCGTACCGGTTCGATTCCGGTCTGCGGCATTGAGATGAGAGCTTTGCTTTGGCAGAGCTCTTTTTTTATATAACAGGAAACTTCGTTCTCTGTTATATAAAAACGCTCCGCGAGGATCGCACTGCGGCGAAAAGGAAAATGCCGCTTTTGCGACCCGCCGCGCAGCAAAATTTCAAACATCAGTCATAGATTGCTTTTCCCTTTGCATACAATAGATAGCAAAGGAGTGATGGCATGTCTAATTATCAGCGGCTAATATCATATATTTATACATACGAAGGCGGAATCAAGGGGAAAAACACAGGGTTCGCCAAGCTGGAGACGAGAAACGGCCAATGCCGCCTTACAGTCAATGTAAAGAAAATCTTTGTGGGCGGAAATCCGCTGGGCGTTTACCTTCTGTCAGGGGACGGAGAACTCAGAATAGGAACGCTTTTTGCCAGAAACGGAGCAGGAGAATTCCGGGCTGTTCTGGATGCCGGCAATGTGGAGGGAAGCCAGAAAACCCTGGAGGAATTTTACGGGCTGACGATACATGACGTGGAGAGCGGCTGGCGGACCTATACAACCGTATGGGAGGATGCGGTGGCTCACGCTGCGGCTGTGGACCTGGCGGGAGTGACGGCTGAAAATGTGCAAAAAAGCAGGAGAGAAGAGGAAAACCAGAGCGCCAAGGTGCTGCCGGAGCTGGTTCTTCCGATTTCCGGGGAGATTGAAAAGGAGCTTGCCAGGGAGGCTGCCGCTGAGAGCAGGGGGGCAGAGCCGGGGCCGGAAGAGGGAGACGGGACTCAGGAAAGCGTTCAAAGAGAGGAGACAGATCCTTTCGCCGCAGGTGAGCGGGATTCGGTGAATGGTGAGAAAGATGCCGGGGGCAGTCCGGATGAGCCTGAAGATCAGACCGTACAGGAGACAGAGGGAGAGCCGGTGAGTCCAGGGGGGACAGAGGAGGATGAGGAAAAGGCAGAGAGTGTGCGGACCCAGGACGGCGGACAGACAGCAGAAGCCGGCGGGCCAGATGAAAAGTGTGAGGAGCAGGAGCATATCCGGAATGAGGAAGCGGCCGCGGCAAAGGGAGCAGACAGGGAGAAGGACGTAAGAAAAGAAGACGGTGAAATCGTGAGGCAGATGGAGGCTGCGCCTGAGCGGAGAGAGAGCAGAAACTATTCAGAGGAGTTCGTTGTCATGCCGGGCCGCCGGGCCGTCGGCCCGGCGGCGGGGGAGCTGCAGAGGGGGATCAGAGCCCGCCTGATTGGAAGATCCGTGCCTCCGGTCAGTGGAGCTCCTGTGATAAATAAAACTTCCGGGAAAGGCAGGGACAGTGCCAGGGAGCCTTTGGCAGAACAAAGGGAACAGGCTGCCTATGGAAGGCCCCGTTCCAGGAAAAGACCCCAGGAGAGTATGAGCGCGGGAGAATGGGCAAGACAGCTGAACGGCAAGGTGATATATGGAGTCGGCGCGGGAGCAGACCGGACTCAGGAATCCGGACAGACAGGCAGAGAAAGGGAGGAAAAGGGAAGCCATACCCAGGAGGCGGAAGAATTTACGCCCCTTGAGCTGGAGGAGCCGGATATTCTGAGCCACCAGAGAATGTGGGCGAGACTTCGCAGAAAGTATCCGAAGATTCTGGCTTTTGACTACGATGACGGCTGCGAAATCCTGACCATTAAGCCTCAGGATATCGGCCTGCTTCCGAGAGAGGTATGGGTGTTTGGAAACAACAGCTTTCTGCTTCACGGCTATTACAGCTACCGTTATCTGATTCTGGCCAGGCTGGAAAATCCGGATGGAGAGCCGAGGTATCTGCTGGGAGTTCCCGGCCATTACCATCCAAATGAAAAATACATGGCCTCCATGTTTGGCTTCCCTGATTTCGTACTGTCGAAAAAGCAGCCATCCGGAGATGACTGCTTCGGGTACTGGTATACGGATATCCGTGTAGGTGAGTGAGCAAAAGGTGCTTTAATAGTCAACGCCTCTGAGCTCCACATTTTCCACAAAGGGGCGCACAATGTCCATAAAATGGAGAAGCTCCTCGCGGCTGCAGGCGGAAAACCCTGGAACGAGAACCTGCTCTGAATCCTTGTAGCTCTGCAGATAGTAGGCTCTGCAGCCCTGAATCCATCTGCCGATATCGTAAAAGTCACTTTCTGAGTGAAGTTCTTTTACGACGGTGGTGCGGAATTCACAGGCGACAGAACCTGAGAGCAGAAAGGAGACGCTCTCCTCTATCTTTCCCATATCGATGCCCGGAAGGCCGGCTGCGGCTGCGTAATTGCCGTGGCCGGCCTTGATGTCCATGGCCACATAGTCGATCAGCCCTCTGCGGCAGAGATCCTTTAAAACATCAGGGCGGTAGCCGTTTGTATCCAGCTTGACAGACAGGCCGAGGCTTCGTATGCTGTGGATCAGCTTCTCGAGATCAGGCTGAAGAGTGGGTTCTCCGCCTGTAATGCAGACTCCCTCCAGAAGCCCGGAGCGCTTTTTCAGAAAAGCCAGGACATCCTCCGGGTCAAAGGGGTTCTCCCACGGACCGTTCACCAGATCTCCGTTGTGGCAGAATGGACAGCGGAAATTGCAGCCCCCCAAAAAAATCGTGGAGGCCACATGGCCCGGATAGTCGAGAAGAGTCGTTTTCTGTAAACCTGATATGATCATGGCAGATACCTCGCTGATTTTGAAAGTTATGGCTGAGCACACCGGCAAATGCCCGTCTGGGGAGAGCGGTGGGCAGAACCTACCTGTAAGTATAAAGAAGAAGAGCCGGGATTGCAAGTTTCAGGCTGCGTGAGGCGTCAAAAGCCTGTCGGAGGCTTTCTGGCAGTTTTCTCTTCGGGCTTGCCAGAGAAACAGAGGATAGGATATAATGACTGCGAAGCAGTCATTATATCTGCGCATACCGGTTTCAGCATTTACTGCTGAAAGCCGGGCGCTAAATTCCGCCGGAGGCTGTCATATCCGAAGGATAGGATATAATGAGCGCAAGCGAGCGGCGAATGGCAATCACAGGCTGTGCCTGTGATATACTGGTACCATGCGCCAGGGCGGGGCTCTTCCATGTACCCCCCTTTTTTCCATGGCCGACCGGGAAAATGTGCCTGCGAAAGAGGCTGGACATACTGGGATGAGATCGCGGCCGGGAATCAAAACAGACAGGAGAGAAAGATGAGAAAGCTGACAGAAGATGAGCGGTATATGAGAGAGGCGGTCCGGCAGGCAAAGAAGGCCTGGGCTCTCGGGGAAGTGCCTATCGGATGTGTGATTGTACATAGAGGAAAGATAATCGGAAGGGGATATAACCGCCGCACCACAGACGGGAATGTTCTGGCCCATGCGGAGATACTGGCCATCCGAAAGGCGTGCCGGATCATAGGCGACTGGCGGCTGGAAGAATGCACCATGTATGTGACGCTGGAGCCCTGTCCCATGTGTGCCGGAGCCATCGTTCAGGCGAGGATTCCAAAGGTGGTGATCGGCTGTATGAATCCCAAGGCCGGCTGTGCCGGTTCTGTGCTGGATCTGCTCCACGAGGAGGGGTTTAACCACCAGGCAGAGACAGAGGTGGGAACTCTGGGGGAGGAGTGCTCCTCTATGCTGAAGGAATTTTTCAGGGAGCTGAGGGTCAAAGGGAAGGAGAAAAAGCGGCTTCTCCGGGAGGAGGCCGCTGAAGCAGAGGGACGGGAGAAACAGGAGCCGACGGGCTGAACTCTTCCCGGAAGCGCTGCAAGTCCGGAAAAAACACGCCCTTGACAAAAATACATCCTCCATGTATACTGAACTGGTTAATAAATCATAACTGTGTCATAAAGATTCCGCACAGCCGGGAAGTTAGCGGTGTCCTGTACCTGCAATCCGCTATAGCAGGGGTGATATTCTGCCTCGGGTGCTTTTTTGCAGAGCTGCCCCCCGTAAGTGGCGTTGAAGCTTGGGTCTTACGCAATGGGAATCCATGAACCGTGTCAGGGCAGGAATGCAGCAGCACTAAGTGGAAACTCCTGTGTGCCGTGAGGGCGCCTGGGCCGAGTTAACTGCGAGGGTAACGTCTGTGAGGGGCATTCAAAGCAGAATGTGCGGATTAAAATAATTGACAGCTTTGTTTAAGAGCGGGAGAGCCTGCTCTGGAATCTGAGAATGCAGAGATTAAGCCTTCGCGGCAGATTGGCAGAGGAGCATAAAGAAGTATTGTAAAAATACTGACCTATACTAAGTGAACGGGAAAAAGCTCTATGTGAATGGATAAACCATTTGCATAGAGTTTTCTTTTGTTTATTTCAAATTTTAGCGTCCGCAGGACGCGCAGCCGTCACGAAGGAGACGATTTTGAGGGCCTGGGGGGTATCTCTCAGCAAGCATTTTTGGTCGGTACAATCTGGCCAAAATCGCAAAACATGTATATGTTTGCATTGCTTGCCAATCTTATTCCGAATTCGGGATAAAAACGGTTATACCGAAAGTTGGATTATCCCGAAACTTTAGAAGAAGCCGCTTGC
>ENA-UONZ01000685-UONZ01000685.1-human-gut-metagenome-genome-assembly--contig:-C93old-NODE-685-length-50142-cov-46.320323_pt1 | contig 50142 bp, 30 predicted proteins | sample MGYA00242468_ERZ724015 | MGnify/ENA metagenome assembly ERZ724015
GCTCTTTCATCCGCCTTTCACCCTCCGTTTTCTTAACCCTGTATAATTCTTCTCCACCTGTTACTTCTAAAGACATATCAACCTGTTTCCCACTCATTACTAACTAACTTCTTTTTCATTAATAACAAACTTTCTTTTGATTACTGGTAAACTTCTTATTACCAGTATGTAAACTTGCTTTTCATTAAATGCAATCTATAATTGCAAGTTGCGTTTATAAAAACAAAAGCTTTGATTATATAAATGCAAGTTTCATTTATACAATCAAAGCTTGCATTTATAGTTTTCTTATGATGCAAAGAAAGTTTGGTTCCTATACAAAGGAAGTTTATCCCTTATAGAAAAGAAGTTTTCCTATAATAGTCTGGAAGCTATCTGCTAACACTTCTTCTGCCAACTATAGATAAAAGATTTAGCAGACTAGACAATCTGTGAAAGCCAGAGTAGAAAGATGAAAGGAAAGTGAAGGCCTGCCCTTCACCCGCTAACACCGATGAACAGGGCATTGTGAAGGGGGAAGGGCATTTCCTCGAAATGATTATTTTAGTATACCGGCGTAAGGTAATGTCTGTAACCACAACTCCATAAAACGGTCGTATACACAATATCCCTCTTCTGCCTTAAACACATATTCTTTATTAACCAGAAACTTAAGAGCCGCATTAATACTACTCGAACCCTTCAATCCATACTTCTTAATAAATATAGAGCTATTAATAGCTGCTACAAATCGTTCCCGAGCGATAGCACGCAACAAAGTAGACTGGTTCTCGGTCAGCATACCATATAAACGCTGGTATTCATCCACCTCAGAACGAACTATATCCGCCAAACATTTCTCAAAGATAGTTTCATTCAAGACGGGCTCCTTTTGTTCATAAAGTCGGTTCAGCACATACTGTATATACCATGTATGCCCATTAAAACGTTGATAAATCATCTGAAAAAGTTCATCACTCAAATCTTTTCCTCCGGCCTGCATCCAACGTATGGCAAAAAGAGAATAATGCTCTAAAGGGATGGATGTCAGATTCATCTTTTCCGTACTCCGGTAAAAAGGACGTTTCGCTGAACCGAACATTTCTGCCATCAGATGTTGTTTACTTCCTGAAAAAATAAAATGTACATGAGGTAAAAATTGAATGTAAGAGCGCAACAAGCCTTCTACCCCTTTTTCCGGATATTCAGTGATCTGCTGAAACTCATCAATAGCGATATAACATTCCTTTCCCGAATGTTCCAGATAATCAAAAATCTCCTTTAATGTCGCTTGTGCCTGGGAAGGTTGAAAATCAAGAGTCGCTTGCGGCACTCCCGTTAAGACATCGGGGGAAAATACTAAACGACAACTTTTAAAAAAGCCACTGATTGCCGCCAACGTCTTCTGCGATAAATTATCTAATTTACCAATCACAGTCTGCCCGAACTGAATGATAAAGTCATCCAGACATGTCGTAGAAAAAATATCCATGTAAAAACAGACTGCCTCCGGATAATCCCGTCGTATCTGATGAAAAACGTTCTGTATTAATCCGGTCTTACCCATACGGCGAGGACTCATTAAGGTCACATTCCTTCCATTCCGTAAAGCGGAAATCAAATGTTCCGTCTCTTCTATCCGATCACAGAAATACTTAGGACCAGCATAGGCATAAATCAAAAAAGGATTACTTACATCACTCATATTCAAGGAATTATTTATAGCGTAATTGTTGTAGCACTTTTTGTGCTACACAAATTACGCTATAAATATTGATTCTACCAAACTTTTGCCGGAGAATCATTTCCCTTATGATCCCGTAACGATTCAATTCACCAATACAACACCTCCCTGTGGAAGGATTTCCAGCTGCACTTTAGCATTCTCTTTTACTTTCAACGGTACAAGTTGAGGTTCTCCTTTTTTATCGTCCTTATACAGAGAGACGGTTTTTCCGGCAAACATATCTAAATCCAGTTTCAACTTTACGATTGCTTTCCCGGCATTCACAGCCGCCAGATACCAGGTGTCACCGTGGCGACGCGCCAAGACTACATATTTTCCCGGATACCCGTCAATGAAACGTGTCTCATCCCATGTGGTAGGAACCGCTTTCATATAGTCCATACAAACAGGAGAAACATCTTTCAAGTTGTTAGGGGCAAGCGCAAAGTTCTGTACCGGATTCTGGAACAGTACCGTAGTGGCTAATTGAAATATATCAGTAGTACGGCGGATAGTTCCTCCGTCATTGTTGCGGTTCAGCCGTTTGTTCAGAAAACAACCGCCGAATTCCATGCAACCTACCGTATTGCGGATAAACGGATGCAGGCAAGTATTGAAAGCTTCCTCATTACAGAAGTGTTGGTTGAAAACCATATTCTCGGATGCGAGCACAGCCTCGCTGCCTACATAGTTGGGGTACATACGTTCCCATCCGCGAGGGATGGTACAGCCGTGGAAGATTACCATCAGACCGTGATCGTCAGCATCGCTCAAGATATCTTCATAAAGACGCATCGTCTCCTGTTTATCTCCACCAAAGAAATCTACTTTGATTCCTTTCACTCCAAGACTCTGCAACCATTTCATTTCACGTTTGCGGATAATGGTATTGTCCATGCGATTCACCGGTCCCTGCTCAATATCATTCCAATAGCCGGAAGAGCTATACCACAAGAAGAGTTCCACTCCTTTGCTCCGTGCATATTCCACTAGAGATTTCATGCGGTCACGACCGATTCTTGTATCCCACCAATTGTCAATCAATACATATTCATAACCCATTGCGGAAGCAAAATCTATATAGCGGACCTGATCGTTGTAGTTGATACTGTCATCCTGCCAGAGAATCCAGCTCCATGTGCCGCGTCCGAAACGATAATCATGCTTCGTTTCATAAAGAGGATGTACCACATCCCAAGTGACAGTCGTTTCCACAATCGGTTTCAAGGTCTCGCCAACAGTTATGGTACGCCAAGGAGTGGCACCGGGAAGGGCAAACGCCGGAGCAGAAGTTCCGTTACCGTTATTTTCTTCCGCCATCGGAAAAGCTATTGTATATAGACTACCTTCAGTCACGTCACTCAAATGTGAACCGCAATAACGGCTGTCTACTCCCGTCTCACTGATTAATGCCCAACCATCAGTTCCGATACGGAACAAGCAAGGGAATGTGTAGCCATGTCCGTATTGCGAACGCTCACTCATAGGCGCATCCGCTTTATATTCTTCCTCGTAACTGGGTTTTGTTCGTTTCCAACCTATCATGGCATCGCTTTGCGGACATAAGAAGGTAGTAGTCTGCTGTGGAAAACGGAAACCGGTTTCTTCGGCAGTCACCGTCACACTTCCTTTTCCATTCTGGCGAGGCAAACTATATCGAAACGCTACGTCATTGTTGCCAATACGGAAGGTCACATTCATTTTCTGTCCTTTGGGATTCTCAAAATTACAAATCAGCTCGTTCGCCTGATAGTGTATTTGTGATGTCTTGATACGGTTCTGACTATAAACGGTATCAATCGGAGTGACGGAATGTCCTGTCAGTTTCATCCCCTTTGTAAAGTCACCAATATTGGTGGTCATTCCCAAAGGAGATTTCTCCAGCATTGTCTTTCCATTATAAACAATAGAATAAACAGGCTTCGCCTCCGAAGAAGCAAATACCACTAATTGTAATTTCCCATCCGGTCCGTCCATCACTATATCTTGCGCCACCAGAGAGGTCAGGCAGAAACTTGCCAATACTGTTCCTATCAGTTTCTTCATAATCATTACTATGGTATTAGGGATATGTCAGTTTACTTTCCACTAATTCGCCTTCTGTATCCGGATCACCGTAAAAGAATAGGCGGGCAGATTACAATCAAACTTCTCTGCAATTTGTATTCTGTCTTCAACAGGTAACGGAGTATCCGTCGGCTTACCGGTCAATACGGTTCTCTTCGCAGAAGGTTGTACCGCACCGATTCCGGAGAGATCCACATTCGTATTTACCTCCGCCGGAAGCAGATTCACCAGTTTCACAATCACGTCCCCGCTTGCCGAATCACGAACAATGGAAGAAGCAAAACGCTTCCTCACCTTATCGTCTTTATTGTCTAAAACAATTTTGGACGGCAAATATTCGTTTCCGGCATTCTGCCCGTAAAGCTTCTGAACATAATAACCGGTAGTAGGCTTCACTTCCCGATTATTGAAGTAAATCAAATCTGGATTCCATTGGGTATGTCTTTCTTTGGCGAGAAGAGGAGCATAGGAAGTCATGTGTACAACGTCTCCATTCCGTTCCAAGGAGGCCAGATAAAGAGCTTCCGTCAAAGCAGTTTCAATATTTGCTTTCCGGCCCGGTATGTGAGTGGCATATTCTCCGAGATATACTTTTGTTTTCTTGCTGCGGTCATACTTGTCGTAAAAGTCCTGATTATGCAGGAACCATCCCGGAGACTGATAATAATGTTCGTCCACCATCGGAACACCTAGTTTGTCCGCCAGCTTCCATCCTTCCACATAATCCGTGCCCTCATTGAACGGTCCTACCGTACCTACAACTATCATTTCCGGATATTTTCCTTTGATGGCATTGAATATCATCGTGAAGCGTTCTTTGAAGATATCGGTGATAAGGTCCTCGTTGCCGATGCCGATATATTTCAGATTGAAAGGTTTCGGATGCCCTGCTTCAGCTCGCACCTTTCCCCACTTTGTCTTCTTCGCATCACCGTTTGCCCATTCTATCAGATCAAGAATATCCTGAATGTAAGCTCCCATTTCGCTCATCGGAATGCCGCCTTGCTGCCCTCCTCCCAAGTTGCCGTGACAGGCAGAATTCTGGCAAGGGACACCGGCAGCCAATACTGGAAGCGGTTCCGCACCAATATCTTCGCAGAACTGAAAATACTCAAAGTATCCCAATCCCATACTCTGGTGATATCCCCAAAGGTTACGTTGCGCCTTTCTTGCTTCCAACGGGCCTACCGTATTTTTCCACTGATAAATATTCTTCAAACCATCGCCATGAGCCACACAACCACCCGGGAAACGGATGAAACGGGGATGAATATCCGCTATCGTCTGAGCCAAATCCTTGCGGAGACCGTTCTTACGTCCTTTGAAGGTATCTTGTGGAAACAGGGAAACCATATCCAGATTCAGTTCTCCTGCCAATTGAGGGATAATCTCAAGGTGCGTATCCGCAGTCACTTTTGCAGTAATCACCGTTTTATATGTTTTCCATTGACGGGAAGACACAGACAGAGAAGCTTCTCCACATACCTTCCCTTCTCCATCTACCAAACGAATCTTCAATTTATTGGATTTACCTTGCGGCACACGGGCGAACATGGAAAAATCATACTTTTCACCAATATTCAACGCGATACCGTCAAATCCGGCATTGACTAAAGCCGCGCCCGGTTGCTCCACATCCAACACAGCATAATGCGGATTATTGGGATGGATAGGATCTTCTGTATCAATAGTAAAGCCCGCTTTTTCTCCTTTCAGCGCCCACGAGTGAGTATTGTTCCAGTTCTTATCCCCTTCCCTGTCTGAAGGATCATATTCAAAATCACGATTCTGAATCAGTTCCGCATAAAGACCGCCATCTGCCGAATAGTTAATATCCTCAAAGAAAGCCCCCAACAATAGTTCACTGATCTCTTTTGCACGTTCCGGTTGCACAGTGACCGTTGCCTGCACGGGTTTCAAGCCGGCAAAACGTTCACCATCCTGCACCGGACGTTCTCCATATAATGAATTCCGATATTGATTCCAGTCATAGTGCTTGCTCAGCCCCTCTACCAACTCCCAAGTTACCCGGTTGATACTTCCTTTCTGCTCTTCTCCCGCAACCATCGCTTTTACTCTCATTCCTTCAAAATCCGGAGTGGTACGGGGATATTTCTGGCTGGTCCAGTAAATCAAGTCTTTAGAGGTAGCTTGCCCATATCCGTCACGGTCATTCAGTTTCCATGTACAAATCCATTCGCCTTCGGACGATTGTTTCAAACAAGGGTCAAGCATTTTCTTCTGCGATCCCCAACGGCTATAATCACAACGAAGATAGCCGTAATTACGACCGACCTCAAACCAATTCTCTTGATCCATACTCCACGCAAAACGTAGTCCGCTACGTCCGTCATCACCGGAAGTGGCAAAGGAAAAGAGATAAACAGAATCGGGGGTACTCGCCACTTCTCTGATTGCAGCCAAAGTGACTTGCTGAAACGTCACAAACAGAACAGCTAAAAACAGGAATAATTTTCTCATGGTATATACATTTCATTAAGATTATCAACTTACCGAAGCTTAAAGACCTACCGGCTTACCATACGCTTTGAACAAGCGTTTCAGTTCTTTTCCGGTAATGGGTATCACAGTACCGTGACGCGGATGAAAGTCCATACTCACAGCATGGTCTATTACTTTAAAGTTTTCGAGGTCGGTACTTTCCGTAAACTGGTATTTACCTTTCATATATACATCGTACATAAGGATATATTTGTCCGTCCCTATCAAAGGGAAAATGCCCGAACCTTCTACGGCTTCTTTGGTCTGTTGCTTATAATCATCCGATTCTTTCCACTGTCCGGAAGTCAAAGAAGGAGTGGTCGCCTTTTTGATTCCATTTCCATTGCCTTCCGTTTTATAGAACAGATGGTAAAGTCCGTTTTTATAAATAATATCCCCGTCGATACATGACTTTCCATTTGCCGGTAGAAACAGAGGTTTCGGTTCACCTTCTATATCCGTAAAATCCTTGTTGGCATACGCATAATAAATGATATCCGCACCGTTGCCATGTTTCATTGACCAATATATCATATATTTCCCGGCTTCTTTATCATAAACCGTCTGCGGCGCCCATACCCGTTTCAGATTCTCCTGATTGGGATACTTCTTTTGGATGTTTACAACATTAGAAGTCCAGTGAACCAAGTCCTTCGATTTCAGCAACACCATGGCACGGTTAGAATCCCATCCGTTTCCACATACCATATCGGTAACGACCATATAGAAAGTCTTTCCATCTTCAGAACGGAGGATGTGAGGATCACGTACTCCACCTGTTGAACTAATCACACGGGAATCAAGTACCGGTTGATTCCCGTTCAAGGCTTTATAATTGTATCCGTCAAGGCTGACAGCCATCCGGACGGCTTCTTCACTCATGCGATTGCCTGTAAAATAAACAAACAGATAAGCGGATTGCTGGCAGTAGCCAGTCAGCACTCCTATGAAAAGGAGTGCCAAGAGGGTGATATATTTCTTCATATTCATTTGATATTCTCTAATAGTTGAAATCCACAGGTCTTACATATATACGATATTCACGAATCATACCCGGATAATTCTTTTCGGCACGGGGCAGATAGCGGAAACCGGTTACCGTTTCCACTTTACTCAAGTCGATCACTAAATGGTGAGGATAGGCAACATTGTCTACTGTCATCCAGAAAGTCGACTCCTGCAGGTCGAATATCTTGTCAGCCGTACGGTTACCGCTACGTGTTTCCTCACTGTCGGCATAACGGATCTTCCAGTGCTCGCGGGACACAGGTTTACCGTCGGCCCCCAATACATCAAACTCCGCCACCGCTGCGATATTATCATTCGCTTGCGGAGAAAGCGCTTCCAGACAGAAATAGCGTCCTTTCACCGGAGTATCAAATCGTACTTCCTGCCAGCCGTTACCAGGAGTGAAAGCTCCTTCGTATACTACTTTCTCACCTGTCAGTTTCAGCTTCTCGCCATCCTTGCGGTGTGTTTCGGGTGCTTTTTCACGAAGCACATCAAGAATTGGCTTCTTCAAACCCTTGATAGAAGCTTTGGCAGGACCTTTCAAATCAAGAACGAGAATCTCATTCTCTCCTTTTTTCAGCCAGCAACCCGGCATAAAGAGTGTTTGTTGCGGACCGATTTCCCAAAAACGTCCCATCGCATGACCGTTCACCCAAACCATACCTTTACCCCATGTACTCATATCCAGGAAAGTATCTCCAACTTTGTCCAGTTTAAAAGTACCTTTATAATAGGCTGGCATAGTCGGCAACTGTTTGGTTTCATTATATTTCTTATCTTTAATAAAGGAATAATCTACCGGGAAGTTATACACTGTCCAGTTTTTCAATTTCTTTGTCTGATTTCCTGAAATAAGTTCCACCTTTTCTGTGATTCCTTTACGGTCGTGAATGGATTTGTCAAAGTTGACACGCCCCATCGCTTCTATGAGAATATCCAATTGCGTACCTTTCTTTAATACAGGCAGCGTTGTTGTGAACTCTCCCTTACGACGATCCAGACGCGCCAACAGCTTGCCATCGGCATAAACCTGCGCCCAATCATGTACCTCTGTAATCTTGAGGACCGTACCGGCAGCAACAGCCTCCGGCAAGGTCGTACGATACAGAATCGTTCCCCATCCCTGATTAAACCGTTCCATCGGCTGGATATCCGTTGAGTGTTTCGCTTCCGGCAAATTAGAGAAGAGCGGAGCCACTTTCGTAAAATGGAACTCAGGAATCTCCATTACGGGCAGAGCGGCAGGAACTTCCGGCAATGCAGCCCCTGCAGGAAGATAGTTTTTCAATAAATCACGAAGCAAGAAATACTTCTCGGTAGTCCATCCCGCCTCACTGATAGGAGCATCATAATCGTATGAGCTGCACATGGCGGAATAAGCCGGGTTATTCGCACCTCCCCAATGTCCGAATGTCGTTCCTCCGTGAGTCATATACAGACTGAAAGAGATGTTTCGGTCGAGCATATCCTTAATGCCCTGCACCATATCTTTCGCAGGACGTGTCTCATGTTTCCGTCCCCAATGGTCGAACCATCCGCTCCAGAATTCACTACACATCAACGGAGTTTCGGGGCGAAGCTCTTTCAAATTCTTAAATTGCTGGTCGATATTGGCTCCCGTACCGAAATTCACAGTCCAGATCAAATCGTCGAGTGCATTATTTGTGAAGTTACTGCTCCAGTCACATTGGAACAAAGGCACATCGGTAAAGCCAGACTCACGCACTAAATCACGGACGGCAGATACGTATGGTTTGTTGATTCCATAAGAACCATATTCATTCTCTACCTGAACCATTATGATATTTCCACCTTTATTTACCTGCAACGGAGCCAGTTGCTTGCCCACTTCTTTCATAAAGATACCGACCCGTTCCATATAATAAGGATCGAGTGTACGCAAAGCTATATCCTTCTTCTTCAGCAACCACCAGGGAAGTCCTCCCATCTCCCATTCCGCACAGACATACGGACCGGGACGGACAATGACATACATACCATGTTTCTGTGCCGCACGACAGAAAGCAGCAATGTCATTCTGTCCGGTAAAGTCGAATTTACCTTCTTCCTGTTCATGGATATTCCAGAAAATATAAATACAAATCGTATTCATTCCCAACGCTTTGCACATCTCTATACGGTGTTCCCAATAAGCTTGCGGGATACGGGTATAATGCAATTCGGCAGCCTTCACCACAAATGGTTTTCCGTCCAGCAGAAAAGTGTTCTTACCTGCCTCAAACTTACGGGCAGTGGTTTGTGCCTGTGCACTACTAACGAAAAAAGTAACTGTAAAAAGTACCAGTAAAGCAATTAATCTGTTTTTCATGGTTCATTCAAAAATAGAATTTTAATAGTATACGGCAAAGGTAGGCGATTCACCTAAAAGAAAAGGCATAATTATCATTCAAAAAGGGGTGGAAATAAAGCAAAAACAGCCTACTAGCAGCCTACTAGCAATCAAATTCAATTTTCTTTCGTCAACAGACTTTCCAGTTCCTCCGCATTCAAGCGAAGATAGAACTGTCCGCGATAAGCTACGGAGATAGCTCCGGTCTCTTCGGAAACAATGATAGCATGGGCATCCGACTGCTGAGAGATTCCCATAGCCGCACGGTGACGCAAACCAAGCTCTTTCGGAATATTCAAATCATGGGAAACCGGGAGAATACATCCCGCCGCTTCAATACGCTTTTTACTGATAACCATCGCCCCGTCATGCAAGGGACTATTCTTGAAGAAGATATTTTCAATCAGCCGTTGGTTGATTGCCGCATCAATCACCTCCCCTGTACGAACTATCTCATCTAAAGGAGTATTATGCTCAATCACAATCAATGCACCGACTTTTTGTTTGCCCATACTCAGACAAGCCATTACAACAGGCATAATATCATCATGCTTCAACGATTCCTTCTTCGAACCGTTAAACAACCGTGACAATGCACTGACATGGCGATGAGAGCCTAAAGTCAACAAGAAGCGACGTATCTCATCCTGAAAAAGAACAATCAAAGCTATCACACCGACACTCATCAACGTGTCAAAGATAGAGCCAAGCAGTTTCATTTCCAACACCTGGGTCACCACCAGCCAAATCAAGATAAAAACAAGAATACCGGTAAAAACCTTAATGGAACCGGAAGCTTTCATCAGTTTGTATGTGTAATACAACAGAAATGCGACCAGTAGGACATCTATAAAATCTTTTATTCCAATATCAAAAAACATGGCTCTCCTTTTTTATTTTTTCAACGATCCGAACTGTTTCCACAGCTTCACGCACATCATGTACACGCAAAATATGCGCTCCTTTCATTAACGCCACAGTATCCAATATGGTTGTCCCGTTCAATGAGTCTTGCGGAGTGCCTCCCAACAGTTTGTAAATCATAGATTTGCGGGAAACTCCCACTAGTACCGGAAGTTCAAAGATGTGGAACTCTTCCAGATGCGCCATCAGTTCATAATTATGCTCCAGTGTCTTACCGAACCCGAATCCCGGATCGAGGATGATATCCTTCACTCCCAAATCACGAAGTTGCTGCACTTTACGGGCAAAATACAAGAAAACTTCCTTTATCAGATTCTCATAATGAGGTTCTTTCTGCATACTTTGCGGAGTTCCCTGCATATGCATCATAATATAAGGTACTCCCAATTCGGCTACTGTTGCAAACATCCTGTCATCCATCTCACCGGCTGCTATATCATTGATAATAGCAACTCCGTATTCCTTCACACAGCGTTCTGCCACCTCCGCCCGAAATGTATCTACGGAAATGATAGCCTCCGGATGATTCCGGTTCAGGATTTCCAACCCGGTACGAAGTCGGCGCATCTCTTCTTCGGCAGAGATATGTTCGGCATTCGGACGCGAAGAATAAGCGCCTATATCAATAATAGAAGCGCCCTCATCCAGAATCTGCCGGGCACGGGCGGCTATTTCTTCTTCAGTCTGCATCCGGCTACCGGAATAAAAAGAATCGGGAGTTACATTCAGAATCCCCATTACTTGCGGAGTAGCGAGGTCAAGCAACCGCCCTTTTACATTTATATAAATAGGAGACATTGGCTTTATCATTGATCGTATTCCTTTTAGATTGTTGCAAATGTAGAGAAATAATCCGAAAGAATAACCTATCTTTGCAGCGTTTTTAAATAAAAGATCAGGTTATGAAACTTTCTGCTCTTTACCAGATTTTCCTGGAATGCCAATCAGTAACTACTGATAGCCGGAACTGCCCGGACGGTTCTTTGTTTATCGCCTTGAAAGGTGAGTCGTTCAACGGTAATGCATTTGCCAAGTTTGCATTGGACTCCGGATGCACGTATGCAATTATTGATGAAGGCGAATATGCCGTAGAAGGCGACCAACGCTATATACTCGTGGACAATTGCCTGCAAACAATGCAGCAACTTGCCAACTACCATCGTCGCCAACTCGGAACCAAAGTAATCGGTATCACCGGAACAAACGGAAAAACGACTACAAAGGAATTGATATCTACCGTACTTAGCCAGGCACATAACGTACTCTATACGCTAGGAAATCTGAACAATCATATCGGCGTGCCGACTACTCTGCTCCGTCTAAAACCGGAGCACGACCTCGCTGTGATTGAGATGGGAGCCAATCATCCGGGAGAAATCAAGTTTCTCTGCGAAATAGCAGAACCTGATTACGGCATCATAACGAATGTGGGCAAAGCCCACCTGGAAGGCTTCGGCTCGTTCGAAGGAGTCATCAAAACCAAAGGAGAGCTATACGATTTCCTTCGCAAGAAAGAAAATTCCACCATCTTCATCCACCACGATAATCCCTATCTGATGAATATGTCCGAAGAGCTAGACCGGATTTATTACGGAACACAAGATGGACTGTATATCAATGGACGTATCACCGATAATTCACCTTATCTGACTTTTGAATGGAAAGCGGGAAACGGGAACGAAATCCACCGGATACAGACACAGCTAATCGGAGAATATAATTTCCCCAATGCTTTAGCCGCCATAACCATAGGACATTTTTTCGGAGTAGAAGCGCAAAAGATCGATGAAGCCCTAGCCGGATATATTCCACAAAACAATCGTTCGCAGCTCAAACAGACAACAGACAATACGTTGATTATCGATGCATACAATGCCAATCCGACTAGCATGATGGCTGCCCTGCAGAACTTCCGCAATATGGCAGTTCCCCACAAAATGCTGCTACTGGGAGATATGCGCGAACTAGGTGCCGAAAGCAACATCGAACACCAGAAAATTGTGGATTACATTAAAGATAGTAACTTCGAGCAAGTATGGCTTGTTGGAGAACAGTTTGCAGCAACACAGCATAACTTCAAGACCTACGAAAACGTACAGGAAGTTATCAAGGAACTGGAAACCCAAAAGCCCAAAGGCTATACGATTCTCATCAAAGGTTCCAACGGAATCAAACTTAGTTCAACGGTAGAACATTTGTAAGATTCTTCATTTCCTATTTTTCATTCTCGGTCTTACCCCATAATAGGCTACCAAGCTGGCCAGAATAGCCCCTGTACTGTTGGCTGCAAAGTCCAGCCAGTCTCCTCCACGATAGGTGGTACAATATTCTTGCATCAGCTCCACCGCGCCACTAAAGAGGATGGGACAGAGAAATGCACCTAACCATGCGTGCCACATCGGAGTATTATCTCTGCGATGTGCACGCAAGAACTCCACCCATAACATCCCCGACATACCGAAATACATACAAATATGCACTAATTTGTCCAAGTTAGGTATTTCATTCAAATCCGTCTTAGGTGGTTTAAAGAATGACAGGTAAATCACTGTCAGGATAATAAAAAGCGAGATCGGATATTTCTTAATATAAGATAGCATATCTAAATAAAATTACAGTTTCAGCACAAATATAAGTATCATTTTCTATATTTGCACTTTAATACGTGTATTTTATAACGATTTGTAAGATAAAACAAGATTTATGACAAAAAATGATAGAGCGAACTTCGGTAGTAAATTAGGCGTTATACTTGCCTCTGCAGGCTCGGCAGTAGGGCTGGGGAATATATGGAGATTCCCTTACGAGACAGGGAATCATGGGGGAGCCGCCTTTATATTGATCTACTTAGGCTGTGTCTTGCTTTTGGGGCTTCCCATTATGATTGCCGAATTCCTGATAGGCCGTCGTTCAAGAGCCAACACAGCAGGAGCTTATCAGAAATTAGCACCCGGCACACATTGGCGTTGGGTAGGCCGTATGGGTGTATTGGCAGGTTTTCTGATCCTCAGTTATTATTCGGTAGTAGCCGGATGGACACTTGAATATATATTTGAAGCTGCTTCAAATGGTTTTGCGGGGAAAACTCCCGAAGAGTTTATCACTTCTTTCCAACAGTTTTCCAGCAATCCCTGGCGACCGGTGGTCTGGCTGGTTTCCTTCTTGCTAATTACCCACTTCATCATTGTAAAAGGGGTGGAAAAAGGGATTGAAAAGTCTTCCAAGATAATGATGCCCACACTTTTCATCATTATTCTTATATTGGTAGGCTGCTCTGTTTCACTGCCGGGCGCCGGTGCCGGTATCGAGTTTCTTTTGAAACCGGACTTCAGCAAAGTGGACGGCAATGTATTTCTGAGTGCTATGGGACAAGCCTTCTTTTCCCTTAGTCTGGGAATGGGTTGCCTTTGTACATACGCTTCCTACTTCAGTAAAGAGACAAACCTGACTAAAACGGCTTTCAGCGTGGGTATTATCGATACCTTCGTAGCAATACTAGCCGGATTTATCATTTTCCCGGCCGCCTTTTCCGTCGGAATCCAACCGGGATCCGGTCCCAGCCTTATTTTCATTACACTACCGAACGTATTCCAACAAGCATTTAGCGGGGTACCTATATTGGCATATATATTCTCTGTAATGTTCTACGCATTGCTAGCAATGGCAGCGTTGACTTCCACTATTTCCCTACACGAAGTGGTGACAGCCTATCTGCATGAAGAATTCAAATTCTCCCGTGGGAAAGCGGCAAAACTTGTGACCGGCGGATGCATATTCTTCGGAGTATTCTGTTCATTATCATTGGGAGTAACAAAAGAATTCACTGTTTTTGGCTTGGGGATGTTCGACCTATTCGACTTTGTCACAGCCAAACTCATGCTTCCCCTCGGCGGACTGTGCATTTCTCTCTTTACCGGATGGTATCTCGACAAGAAAGTGGTATGGTCGGAAATTACCAACAACGGCACACTTAGAATTCCCGTATATCGGCTGATTGTCTTTATATTAAAATATATCGCACCAATCGCTATTACATTAATATTCATCAATGAGCTAGGATTCATCAAACTATAATGTGGAAAGACTTTTTTTATTTCACTAAAACTGAACGACAAGGCATTATCGTCCTTGTCGTTCTTATTTTAGGGGTACTCTTACTCCCCAACCTCTTCCCTCTTTTCAATCGTCCGAAAGAGGTAGACACCTTGAAACAAGAGAAATTTCAGAAAGAATATAATGAGTTCATCGCTTCTCTCGAAGAAGTGGAGTCTCACAAAAAGTCGAAGAATCCGACTTCCCGACCATCCGTAAGGAAAGAAATCACTCCTTTCGCATTCGATCCGAACACTGCTGATTCCATGACTTTCCTCTCTCTCGGTCTACCGGCATGGATGGCAAAGAATATTCTGAACTATCGAAGAAAACAGGGGATATTCCGACATCCGGAGGATTTCCGGAAAATATATGGGCTGGAGGAAGAACAATATCAGACTCTTCTTCCCTACATCCGGATTGCAGAAAAGATCCGCCCAAAAGATACAGTACGATTGCTCACCATACAAAACGTACGAAAAGACACGGTATTCAAGTATCAGTCTGGTACTGTTATCAGCCTCAACCAAGCAGACACAACCGAACTTAAAAAGATTCCGGGAGTCGGGAGTAGTATCGCCCGGATGATTGTAAATTACCGTAAGAGGCTGGGAGCTTTTTATAGAATAGAGCAATTGCAAGAGATTCATCTAAAGGTAGAAAAGCTTCGTCCATGGTTCTCAATCAATCCCGATGAGATACACCGTATCAATTTGAACAAGGCAAGCGTAGAACGAATGATGCATCATCCGTATATCAATTATTATCAGGCAAGAGTGATTGTAGAGTACCGGAAAAAGAAAGGAAGATTAAAGAGCTTGAAACAGTTATCACTCTATGAAGAATTCACTTCTGCCGACCTTGAACGGATAGAGCCCTATATCTGTTATGATTAATTAAAAGAAAGATGCATTCCTATCACACCAGACAAGAATGCATCACACACAAACAAAACAAACACTCTACTATCATCTTCACAGACTTCTGTAGAGAAGCGACTATAAATATATAACTAAAAGATAGAATACCTGCAATACTCCACCTTTTTGGTATACATTTTTAGAAGTTAGGTTCTTTAATTAATCTTTTTTAATCATACCATCCACCATATGAACCGTTCGGTCAGTGATTTTAGCAAGTCCCTCATCATGGGTAACGATCACGAAAGTCTGACCCAGCCGATCTCGCAAATCAAAGAACAGGCGGTGTAAATCTTCTTTATTTTGAGTATCCAGACTTCCGGAAGGCTCGTCCGCCAGAATTACAGCCGGATCGTTGATTAAGGCTCTCGCCACAGCCACCCGCTGTTTCTCTCCTCCCGACAGTTCATTCGGTTTATGGGAGGCACGGTCTGCCAGCCCCATAAAATCCAGAATCTTCATAGCACGATCGTTTGCCTCCCTTGAGGACACGCCTGCAATGAATGCAGGAATCATCACATTCTCTAACGCCGTAAACTCCGGAAGAAGTTGGTGGAACTGGAAGACAAAACCAATATTCTTGTTACGGAATGCAGACAACTCTTTCTCCTTCATCCGGCTGACCACAGTTCCGTCGATTTGTACCAGACCGGTATCCGGTTCATCCAAAGTACCCATAATTTGTAGCAGCGTTGTCTTACCCGCTCCACTAGGACCTACAATGCTGACAACCTCACTCTTATTGATTTCAAGATCAATGCCTTTCAGTACTTGTAATGAACCGAAGCTCTTCGTTATTCCTTCTAACTTTATCATAATAGCTTTTATAATCTTTTAATGACATATTCCGCCAGATAACATCCAAACACAGCAGGCATATAACTGACCGTTCCGCAAGTCGATTTCTTGTTCTGTTCGTCATCTGTGAGCAACACCGCCTTTGCATCAGCCTGTTCGGTACTGAACACAACCGGGAGTTTACGTTTCATCCCCATTTTCTGTAACCGTTTCCGCACCGCTTTGCTCAATCCGCAATGATAAGTATCCCAAAGATCGGCAAACCGTACCTGCGTAATGTCACTTTTTGCCCCTGCTCCCATACTGGAAACAATCCTGATCCGCCGTTTCATCGCCTCATAAATCAAGAAACACTTCGGACTGATGGTATCGATAGCGTCCACTATGAAATCATATTTGCCGACATCCAATAGCTCCGGTATATTTTCATCTTTCAGATAAACAGGTAAAACGGTCAGGTCGATATCGGGGTTTATATCTTTATACCGGGTAGCCAGCACTTCCGCCTTCGACATCCCCAAAGTGGAATGCAATGCAGGTAACTGACGGTTCAGGTTAGTCGGCTGCACTGTATCGGCATCTACAATCGTCATTCGTCCGACCCCTGCACGACAAATCATTTCTGCCGCATAAGCTCCCACTCCCCCCAGCCCCACGACCAATACGTGAGAGTTCCGGATACGATTCATCTTCTCTTCTCCCAAAAGAAGTTCCGTTCTTTGTTGCCAGTCGTCTTTTTCCATCAGCTTTTCTTGAACCATTTATAGAACCATTTACCGACCTTCTCATAATGCTGAGACTCATTATGCCCGCGAGGATCGGAGAAAGACACGATCTCTTGCGGTTCACCGAATTGGTCGGGATATAAAATAATCAAACTATTATTTGCAAAATATTTGCCCAACTGTGACGGCAAACGATCAAAAGAAGGATCATAAGAGATAGATCCCCGACGGGCGGAAATAACAACCAACAGATGGTCATAGTTAACCTGTCCCGTTAATAGCAAAAGATCATCCCACTCATCTAATGTAGAAAACTCGGTCGGAGTACCTACATATTTCTTTTTCACAAGTTGCTGAAGCCTCATCAATGTCCGTTCATTCGAGAAGAAATGTACACGACATCCTAGAATGCTTCCCATACGGCAGAAATGCTCCACCCACTTTGCAAAACCGGTCTCATATTCCGCCTTTGGAGGAACGGCAATATTAATCCGGCGTAAGGTATTCACCGGCATCAGGAATTTTGCGATCATCACCTCACGGTGCGTACCTTTCAGCAGACTTTCCGCCAAATGCCCGAAAAAAGAATCCACGATATTAGCTTTCCGGTGCAAACCGATCACCACATCCGTAGCCTCATACTCTTTTATCGTATGGATAATTCCCGAAGCAATATTCAGATCATAACGACTGACCATAGTGACAGGAACGTCGGCAGCCGCAGCAATCATCGCAGCTTTTTCCAGATTACGTTTTCCCTGTAATTCTTTCTTTTCCGAGCTATTATTATCATTGATTACATTCAATGCTATCAACCCATTTTTCTGTTTGGCATCCTTTATGACCAATGCCAGATTGATGAGGTCTTCAATCGTATCCGGGTTGGCAGCCGGAATCAATATCTGTTCATTATTATTTTTCACCCCTTCTTTTTCCGACTGCACATTTTCGTCTAAAGCAAAACGGCGGGCAGAACGCTCCGTCACCAAAGAACTGATGACACAAGTAAAGAGAATCATCACTACGGTGCCGTTCAGCACATCATCATTCAGCAAACGTTCTCCATTCTCCATAATGATTTCGTGTCCGATCAATACCGCCGCCAATGTGGCTGCTGCCTGTGCATTGCTCAGACCGAATATCATACTCCGTTCATTCGGCTGCATCCGATAAATCTTCTGCGTAGCCCATGCTGCCAGCCACTTACTGAAAGTAGCTACCACGGTCATTACAATTGCCACCTTCAATGCTTCCCCACCGGTGAACAGACTTCTTACATCAATAATCATTCCGACACCAATCAGGAAATAAGGTATAAACAACGCATTTCCGACAAACTCCAAACGGTTCATCAACGGAGAAACGTGAGGAATCAGCCGATTTAAGACCAATCCGGCAAGAAAGGCTCCCAAGATACCCTCCATTCCGACAAATTCCATTAATCCACCACCCAGAAAGACCATTGCCAACACAAACACAAACTGCATCACGCTATCGTCATACTTTCGGAAGAACCAGCGGCCGATACGGGGGAAGAAGAAAACAATCAAAAATCCGAGAAAAGCGACTTTAGCAACCAGAAACGCCCAAAACCAACCATCCACAGTTCCCTTAAACATTCCGCCTACAACAGCTAGAATAATCAAAGCAAGGGTAACGGTAACAGCAGTACCGCCAATAGTTATATTGACACTGCGCAGACGTGACAATCCGTAACGACTGATAATAGGATAAGCAATCAACGTATGGGAAGCGTACATACTTGCCAACAGTACGGCAGTGAGAAAACCATAGCCCAACAGACTCATACTGCTCCATATACCCAACCCCATAGGAATCAGAAAGGTGAGCCAGCCGAACACAAAGCTTTTCGTCCGGTTCTTCTTAAAATCCTCCATATCCATCTCAAGACCGGCGAGAAACATGATATAATAAAGCCCGACTTTACCGAACAGTTCGAAACTGCTATCACGGTCGAGCACATGAAAGCCATGCTCTCCAATCAGTACCCCCGCCAGAATCATGCCTATAATATGAGGTATATGAAGCCGTCCGAGAATCATCGGAGCAAAAAGAATAATAATCAGCACCAAAAAAAACACCCAAGTCGGATCAGAAATTGGCAACGTTAAATTGAGATCAAACAGGTTCATAGACTGTGGTTTTAGGAATTCAACTACAAAGGAACAAAAAAGTTCGCATACCTCCAATTCATAAGTAGATAGATTCAAATAATATTTTTTCGACAAAAATGCGGTTTATATGGCAAATTGTTATAATTTTGCAGTCTAATCTTTCCCATTAGACAGTATAGAAAGGAAATTACAGTATTCACATTTAACAAAAGAAAAAGATGAAAGTAGCTATTGTTGGCGTAAGCGGAGCCGTAGGACAAGAATTCCTGCGCGTGCTCGATGAGAGAAACTTCCCGATGGACGAGTTAGTTTTGTTCGGTTCTAAACGTAGTGCCGGAACAACTTATACTTTCCGCGGTAAACGGATCGAGGTGAAACTCTTACAACACAACGATGACTTTAAAGGGGTAGACATTGCTTTCACTTCTGCCGGTGCAGGAACATCCAAAGAGTTCGAAAAGACCATCACTAAATACGGTGCTGTGATGATCGACAACTCCAGCGCTTTCCGTATGGATACGGATGTACCTTTGGTAGTGCCTGAGGTTAATGCCGAAGACGCATTGGAGCGTCCACGCGGTGTCATTGCCAACCCCAACTGTACAACAATCCAAATGGTTGTCGCACTGAAAGCCATCGAACAGCTTTCTCATATAAAAACCGTGCACGTATCTACCTATCAGGCAGCCAGCGGTGCCGGTGCTGCCGCTATGGACGAATTGTACGAGCAATATCGCCAAGTATTGGCAAATGAACCTGTTACAGTAGAAAAGTTTGCATACCAATTGGCTTTCAACCTCATACCGCAGATTGACGTATTCACAGAAAACGGTTATACGAAAGAAGAGATGAAGATGTATAACGAAACACGTAAAATCATGCATTCAGATATTAAAGTCAGCGCGACTTGCGTACGTGTTCCTGCACTACGTGCTCACTCTGAAAGTATTTGGGTAGAAACCGAACACCCTATTTCTATCGAAGAAGCCCGCGAAGCATTCGCTAAGGGAGACGGCCTAGTGCTTCAGGATAATCCTGCGGAAAAAGAGTACCCGATGCCGTTATTCCTAGCTGGGAAAGATCCGGTTTATGTGGGACGCATCCGCAAAGACCTGACGAATGAAAACGGATTGACTTTCTGGATTGTAGGTGACCAAATCAAGAAAGGTGCAGCACTGAACGCAGTGCAGATCGCAGAATATCTGATTAAAGTAAAGAATGTCTAAATCATAAAAGGTGATTTTAAGAAAGAAAAGTCCGGTTTCGCCCTTGAAACCGGACTTTTTATATACCTTTGCATTCACAAAATAGAATTTAAGCCGCAATTGCCTCTGCGTTATACACAAACAAATACGGTTCAAGCATTAATTATCATCTAAGAATTAAACCGTATGAGAATTTACAAAGTGTTTGCACTTTTAGGTCTGTTCATTTCCATATTCTATAATTGTTCACTTCCTGCCGATGATGAAGAAGATTCAGAAGGAGAAGATACGGCTACTTCCGGACTTTCTTGGGAAGGAGAAACAGATAAATTCACTATCAATTCTAAAGAAGGAGTCCATCTGAATGATCCGGCAGAAGATAGTGGAACAGCCTATGTCACCATACCGTCCACGTCAGTAAAGAATACCCGCTGGGAGTTTGGAGTTCACCTTACATTCAATCCATCCGCCAATAACTATGCACGTTTTTATCTGACCTCTTCTTCCAACACTCTCTCCGGTAGCCTAAACGGGTATTTTATACAAATAGGAGGAGCAAAAGACAATGTGACACTTTATCGTCAGAATGGAGACCAGCCCAAGCTGCTGGCTTCGGGTCGGGAAGTGATGAAGGGTAATAACTCCCCCCAATTATACATAAAAGTAGAATGCGATAACAATGGGTATTGGACTTTTTGGACACGATTGGAATCCGAAGACGGATATACATTGGAAAAGCAAGTGAAAGATACCGACATACAAGGTTCCGTTTGTTCGGGAATTTATTGTGTTTACACCAAAACCCGCTGTAAAGGCTTCACATTCCATCATGTACGATTATCCAACGGTGTAGAGACAACGACCGACCCCGACAATACTCCCGACGAACCGGATTCCGAAGAGCCGGATATTACCGAACTACCGGAAGATGTCAGAGGTATGCTCCTCTTTAATGAGATAATGTATGATAATGCCACAGACGGTGCCGAATACATAGAGCTCTATAATCCGACTGAACAGACTATTGTGTTGCCACAGCTTTTTTTATATAAGATGCATGAAGACGGCAAAGTGTACAGTACCACTACGTTACAAAATGAATCTTCCTCCCAACCCCTGATCATTGCATCCAAAGGATATCTTTGCTTTTCTAAATATCCCGGCAAGATTATTCAAAAACACAATGTCGATAGAGAGAACCTAATAGAAATATCCAAATTCCCGGCACTTGATAATGAAGGAGGCTATCTCGCACTGTCCAGCACCCCCAAAACTGGGAAAGGACATACATTTGACACTTGTCGTTTCTGGGACGGAATGCACGATACCGACAAATCCAAAACTATCGGCATTTCACTCGAAAAGAAATCCCCGGAACTGCCTTCACTCAACAAGAATTGGCAGTCTTCTAAAAACACGACGGGAGGAACTCCTGGAATAAAAAACTCGTAAAAAGATGAAAACAACACAATAGCTTTCAAAAAAGTAAGAAGACTTTTTCTATGTTATGAGCTTTTGCTTAACTTTGTATCCTAACGTTTACATCCAAACTTTAGTATCATGAAATTCAGCAAAACACTATGAAAAATACATTGATTATCCTATTTATATGTTTCGCAACACTGTGTCACGGACAATCCTACAAAATATTCACAGCCGATCAAGGCCTATCCAGCAGCTTAATAAACAAAATACACCAAGACCACAACGGTATGATCTGGATTGCTACCGAAGACGGTCTGAACCGATACGACGGAGTGAAACTCACTGTCTACAGACACCAACCGGAGAACGAACATTCATTAGCACATAATTATGTGCGTACCCTATTTGAGGATAATCAAGGTCATCTGATTATCGGTACATATGTAGGTTTACAGATGTACAATCCCGCAACAGATACGTTCTCACCCTTAGCAAAACATAAAAATGGAGAAGTACTCACAAGCTATATTACCAATATCATCCAAAGGAAAAATGGAGAAATATGGGCTTCGGGAAATGTAATGTGTAAACTGACAATCTGTGACGGAACCATATCCGTAGAAGACTTAAATCTGCCTATTCCGACAACTTCCGTAGAAAGTATTATGGAGGATAAATCCGGGAATATCTGGATAACAAGAGAAGAGGACGGAACTTACCGAATGGATACACAACAACGGGTGACACACTATCCTATCAAAGAAACAATTCCATTCATCGCCATCCTTTGCGAAGATATGCAAGGGAATATTTACGGTGGGAGCCCTCAAAATGGCGTATTCCTTTTTAACCAGGCTGCAGAAGAGTTTACTCCCCTCCTTACTAATGAACAACAGAATTTTCCCGTTAAGGCTCTTTATCCCGTCAACCAAGACCAGCTGTATATAGGGACTGACGGTAACGGACTGAAAATCTTTAATAATAAAACGCGCCAACTATCAGACTATCAATTTGAAGAAGGCATTTTTGCCTCTAGAACCTCAAAGGTCCATTCTGTACTGAAAGACAAAACCGGTAATTACTGGATAGCCATCTATCAAAAAGGAGTTATTATGATCCCCTCCCAAAGAAACGGATTCAAATATTGGGGATGCAAATCGGTTTCTAAAAATATCATTGGCGCCAATTGTATTACAGCTCTCTACAAAGACAATACCGGTACTACCTATGTTGGAACAGACAATGACGGACTATATATCATTGACGAACATGGGACCCAACAGGCGCATCTCAGTCACAGCAACAGCATACAATCCGTACCTTCTATTATTCTAGCCCTTTACGAAGATTCGGTACACAATCTATGGATCGGTTCATACGCCAGTGGAGCTGCCCGCCTGGATAAACGTACCGGAAAATGTACTTATTTGCAAGATCTAGTCGACAAAAATGGGAAAAATGTACGGAATGTATATGCCTTCGCCGAAGATAATCAGAAACGCTTATGGATAGCTACTATGGGTGGAGGCCTATTTTATTATGATCTAAACACTCATAAAATCAATCATATCAGCCACCTGAGTAATAACTTCAGTGACAATTGGATTTGCAGTCTCTACTATTCCCCATCGAAAAATGCTCTCTATGTCGGTACGTATAATGGATTATGCCGTATCGATTTAGATAAACAGGACATGCCCTGCCAATACGCAGTGCAACAATGTATCATTTATTCGATTTATGAACATACAGACGGCACTATTTGGGCAGGAACATCAAATGGTTTACTGCAATGGAAACAAGAAAACAATGTCCCCCGCATATATACTACAAATGACGGACTGACCAACAATTCTGTATACGCCATCAAAGGAGATGATATGGATTACCTATGGATTAGTACAAGTAACGGTATATCCAGATTCCATCCATCAACACAAAAATTTACCAATTATTATGTAAGCGACGGATTACAAGGCAATGAATTCAGCAAAAATACTTCATGGTGCGATAAAAAGGGAACTATTTGGTTCGGTGGGGTAAACGGTATCACTTATTTCAACCCTTTGGAAATTATCGCCACCAATAAAAAGTGGCACGTTCGTATCACCGATTTTTATCTATTCGGTCAGCCTGTCAGACAAGGAATGAAGTCTGGAAAACACGATATCATAGACTGCCCGGTATTCGAAGCAAACACATTCCGGTTAGCACACCAAGATAACTCTTTCGGTATCGAATTTTCTACACAAGAGCTGGACAATACCGATCGCGTTGTCTACACTTATACTATGAATAATGCTCAATGGACAACACTTCCCAAAGGTACCAATCAAGTATCGTTCAGTAACCTCGCACCGGGCACTTACCACTTTGCCTTAAAAGCCAAAGACGGTATTATCGAATCTGATATAAAGGAAATTACAATTCATATTGCCCGCCCCTGGTGGAATTCCGGCTGGGCATGGCTGTTCTACACATTAGCCACATTGGGAATCACTTTTTTCATTGCTTTACAAATACGCCACCGATATCTCGCCAAACAGGAAATGGCACGCCACATACGTGCCGAACAACTCAACGAAGCAAAGCTACAATTTTTCATCAATATCTCACATGAAATACGTACTCCGATGTCACTTATCATCAGCCCATTACAGCAACTTATGTCAGGTGATACAGATAGTAAACGACAAAAGATATACCGCACTATCCACCGTAACGCCGAACGTATTCTACGCTTGGTCAATCAACTGATGGATGTGCGCAAAATAGATAAAGGACAGATGCAACTTACTTTCTGCGAGACAAATGCCGTAGAGTTTATCGAGGACCTATATAATACATTTATCAGTCTGGCAGAAAATAAACATATCACTTTCACCTTTCACCATAATGGACTTGACAAATTGCCATTATGGGTAGACACTGCCAATTTTGATAAGATTATCCTCAACATACTTTCCAACGCTTTTAAATTTACTCCTGAAGGAGGAACAATAGATATCACATTACAGACTAAGGAATATCCCGAAATGGAAGCTCCCTTAAACCGATGTGCAGAAATAATTATTACAGATAGCGGTACAGGTATCGATCCATCAGAGCTAGAACGTATCTTCGACCGTTTCTACCAGATACGTAACACACAAGATCACAACTATCAAGGAACCGGAGTAGGATTACACCTGACCCGCTTGCTCGTACAGTTACATCACGGCGTTATCCACGCAGAAAATGCTCCTAACAAAACATCGGGTAGCCGCTTCATCATCCAACTGCCATTAGGAAACGCTCATCTCCGTCCTGACGAAATACGTACACCTACTTCTCAGTCTCCCAACTTACTGCAAGAACTTTCCGTTTCCACAGTAACCGGACTACAACCGGAAGAAAATGTTCCAACTCCGATAACCCGCCCACGTCTTCGCCGCCGTCTCCTACTAGTGGAAGATGATGAAGAAATTCGTTCCTATCTTAAACAAGAATTCTCTACTGAATACTACATAACTGAAAGTGTCAATGGAAAGGAAGCGCTGGTAAGTATCTTCAATCAAGAGCCTGATCTAATAATCAGTGATGTCATGATGCCGGAAATGGACGGGCTTACCTTATGCCGGAAAATCAAACAGAATATCAACATAAATCATATCCCCGTTATTCTGCTTACAGCCAAGACGCGCGAAGAGGACAATATTGAGGGATTGGATACCGGTGCGGATGCCTATATTTCCAAACCGTTTAATATCGAAATTCTGCGTCATACCGCGGAGAATCTGATACGCAGTCGCGAGCAGCTACGCAACATTTACAGCGGTAGTCAGCAGACAGGTGAAAAGAGAATGGAAAAGATAGAGGCACAGAGCCCTGATGACCGATTAATGGAACGTATCATGAAAGTGGTTAATGCCAACATTGGTAACCCGGACTTAACCGTGGAAATGATAGCTTCGGAAGTCGGTATGAGCCGTGTCCATCTGCACCGTAAACTGAAAGAATTGACAAATCAAACTACACGTGACTTCATCCGCAATATTCGTATGAAGCAAGCGGCTGCATTGTTAGCCGAAAAGCGTCATGCCGTATCCGAAGTAGCGGATCTTGTGGGTTACACGAATCAGGCAAATTTCTCCAGTACTTTCAAGGAATTCTATGGAGTATCACCGTCTGCTTATCGGGAGCAGCATGCAGCACAGGCTGATTAATTTAGTAATAACTTAAAATGCCGAATTTGTTCATTCCCAATATAGCAATGAACAAATTCGGCATTTTAAGTTGATTGTAATTATTCCCTCTATGTACTATTATTATTCCGGAGTTATGCTAAATATAATCACTCCGGAAGTACAGATTTATTCGTCGGACTATAGTCTGACGCAAAGTTAACTATAGTCTTTCTTTCGTCGCACTATAGTCCAACGAAAGAGAGACTATAGTGCGACGAATTAATTTGTGCATTTAAAGATATTATTTTCTACAGAGTTGACGAGTAAATTTAGTACCTGAATCCCTTCCTTAAAACATTCGATTCATGTCTTATCAATTAAAAACCTACGTTTCTCACCAAACGGACATAAAAAACTCCGCCGACAATATTTCCCGGATGACTCTTAAAGGTCACAGTCACGGATTCCTTCTCTTTCACCCATTCCACCGGAATTTTATACTCTACATTTATCTGGGTACTCTGATTCCATTTGCCTACCGTATTTTCGATCACTAATAATTCTCCATCAATCAGAATATCAAAAGCGCGGCTGGCTGATTCATTCCCCCAGTAACGTACCATCAAGGACAAATCCTTTTCTCCTTTAGTCATCAGATTGTATTGGAAATATCCACCGTCACGTGCGTCTCGCCAATTCTCCCCTTCAAAGTTTCCGGTAAAGGAATTCTCTGACTTCATCAGGTGATCCACTTCCGGTTGCTGTTCTCCCGGGGCAACAGCATCTACCGTCCGCCGGTCTAAAATCAGTTTCTTTTGTTCCTCTTCCCGCATTTGTTTCTGACGTTCTTCATATTCCTTTGCCGTCATTGAAAGCCAGTACATCATATATCGACTATCATGAATCCGGTAAAAGGGTTCCAATATCAGGTCCTTACCGCTTTCGTTCTGAAATAATCCGGGGACAGTATAGCAAAATGAATGCCCGGGGACTGGTTGCATCTTATCCAGTTTAGCCTGTATTTCTTCTCGATCTCCAATGATAAAAGGAGCATCCAACATAGACACTAAGGGACCAGACGCTATATGTGCCCAACGACCATCGTCGGCCACCAAGCCATCCAAATGTTGATTTCCAGTCTTAGCTCCTAACAGAATAGGTCCGCGAAGAAAAGATATATAGTTCGGAACATTTGGCAATTCTTCTATTCTGACCTTCATAGGAGTACGAATCTCCACCACATCACCATCTTTCCATTTCCTGTCAATCACAATATAGGAAGAAGGAGAAGAACCCGCTGCATAGTTTTTACCTTTGCAGATTACTTGCATATCTCCACCATCCACCCATCCCGGATTACGAACTAATAGTTTAAAACGAGTGGGGTTCTTTACCCGAACTGTCAATCGGCTTGTTTCTTCATCCGGGAAAAGAGTATTCTGAATAATTTTCACTCCTTTCTCTCTCCAATTGAGTTCGGAAGCAACGAACAGATTCACGTACAACGAATCCTGTACATGGCTATAGATAAACTCTCCATACTTTCCGTGATTCTCCATTCCTGTGCCTACACAACACCACATAGCGCTGTTGGGAGACGAATAAACGCGGTAATGACATGGACGGGCGGAGGTAAAATAGACATATCCACCGTGTTGAGGATGCTGGGTAGACAGAATATGATTATACATGGCACGTTCATAATAGTCGGCATATTGAGCTGACGGATTCATCCGGAATAATCCTTCTGTCAGTTTGAGCATATTGTTTGTATTGCAGGATTCGGGACCTTCACGGTCTTCCACGTAACTCATGCAATCATCCTTTGTGGGAAAATGCTCCCGGCGGCTATTACCGCCTAATGAAAGGGAACGATGATTGACTACCCTATTCCAAAAGTAATGGGCAGCCGTCGTATATCTTCTATCTCCACTAAGTTCTGCAATTCGCTGATACCCCACGACTTTCGGTACTTGCGTATTGGCATGTTTATTATCCAGATTATCCGACTGACCAGCCATGCTATCAAACAAATCTCTATGAGAGAAACGTTTTGCAGCATCCAGGTATTTACGGTCATTCGTCATTTGATAGGCATCTGCATAGACTTCATCCATTCCGCCGAACTCATTGCCCAACATTTGTTCCATTTGATCGTCATTCAAGGGAGCAATGACTGTCAATCCCCAATCGCACAGGTCAATAAACATCCGATGAGCTTCTTCACTTTCACCATACAACCAGGCATCTCTCAAACCGGCATAGGTCTTGTGAAGATTATACCAGGGTACCCAGTATTTCCACACAATTCCCGGATTTCCTTTCTGTATCTCATTCCAAATAATTTCTCCATGAGGAACTCCACCCACATAACCATTGCCATGCTTCTGCTGACAACGTTTCAGTTCGGCAATCATGTAATCCATTCGTTCCTTACACTCTTGATTGCCGGTAGCTGCATAATGAATAGCAAGTGCCGTTAGATAATGTCCGCCCACGTGTCCGTCCAAATCTATCCAGTTTTCAAAACTTTCGCCCTTAGGTGATAACCCGGCCTCTTTCAGAAAAGGAGCTAACAAACGGTCAACGTCATACTGTAACAATACCTGTACATTCAAATCACAGGCATGTTTAAAAGGGCTATCAAGTAGTTTGACATCCTTTAAGGGGAATGAATTTGTATATAATTTATTTTGAGCTAAAGCCCCTGTAAAAGGGGCTGTTATATTTAATAATAAAATGATTAAAACCAGATATTTCTTCACGATACTGCTATTTAAATTAGATGTGATTGATTAAAGACGGATATTCACTTTCTTTCCGGCATAATTCACTTCCCGACGGGTACCATCCGGTGATACAATCGAAAATTTACGGTTTATCGGCATTCCTTCATAAGAACCTCTCCGACGGTCTATTGTCAGTGTACGTGCTGATTCGTTCCAGATGAACGGAATTTCCGTGTAAGCACCAGATTCGTAGTTATAATTATCGAATTCATCTTCGTAAAGAACAAAACGTCCATCGGCTCCAGGATAAACACGTATTTCCAAATGGTCCCACTTCTTCTCCGTTGCATATTGCACATCAGGACCAATAGGAAGGATACTTCCCGCTTTGACATATAAAGGAATTAAGTCCAGAGTTGTTTTACGGGTTATCTCATGACCGCCATCTTGCTTTTCGTTCGTCCAAAAGTCATACCATGCAGTACCGGCAGGCAGATATACTTTGGTCGATTTCGCTTGTGAGAAATCGACGTTTTTCAAAGAAGTTACATTCTGCTCTCCCGTATTTTGGTTCCAACCATCATCAGCCGAAACTTTCTTCACAACTTCCGGTGTGTATTGGGCATGGAGTACAGGAGCTACCAAAAGAGAACGGCCGAACATATACTCGTTGCCGATATTCCAGACATTCTTATCGGTGGCGAAATCCATCATCAAGGCACGCATAAAAGTAGACTGCCGGTTTGTGACTTCCCATGAAGTGGAATATATATAAGGCAACAGAGAATAGCGTAAACGAACGGCGGCCGTCAATGCATCATACACTGTTTCCCCTTTCTTTCCATAATAATACAATTCACGGGGAACTTCCGTACCATGCGAACGCATCATCGGAGTGAATACGCCAAACTGCATCCAGCGGACATAAAGTTCGCGATAGGCAGGATTGCGTGCACCTGAACCGTCGTTCCAACTTTGATTGTAGGCACCAGCGAAGAAACCGCCAATATCGGAGTTGAAATTCGGATTACCTGTCAAAGAGAAATTCAATCCGGCAGGAATCTGATTACGCAAAGTCTCCCAAGTAGAAACAACATCACCCGACCATACATTACATCCATAACGCTGTTGTCCGGCAAAGCCCGAACGGGTGAGGATAAAGACACGTTTGTCTGATGAAACGGCACGTTGATGGTCGTAAACTCCTCCTACCGTCAGTAAGGGATAAGCGCTGCGCATCTTACGGAATGAACCTAGATAGGTCTTGGTATCCATGTCTTCGGGTTTAAAGTCCAAATGGTCCGGTTCAGTAGAATCCATCCACCAGCCATCCAGTTTCATGTTATGTAGACGGCTAAGGTGTTTCCAGTAAATGTCACGGGCTTCGGGATGATAAGCATCATATACTCTGACTCCCGAAGGATAGTCCATACGTGGCGGCCATTGCTCACTGATGCCCGACTGCGGCCAGGTACTGAAGTTGAATAACATTCCTTTTGCATCCAATTCTTTGTAAGGTTTGGTTTGCGGGCCGAAGGATGACCAGATAGAGACGATGATATGAGCATTCTTGGCATGAACTTCATCAATCATGTCCTGCGGACGGGGGAAATCAGCATTCATAAATTCCATACTATTCCACAGATAGTTATTTCCCCAATACTGCCAGTCCTGGATAATGCCATCCAACGGTATACCCAGTTCACGGTATTTGTTGACTACTTCCAATAGTTCGGCTTGGCTCTTATAACGTTCCCGACTTTGCCAGAAACCGTAAGTCCATAATGGGAACATAGGTACTTGTCCGGTCAAATGACGCATTTCGGCTACTACTCCATCGGCATTGCCACCATACATGAAATAGTAATCTACGCAATCCCCTACCTCCGATTCGAAAGAAGTTCCCCCTTCATTATCCGCAAAGTTTGTCGGTGAATAGTTATCCCAAAACAGGCCGTACCCCTTTACAGACTGAAAAAAAGTGATTCCATCTTCTACATTACCCGGCATAAGGGTACGGTGTTCGCCCCGTTGGGACAAACGACCGTTCTCCAAATTACCCAAACCGTAGATCGGTTCATCCTTGTCTAATACAAATGCCTGTTTCACCCTGAAAGCCTTACTACCGGCATCATTCATTTCTACGAAATGAGCAGTGCCTGCTTCTTTCAGTAATGGGGCCGATTTCTTATCGAAAAAAGAAAGTCCTCCTGTTTCCAAGTTAAGTTCTACCGTTAATTCATTGCTTTTCACACAAACGATATTTCCATCCTGCCGGGTGGATAACTTGACAACCTGGGGTTTAGATATGACTGAATAGCTTTCCTTTGTAAAGGCATGATTAGTGGGTGACTTGACTATCCGTATAGTAGAGGGTGTATAAAATTGTATTTGTACATCCACAGACTGTATGGTAGCTTTGATACCCGTATCCGTTTTTTCAAAAGTCTGCGCTACTGCCGTAACACTCCATAAAAAGATCAGTGTTAATATTCCAATTTGCTTTCTCATTATTTTTATTTATTCGTTTTTACTCAAACTGCCAATAATCTACATTAAACAATTCTCCTTCCCCGCCACGAAAAACAAGGTAAAGATCACACAATCCATTTTCTTGCCGACTCACATCAACCGAAAGTTTCTGCCAATCATTCATTGCTCCGGTAGGGGTAACTTCCAGTTTTGCTAAAAGAGGACCAGTCATCGAACCGATGTGTACTTCTATGCTTCCTCCAGACTGGGTGGCTGCTACACAGGCTGTAAATTTACTGTATTCCTTTCCTGCAAATTGTACAGCACTGACCTTCAGGAAGTCACCGTCATGAATAGATGTCACATAATGGTGATGCCCGGCTGTTTGATCGGTTTTCAGTCCCTGACTCCATGCCATTGTCTCTGCTTCCACCCGCTCGCAAGGATTGAGTGTGCCAACCGATTTACGTATACCCGTTTCCGTGAAACGCATGAAAGGTATTTTCCCATCATTGGTAAACGTAAATTCTTCAACACAAGTAGAGCGGCGAATACCAACCCCGTTAGACAATATGCCATTGTGATAGAACATGAAGTGACGATCTTTGAAATCTACATTTCCTCCATGAATCGTAAAGCTTTGTTCTGCAGAATCCATAATGCGCCCCTGATATTTCCACGGACCGGCAATATTCGTTGCTGTAGAATAGGCCATATATTCGGGAATACCTCCGGCAGCATAGAGTAAATAGTAAATTCCATTGCGTTTATACAGCCAAGACCCTTCTTCATAATTAGTTTTCAGTTTGATGGAACCATCCTCGTTTTGGGTACGGATAATTGGGCCAAAAGCCTCCTCATCCATTACATCTATTTGATGAATATCTCCTTCGAATGAGATCATATCAGCTCCTAGCTTTGCATACCATAAATTATTGTTCCCCCAGAAAAGATAAGCTTGTCCGTCGTCATCAATAAAGACTGTCGGATCAATATATCCCCAAGTTGGCGGGGCAAGCGGTTTGCCCAAAGGATCATGGTAGGGTCCTACCGGAGAATCTGATACGGCTACACCAAGAGCATCGGCACCGGTTTCATTATCCTGTGCGCACATATACCAGTAAAATTTCCCGTTGCGTTCTATTGCCTGTGCTGCCCAAGCCTTGTCGCCTTGTCTGGCCCATGTAAAAGTGGCTGTACTCATAGGTGTACCCCGATAGGTCCAGTTTATCAAATCCGTAGTAGAATAAAGCTGCCAGTCTTTCATATAGAAATAATCGGCGTCATCCTCATCATGATCGACAAAAAGAAACAAGGTATCCTTGTATACCATCGGAGCCGGATCTGGTGTATACCAAGTTTGAACAACAGGGTTACGTACAAGAATATCGTAATCCGTTTGGTCATTCACCACGCCATCAGATCCTCCTCCAGAGTTGTCTGTTGGCGGTACTGTCAATTCTACGTCATTCGATGAGCTACAAGAAGTACTCACGCAGAAAATGAACACAAAAACCAAAATTACTATTTTATTATTCATAACATTTTATTCAAAGGCATCACCGCCATCTTCAAAACCAGGAATTTCAATCTCTACAGGTGTTTCATAATCCGAAGGATCACTTGATACAAGAGAAGTATAATGCTTGCCACTTTCGAGCAATTTAGCTGCATATGTCAACTTAAACTGATTCTGCGAACCGGCTTCTTTAACGTTGACTGTCCAAGTATTACCTTCATTTATCAAACCCGCCATATTCACTATGAAATGTACTATCAGAAGGTCGTTGTTCCAAACTGCATTTTGCAATGTCATCACAATCCGATTGTCTGTAGTCCCCAACAGAGTTACATTCTCACTGTTCAATGACAGTGCTATTTCCGACAGTTCATTGCCTGTCCATCCCTCAGGACGCTTAACCTGCAAAGTCACCAGTGAATATATATGTTTCAACGAAAGTGTTGCCTGCCTTACATCTTCCGGGCTAATTGCCCGGAAGTAAGTAGTTGCCATATATAAATAGTTTCCAATAGCAGCCAAGCTATTATTTCCGTTCTGCACCTGCGCTCCCAAAGAGATAGATTCTGGAGACAGATCAGCTAACGAATGTACCTCTTTCTTGCCTACATACACTAGTTGCCCTTCTTCTATACCACGAGGCATAATAAACTCCGGACAAGTAAAAACGGCACTGCTGGGATTTGCATCGTCAATGCTTTCAACAGTGAAGACATTCAGAATTTCACGGTCATCGGCAAAAGTCTTGGTATAATTAAAATAGACCTTATCACCCTGCTCCCACCGTGTCTTCACGCTCCCACTTTCCCCTTCCGTACCGGTAGCTCGGGTCAATGCTCCCAGTGAAAGCATCATACTTACCGATTCGCTGTCGGTAGTCTGCGGCGGCACGTTGGTAGTAGGTTCATCGTCACTACTGCATCCCAAGAATACCAGCATGAAAGCTGCCATTGCTACGAATTGCAAGTAGGTAATTCTTATACTCATAGTATTGAAATCTTATTAGTATATAATCTCATTAAAAAGCTTCTTCACCGGAATCATCAATACCCGGAACTTCCACTTCTGTATCACCATCACCGGACGGAACATCAGGGTCTGTTGTAGTTAGATAAATTCTTTTGATGACAATTTTGTTAGTTATATCTTCTTCTCCATTATTTTCCGTACAAGAGAAAGTAACCGCCCAAATATCTGATTTATCAAAGAACTCTCCCGTTTCGTCAGGCTTCTGATGGTTAGTTTTCTTCGCATTCAAGTCTAATGCAACCTTTTTGCTTGTAAGACCTGTTTCTAAGTTCTCTATGCTACCATACCAAATATCACTATTGTAAAACTGTAGTGAATATCCATTTCCTGTTGATTCAAATTCGGCTACACAATAGTTGTAAGCAGAAAAATTCAAATGTGCAATGAATCTAAAGTCCCAGCCAGTTACTCCGTACTGCATGGTCGTTGCTAAAGACTTCTCTGTCTCATCAAAAATAAAGCCATTACTAAGAGCTGTAATATGGTCATTCAACAAAGGGAAATAATCATCTGTTTTAAAAGTTACCGGAGCATTATACCGTTTTCCTCCTGCTAACAACTTAGCTGAAGTAGTAGCCTTAACCAATGAATTTCCCAAACCATCTTTCGTACTGAAAATCCAACGATCACTTGTCCCCATCGCTTCTCCTGTCATGCAAACAACGATATTGGCTACAATCTGTGAATTTTCATCCCAGGCAGATGTATTCTTAATAATAATCGTATTGTCGGTAGTACCGGCCAATTTCACGTTACTCTGTAACTGCATTGTTATTTCAGCAGGTGCATAATTATTATCTCCCCACGCAATATCACTCTTAGCAATCACCACTTTCATCACAGCATTCGCGTGCACCAAGGTAGTAGTGAGGTTTTTTACATCTTCTTCGGAAGTTGCGGAAAGAGCTTCTGTTTCCAGATAGATATTTTTTGCAATATCCTCTATTTTTCCACTTTGCTCACCTAAGGCTTGTGCATTCTTATCCAAATCAGTCTTAGCAGCTACAGTGCCCGAAGTATAAATGAGTTTCACTTTCGTAGTTCCTTCCGGGAAAGCGAAATCATCGCAGATGAAAGTTGCTTTTGAAGCACCACTCTCCGAAAGGGCGGTTGCTACAAACGTATAATACGTATCCGCCCAAGTAGCACCATTATCCGTACTAGTCAACATATACAATTTATCACCTACTTCCCATTCCAGTTTAATACCATTAGCAGCTTCAGAACTAGACATACGAGTCTGTGCCCCACCACCGATGGATGCGCTAATAGCCAATGGATGCCCTTTCACTACAGGAGCTATAGTTTCAGGTACATTCGTTTGTTCCGAAAAATTCTCGTCATTACTACAAGCGGTGAAAACAAGCATAATAGCAGCTATCGCTGTACAATGCAAAAAGGACTTATTGTTTCTCATGATAATAAAGTATTAATATTTAAATGATTAATAAAGCTTTTATATTCGTTTAAAACGGAAATAATCTACATCGACATATCCGCCAAGCAGCTCTGTCGCATAATTGAAAATAGCAAAACGATTACCTACAAAGTTCTTCAAATCATAAGTCATCGTCATATCGTTGCCTATTTTTACCCAAACATTATTTTTTAAGGAATAGTAGAAACTAGCTTGGTTTGTCTCGAAATTTGCAATTACTTTCAGACATACTGTGGTTTGATCGATTTCCAAAGAAGCACGTTCTGTCATACTCCCATCCTGAACGCCATCGCTCATAAAAAGATAGTATTTTCCATTCACCTTCTTTACGCCAACTAATCCCGACTGATATTGCATCATAGACAATCCTGCATAATCACCGTTCTTCATATTTGCACAATCGAGTGAGATTTCACCCCGGCAGGCGGGTCCCATCGTACGGCAAGTCAATGTATTACGGGCATGAAAATAATCACTGGCTTTTTGTCCGGTAGTCAGACGCATATACCCTTTGCGGGCTGCCAGACTCCATTTATCCGGTAGAGGATTGTGGTTCCATTGCCAAATCAGGTCCAACTGATCGGTATCAAACTCATCGCTCTTCACCACCGTCGAAGTGCTGAAGCGGTTGCTTTGTATCGGTGCGGGAACTTCAGCTTCTACCTCTCCCTCTTCATTACCGAAAACAGGCCATTCATTTTCCCAACGACACGGAGTGAGTACAGGACAACGGCCTACAGGCCCTAAATCGGTAAAGAATAATCCATACCATTTTCCATCAGGAGTATCAACAATACATCCCTGTGAGACTCCATCACCCACTCCTTCAATCGTACTACTTAGTACCATACGGGCAGTATAAGGTCCCTGAATATTATCAAACCGGACACAAACCACTGAGCGCACTCCACCACTTGGCCAACACATCATAAACAGATAATATTTGCCATTTACCTTGCGTACCTGGTAGCCTTCACCTTCATAACTACCGGTATTAAACTTATATTCCGTACCACTAATCGATAAATCACTATTCAACTGAGTGATCGTTTCACCATGAGCAGCAAAAATATATGCCTTGTCATCATCGTCAAAGAAAAGTGACGCATCATAGAAAAGTCTATCAAACTTCTGTTCTATCGTCCAAGGACCGGCAGGGTTGGTAGCTGAAGATATATAGGAACGAGTGTTAGTACCAAATCCGTATGTATTCCACAAACAATAGAATTTTCCCTTATGATAAGCCAACGAAGATGCCCATGAACCTTGCGAGTAGATTTCGTCACGGCCAATAGCTGCATCGTACTCGAAGTTAGCAGCAGAAGAGCCTTCCAACTTATCAAACACATAACCTACAATTTCCCAACCAACCAAATCTGTGCTATGCAGAATAGGAGCTCCCGGAACCAGATGCATGGAAGTGGATACCATATAGTAATCACTTCCTGCACGAACTACGGACACGTCAGGAATATCAGAATAAATCAAGGGATTGTTGAACTTCACCGTATTTCCATCCAGTTTATCCAATGGAATAGGGTCTGTGAACGGCTCTTCAGGGTCTTCCCCCATCGTGTCATCCGAACATGCCCCAAGAGGAAAGTTTAATAGTAACATGGCAAATGCAACATATAAAATCTTTTTCATATTATACTTTCAGTTATTACGTTATCAATCTGCTTCATTAGTAGCATATACTCTCTCAATATAAAGCGGGTAAGGATCTCCGAATGACCAAAAACCTAGTATATTAATTTTCGTCATATCCAATCGGCGGCTATTACCACCAACAGTCATCCATGTCTTGGTAAGATCCACTTTCAAGCGATTATCCTCAACATTTTCCGCCATTAGAATCTCAACCTGACCACCCCAATAACCATTATCGAACAAACGGAAACTCCAACCATTCATTGTATACTCCGAACCTTCTCCCAACTTAACAACTAAATAACGGTACTTACTTAAATCCCAAGATGTTTCTGTGTTTTCTAATGACCATCCACCAAAGCCACACACAGCAGTCAGTAGTTTATGAGTTGTCAAATCAAAAGTACCCGGTGCATCTTTCTCACCTTTGAAAATATTTGGATTCAGATCTTCCAAAGGAAATACCAAATCTTCAATAGAAGGATCATCAGGATTAGGTTCAGGTGTCGGATCATCAGGATCTTCAGGAGCTACAGGTGGTATATAATTATCGGTCGGCTTCTCATCAGCAACGTATACACGATTTAGAACAACCGCATTCTCTTTTCCACCATTCGTCCAAAAACCGATAATGTAAAGTTGTGACGGGTCAACAGAGCCGTCTTTACTAACCATATTTTTCAAGTCAATGACCAGCCGATAGTCATTAACCGAATACATCGCCGGTTCTGTCCAATAACTGTTCGTTCCAAACAAACGGAATGAACTAGAACCATTTACATTAGTACCTTGACAGAGCTCCACAACTAGATAATTGGAAGCAGAGAGGTCAAGACCATTATTATACTGCCATCCACCAAAACCAGATGGTCCAGTAATTAATGTATGAGTAATCTTATTGTAAGTTCCATCACCAAAAATAGATGAATCAACGCCATCCAACGGAAAACTAGAAGAAATCACACGAACCGTTACGCTTTTCACCACTTCTTTATACATATAGGTTATCACGACATTAGCTTCACCGTCACATAAGGTAGTAAGCCGTCCATTTTCTATTCGAACAATATTCGAATTGGAACTTGCATACTCACATTTTGCAGTTACCAGATCGGTAGTTCCATCACTAAACGTAGCCTGCACTAACAAATATCTCTCAGCACCGGATGCTAGTGATAGTTCGCCGCCAATCACATCTTTTACCAACAAGTTTGTCAGTGCTCCATGATCCACAGCATCTCCTGCAGCATACTCTTCAAACCAATGAAATATGGGCCAAGGACAAGCCTCAGGATCATTCAAAAAAGTATATTCACCCTCCACTCCCGGCTCATCCTTAAACTGCATCAAAAGTTCCTGTCCGGTGAAAAGCAGCCATGACACATTGCCGCTATTATCAGTAATATATTTAAAGTTCGCACCGAAACCTTCTGCTCCTGCCGTACCTGTAATACCCTTTCCCCAAGAACTATTATATTTGGAGAGTGCCCAATCCATCTCTGTTACCATAATCGGTGCAATATCCGATATAGGCTTCACTTGATTATCCCATCCCTGCTGGAACGTCTTATATCCGCCGCCAGTAGAAGTTCCGATTCCTTCACCGCTGTCTGCTTCGGCATCACTACCATACCAACCGCAATAACAGTGAACTGCATATCCTATGTTGCTTCCTTCTACTTTGTACTTAGCGCAGCCTCCATATAAAGATTGATAGCCCAGCCCCGGCAACCAAAGTACATTATTACAGCCATTCTCTCTGATTACATCAACAATCGGTTGTAAAAACAACTTCAAAGCCTCAAATTGTGAATCGGTAGAAGCTCCTGTCACTCCATCTGTACCTACGATATTTACCGGTTCGTTGGCAAGCTCAAACATAATACCCGGATTATTCTTAATTTTAGGATGACTGGAAACAATATTCCATATATCAATTAGATATTCATTGTATTTATCATCCACAGCAATAGTCTCCGGACTAACTCCCGGAGGACGCATAACGACATAACAACCACGTTCAATAGCATATTCTGCCATTGGAATAAACACCAAATTGAGATATTTCAAAAAACGGTCTTTATCATAATAAGCATAAGCATGAGCCTCGTCAGGAGCACCCGGACTACTCCAATAAGGATCCATGTGCTGACGGACAAAATTCACTTTCCATCCGGCAGCCAATACACCATCAAAACATTTCTGGTTGTAGTTTAAACAAGCATCTACGTCATAATTACTCCATGCACTGTTATTAAAATATGGACTAAAAGTCTGCGCAAAGCCATGTAGATTAACAATCTCACCGGCAGTATTCTTCAAATAGCGTCCTTCTACATGCAAAGCTGATAAATCAGCTGGGGTAAAGGCAGACGGTTCTTCGATATGCGGTGCTTCTAAAAACAAGTCTCGAGTGTCATCTGTACAAGCAGCAAAGAAATATGTTACTACCGACAGGATAGTCAAAATAATGATATTGTGTTTCATAATCCTCTGTATTTATCTAAGTTCCGGAGTAAATGTTTCCATCACTACACCTCTGTTGCGTACCACCAAAGTATCAAGCGTATGGCAAGTCAACTGCGGAAGTTCTACCGTATAGTCCAGATAGAGAGCGTTGCGGTCCTTATTTCCCCAGCTATTCTTATCCCCTTTCTCTACAAATTTACCAGTTCCACTAATCTGATAGTTGTCCGGGTCAGCAGAAACCACCTTACAGTTGCCTTCCTCATCGAATGTAAGGACTACCGTATAAGGAATATTTGTTCCTGCTTCATCTTTTGCATTAAGTTCCATCTTTACTGAACGATAGGTGCTGGTAGTAAGCTGTATCACTTCATCAGACTCTACATATGCAGCATGACGGATTTCTGTTTTAGTCAGACTTTCATGTCCACTCTTTCCTACAATATTGTCCAGTCCTCGCCGTAGATAGGTGGCATGCCATGCATTTATATATTTCACGCAATAAAGGATATAGTCTTTCGGCTGTATATTCCAGTCACCCTCCACAAATCTATTTGAGCCTTCTGAGACAGGTTTACCTCGCAAAATGGTATCAGCCCCCTCCACATGTGTCATACGCAATGGAATAACATAGCAGTTTTCAACTGCATGGGAGTCATTGAAAAAGTCCTGAGTAAATTCTACCGTCACTCCTCCTCTGTCCTTTCCTTTGGGAATTTCAAGTTGATCGGAAGACAATTTGTAATAAGTAGTCGGCATTGGATATATTTTCCGGTCTGTACCTTTGAAATAAAGTCCGTCAACCATCGTATTATCTACGGTAAAACGTATTACAATATTGTTCGGATTAGAGTATCCTCCACCTGTAGTTGCTTTAATCTCGCACTTATGTTCATTGTCTATCGTATTATCTACTTCGGGGTCTTCTCCCAAGACAAGAGTACGGACCGGAGACTGATAGGCAAAATAAACTGTGCGATAATCATAATCAGGAAAGTCCTGATCGCCATTCTCACAAGCAGTCAACGCCAATACCAATGCAGCAAGTATATATTTATATCGTTTCATAATTCTTTTTATTTACCAACCTATATTTTGTTTCAAATTATCCCATTTTAAGACTTCGCTGTAAGGAATTGGCCCATAGTACATATAATCTTTATAACTACGAATCTCTACATTAGGATAAGTCTGCACATTATTCACCTTATTAGTGCCGACTGCTGTTTCCGACAGTTTGTTTAACGCCACTTTCCAACGACGTAAATCCCAAAAGCGGAATCCTTCGAAGCACAACTCCAAACGACGTTCGTTACGAATCAGTTCACGCATCATATCTTGATTTTCAGCACATTCTTCCAAATAAGGGTCACCGTTGGCGATACCTACTTTAGCACGATTACGAATTGCCTTTATAATATCATAAGCAGAATAATTGTGCGTACCTTTACCCGTAGGTCCCCATGCTTCATTGGCAGCTTCGGCATAGTTCAGAAACATCTCTGTATAGCGGATATGCGGTATATAGTGTTTCTGAGAATTCATATACAATGGATTCAAATTAACATCAGTACGCAACAGCTTCCGCAGATAATATCCGGTACGTGTGGAAGTTTCTGTCTGATTGACGCCATCATTACTCTCACTTCCCAACGTGTTGATTACAGTGTTTGAAGGTCCCATCTTATCACCATCTGCAACAATGTAGAGCGCCAAACGCGGATCACGTCCATTCATAGGATTATCACTGCTATAATCAGCACGTCCATCCGAAATAGGATAACCGTTACTCATCGGAAAAGCATTCACCAGATTCTGTGTTGGATTGATACGTCCTTTACCGTAGAGTGTAGGAGGATAATTGTCTTCCTCTAAAGCACGACCATCGGCTGTGCCCGAACGCCACAGAATTTCACGGGGATTGTTACCTTGTGACAAACCATCTATTTCGGAAGTATTGTTGTACCAACTATTCCCGTTGGAAGAAAGTCCGTTGACACCATTGATACGGTCGAGCACTACGGCAGTAGCATCAGCGGCAACTTCCCATAACGCTACCTTATTCAGTGTATTAAACGCCGGACTAGCAGCCAGCAAAGCTGCGCGTGAACGCATAGCCTCAATTATACGCCCCGTCATTCGCTGACGCGAATTGGCACCAAATACTCGGTTATAGTTATTTACATCAACCCCTTCATATTTATCTGGAACGGAAGCTACATCTTCAAAATCAAGAGGTAGCAGCTCTTCCGCTTTCTCGAAATCAGAATACATCTGCGCCATACATTCATCAAAAGTAGCACGTGCCCGATTATGATCGCTTTCCGGAGTTTGGCTTTCCGTGTAAATGGGTACCCCCATCATTCGCCCATCACTTGTGGGACCGGCGTGCGCTTGCAATAGATAGTACATAAACAAGCCGCGCAGGGCATACGCTTCCCCTTTCGTACGATCATTGAACATTCTGCATAAGTCCTCCTTACTGTCCCATTTTACATTATCACTCTCTTCCAACATAATATTCATATATTGGATACCAGCAAAACATTCCCATCTACCTACTGCGTTGCTGTTAGAAGTCCATTCTCCGGTAGCCATTTTACGATAACCGTTATTGACATCATTACTTACTGCATCGTCTGTTGCTACATCATTGAAACTCCAACTGTTGGTAGGGATACGTGTATAACCATTCATCAGAATCCCTAAAGCATAATTGGCTTCTTCATACATATCTTCTTTCTCACGGTAGTTCTCATTAGCGGGATTCCACAAATCATCACAACTGGTTGCCAATGCCAACAAAGCGGAAAATATTATTATCTTTTTCATCTTCTTACTCTTTATGCGTTAGAATTGAATTTTAGCACCCAAATTAAAATAACGGCATTGGGGTGTAACACCGATATTCATTTCCATTAGCTTACGTTCACCTGAAAAAGTCAGCAGGTTATCACCGCTAACATATACTTTCAGTGCACGAACCCATGTATGCCCCAAATATCTCGTTGGCAGATCGTAAGTGAGTTGCACTTTTGCCAAATCGAAACGGTTGGCTTTATAAAGCCAAAAATCACTACTGCGGAAATTATTAGTACCACTTTGAGTAGTCAGACGCGGATAAGTAGCCGTACGGGCTGTTTCAAACGTCCAACGATTCACCACTTCCTCAGAATACTTACGATCACCATATACCCAATAATAAGAACTATCCTTCATGCCATAAGTTCCTGTACTACCTGTTCCACGTAAGAAAAGCGTCCATCCTTTCCATTTGGCAGTAATATTAATACCATAGGAAAATGGAGCTCCGCCCCATCCGGCATGTCCTAAATAAACTTCATCTTTACTATCGATCACACCGTCACCATTCTGATCTACATAACGGATATCACCCGGTTTCACTTCACCAAAGGAGGAGGTAGCAGGAGCACGATCTATATCTTCCTGACAGTGGTAGAGCCCATCGCTCACCAGCCCCCAAATTCCGTCAAGCGGCTTGCCGATGCGGCTTTGATAGGCATCTTCATAGTTCTCATCACGTTTAATAGCTTCCGTACTCAATATATTTCCAGTCACTCCCAACGTGAAATCCACCTTACCTATTTTCTGATTATAGTTGACTACAAAGTCCCAACCTGAACGGCGGTCTTCATTATTATTCACGTAAGGAATAAATGATGAATTAGGCCAGCCCGTAGAGAACCAACTAGGATACTGAGAATATAATAATACAGGAATTCCTGTGGTACGGTTATAGAAATAATTCAAATTCACTCCTATTTTCCCATTAAAGAAACTACCGTCCAGTCCTACACTAAACTCTTTACGTTTCGCAAAGCCCAAATTTTCATTATCACCACGACGGGTATCTGTACTCTGAATGTTCGAAGCACCATCTTTCCAACCATACCACGCACCGGAGGTCTGGGTATAATAGCCTTGGTACATATAATAGTCCGTAAAGTCCAGATCAGTGTGAAGGATTCCGGCACTTGCGGTCAACTTTAACTCATCTACAATGGAAGAATCTTGCAACCAATCTTCTTGGCTAAGACGCCATCCCAAAGAGACAGTAGGTGAGAAAGCATTGCGCTTTTTCGGTGCCATCTTAGCGGAGTGAACTGCCGCGCCTGTAAAGTCGAAATAATACTTATGACACCAATTATAAGCAACTTGCAGTCCCAAGTTTGCATTACTAATCTTATGGTACTCTCCATTATCAGTGCGCTGATAACCGGAGGCCAACAAAATAGCATTTACATTATGTACATTGGCAAAGGTACGGTTATAATTGAATTGAGCAGAGAATGCCAACGTCTGTTGATACCAGCTACCATCCACATTCTGGCTACCACTGCTACGGTCCTCACCATATTTAGTAAGAGCGTCAAGTACATTCTCACCATTATAAGTGTACCAAGTCGGTTCATATACCGAATAGGTATTGGAATATGATTCGTCATAACCGGAAGAGTAGTCAATGGAAAAACGAGTTTGGAAACTCAATCCTTTAGTCCACTTCTCCAAATTAAAATCCAATCCGGCTGTCATTTCAAACTGACGGGTAGTACCCATGTGATAACCACCGGCATAAATATCCGCAAAGGCATTCGTCTGATCCAACTGGCTACCTCCAAGCAAATATTTACCGTCAATAAGATGAACGCTGTTCTGTATCATCGTATGTAATTCACTGTTGTCATCTAATGTTCCTATCGGAATCAACGGCGAGAAGCGATTTGGACGTAGCGTAGCCGCCTGTCCCCAAAAGTTACCATTAGCATAACGATTGGTAGTCAAGATAGCAGTAGCATCTACCAAAGCAGAAAGAATATCATTGAACTTAAAATCAACATTACCACGAGCATTGAACCGCAGATTACGTTCATTTTTGCCTTCACCAAAATTCAGTAATGTGTTTTCATAAGCTAATCCCACATTAGTATAAAAACGTGCACGTTCGGAACCACCGCTCACTTCCGCCGTCACATCCGAATGATTATAGGCTTTCTTCAAATAGTCACCACTATAAAAATCAATATTCGGATAACGGTAACCGTCTTTTGCCAAATAAGAATTTTTTATTTGTTGTTCGGTATAAAGTTCGTCCAAGCCATCGTTACGAAGCGCCTCGTTATACAAAGTCATATACTCCCATGAATTAAGGTACTGTGGATAACGTTTCGGTACATACAAACCAGTATTGGCTTGTACATTAATAGAGCGTTCATTTGCTTTCCCGCGTTTCGTAGTAATCAGGATAACACCTCTGGCACCACGGCTTCCATAAAGGGCCACGGCATTAGCACTCTTCAAGAAGGTAATACTTTCCACCTCATTAGCCCTTACATCTGCTCCCGCATCACGAGGCACACCGTCAATCAGCAGTAAAGCATCCTGCCCCCAAATGTTACCGTTGTATCCACCCACGAGTGACTGTGCACCGTCAAGAGCGAACATATTATGATCTTTCTCCAACAGGTCACTAACACTATAAGAAGAGACACCACCCTGCAAATCCTGCTTTTTTACTTTGCGGAAAGCTACATTTACCCATTCGGGACGTAGCTTCAAGGTATCAGTATCTTCTATATCCTGTGCTACAGCAAAGGGTGTTACTATAACCGCCATAAGTAGAAAAAGATATTTATGTGCTGTATTTTTCATTGTTACTATACGTTTTTTTATTGATGAATGGTTACCATCCGGGATTTTGATCAAACTCCAGATAAATATTGGTATCAATACGTTTCAAAGGCAACCAATAATGTTTACTGTTGAATTTACGTTCAATGACCACCCGCTCGGTAAGATTAAGCACAGTATTGTGCTCAGGATCTTCAGTGCTGAAATCTGCGCCACGATTGAAATCAATCGCTGTCTTGATGGTATAAGGATACTCAGTCAAAAGCAACCAACGACGTAAATCATTAAAACGATGTCCTTCATAAGCCAATTCTACTGCACGTTCGCGACGTACTTCGCTCATAAATGCCTCTGTTGAAACAAGATATTTTGATGCTATATGTCCTACGCCTGCACGATCACGAATATAGTTGATCGCATCAACTGCAGTTTTTCCAAATCCGGGAACAGAAGCAAACGGACTATCATAACCATTAGCCACCGCTTCTGCATACATCAAATAAATATCAGCCAATCTCATATAACTGATAATAATATGATGACTTTTCTCATGACCGCGATCATCATTATTGGTCGTATTAGGTACAAACTTATACATCAGATAACCTGTCCGGCTACCTTTATAATCATCACGGTAACTTCCACCGGTATAGAGATTGGCATATCGGTGCGCTTCACGTGTCGAAGTAGCTCCTTGAATACATTTCACGCCATCATATACAATATCGTGATAGAAACGAGGATCACGGTTTTGCCAAGGATGCTGAGGATCATAACCGCTTGCCGCATCAGCTTTGGTGCAGTCTGGAATAGGAAGACCGTTTGCCATACCATAGTAATTCACGTAATTTGCTGTAGGGCAGAACATATTGCTGGCACCATCAAGCAGTACGCCGGGAGTATATTGATTACTCTGACTCCAATACGTTCCCCAAGCCTGAAAAACAGGAGGCATAAAGATTGCTTCGGTTCCACCGGGAATCTTGTAGCCTTGGTTTAACGTATAGAATATACTCGAATACTCGTTGAAATCCATCAGACTGTAATCCGCCTTTCCGCCTTCTTCTCTACAAAGAGAAAGCATTTCGGCAAATACGTCAGCAGCTTTCTTGCAATACTCTTTATTATATGCCTTTTCACCCGTACTCTCGTAGTTCATCAACGGACTGCCTGCCCAAAGGTAGTTCTTACCTAAAAAGCCTAATGCCATGATTTTATTGATACGCTGACGGTTTTTACCAAGAGTATTCTTACCGACGGTAGTATCATCCCAATCTACCGGAAGCAGTAATGCGGCACGCTGCAAATCTTCAGCCACTTTATTGGCACACTCATGATAACTCAAACGAGGCAAGCGAACAGAAATCGGGCTACTACTCAGTACATGGTCAACATAAGGCAAACCACCAAAATACTGCATCAGCATGAAATGGAACCATCCACGGAAAAAATAAAGTTGTCCGGCAATAAGGTTATATTCTTCGGTAGTACAATCCCGCATATCATTCAAATGTTGCAAACCGACATTAGCCTTACGGATACCATACCACATCAACGGCCACATACGTTTCTTCATACGGTCATCGTTGGTTGTGCCGTCATCATTGGTTGTTATACCGTCTCCATCCATCCAACAGGCTCCCCAGCCATCATACTCTTTCTGCCATCCCCAAAAGTCTCCGTTGTCTATTTTATATCCCATAAACCAGGTAGAACCGGCTACTATCAGTTCATCCTCACCCCAATTGTAATCAGACTGCCAAAAAGAACAGTTGAAAGGAGGAATACAATAATATAACTCCTCGGTAAAGCCCTGAAAATTATAAAAGTTCTTATAAAACATATCAGCACTGACAATGGTATCTTCCGAACGGTCCAGATAATCTGTACAGGAAGAAGAGCTTATCCCTGCCGCCACACATACAACAGTACAGAGAATATTTCTTATCGTTGTTTTCATCTTCATCATCATTTAAAGCGTAATTTTGATTCCCAAATTAAATCGTTTCACTGTAGGATAAGCTCCCTGCGACGCCCAACCTGTCCCGGCTGTATTGGATTCCCTGTCATCCGGCATTCGGCTCCAAAACCACAGATTATTACCATTCAAGTAAAGACGTAATGAATTCACCCCCCACTTCTTCATTCTATCACCACTGAACGTATAGGCTATTTCAGCATTTTTTAACCGGATGTAAGAGCCGTCATACATATAGCGCGTTCCATTTGTCATACCATCCACAGTAGAAGTCCAACGGGGTAACGGCGAATCTGCAAACCGATTATCAGGACTCCAATAACTTCCCTGTTCGTATGCATTATCCAATTTCCCGGAAAAACTGGTAAGCACTACCTGACGGGTGACATTAGTTACACCATAGAATTGTACGAAACAACTTAATCCCTTCCAATCGAAGCCAATAGTAGCATTATAAGTGTTTTGCGGTGTGCCACTATAACCGTAAGGTACATTATCATTCGTATCAATCACTCCGTCACCATTATAATCCACCATGACCGGATCACCAGGCAATTTCTGTGTATCAGTCGTGTTAAGTTCCGGACTGGAATATACATCATCCCAACTGTTCATATATCCATTGTCAATGTAAGAGTATGCTTGTCCAATGGCCTTACCTTGTTGCTTCTGATACCAAGGAAGAAGTTCTGCATCATCACGTTCCAAAATCTTATCTTTTGCATGGGTCATATTCAAATCCGTCCAAACACGCCAATCCCGGCCAAACCTCTTATTCAGTTTCAGCGAAATCTCATAACCGGTGGAACGCACCTTACCTAAGTTCGCCCACGGAGCAGTCATTCCATAGAAAGAGGGAATAGCACGCTCTACACCCTTAATCAGAATATCAGAACGTTCATTGCGAAACACATCTACCGTACCGCTTACCAATCCTTCAAAGAAAGCAAAGTCTGCTCCAATATTCAGTTTAGTGGAGGCTTCCCAATGAATATTGGCATTCCCCATCACTGTAGGACGATACCAAGTGTAAGGACTTACATCATCAGCGGTGTTTCCCAACTTTGCAGAACCGCCATATCCCCACTGATTCGCATAGAGCCATCTTTCGCCGACATTATCATCACCAATCTTTCCGTAAGATGCACGTACTTTCAGCATATCCAGAAATTTCAATCTTTTCATAAATTTCTCTTCACTGATCATCCAGCCGATTGCACCGGAAGGGAAAAAGGCAAAACGGTTATCACTGGAAAACTTCTCCGAACCATTATACGCACCATTCACCTCAAAGAAATAACGTTGAGCATAATTGTAGGTGGCACGAAATGCCCAATCTTCCCGATAATGCGGAATTTCACTACCGGTCGTATATTTCTCACGGCTGAAAAGTCCCATCGCAGTAACATCATGCTCACCGAATTTACGTGCCCAATTCAATTGAAGTTGATAATAGATACGGCGATAAGTAGCCTTGTTATCCATTTCTCCACCACTAGTATCCCACTTCTTGCTCTCCTGAAACTCAAACTGCGTATTATTGTCAGTAACCTGCTTGTAATACACCTCTCCGGTTTTAGGATCAATATATTTAGCTTGTGCTTTATTGTTCAAGTCATTCACCCCGCGTTTACGTTCCAGAAACGTATTATCCAAAGAAAATAACCCACGTACACTAAGTCCCTTAAAAAGCATTCCCAAGTCTTGCTCCAATGTAAAGTCGGTATTGATACGCGTTGTTGTACGCTCTTCCGCACCATTCAAGGCGACAGACATCACCGAGTTTGCCGCTCCGACTTCATCCTTTGAATAAAAGCCGAATGAACCGTCACTGTAAATGGGTAACATCGCATCAGGCGGTGTACTGTAAGCAGAAATCCATGCACCATAATCTGTATCGCTATAGTCCCAAGGCGTTTTCTTCACCCCATAAGAACCCGAAAGATTCACTTTGAATAAAGTTGTCTTAGTCAGATTGAAATCCAAGTTCGAACGTCCGTTGATGCGGTTATAGCCGAATCCCGCCTGATAGCCACGGCCATTATCAAACTTCCGGAACAAGTCACCTTCATTCAAAAAATCAATGGAAGCAAAATACTTCACGAAAGAGGTACCTCCCGACAAGTTCACATTAGCGTTATAGCTCATTGCATAGTCTTTAAACAACTCATCCACCCAATCCACATTCGGATAACGCTCGTATTCTTCCAGATTGGCAGGACTACGATATTTATTCAGAATATCTTGAGGAGTATAATCGCTCCAAGATTCAGGGGTCAATCCCAACTCATGTTCAATAACACGGTTACGTAATAAAAGAGCATCATAAGAATCTTTCTTTCCCGGTAGTTTGGAGGGAACCTTTGCAGTCATATTGAAATTGATATCAACAGTAGCAGCTCCTTCCTGACCACGTTTAGTAGTTATTAGAATGACACCATTTGCTCCTTTTACACCATACACAGCAGTAGCAGAAGCATCTTTTAATACAGAGATGGACTGTACGGAGCCAATATCGACCGAACTCATCGGACGTTCAATACCGTCTACCAATATCAATGGCGAACTTCCGTTCCATGAACTGGAACCACGAATCACAATTTCTGGATCCTCTTCACCAGGCATACCGGTAGAATTCATTGTAGAAACACCCGGCAAATTACCGGTCAACGCCGCACCTACACTGGAAACACCTCCAGCACGTTCTAGTACTTTACCGGTAGTTTGTGTAATAGCCCCCACCACAGAGGCCTTCTTTTGTTGCCCGTAACCGACTACCACTACTTCTTCCAACTGCTCGGAATCACTGGTTAGCACAACTTTCAGCATTTGAGCTCCAGTAGTTACTTTGCATTCTTTTGATTTCATTCCAATGTAGGAGACAACCAATGTTGAGCCTACAGGCACCTGCATCGTAAACTGTCCGTTTATATCGGTTATAGTACCGATTGCAGCGTTACCTTTCAGAACGACATTCGCACCGATGACTGTTTCACCGGTTTCATCAACCACTACTCCCTTCACAGTCATATTCTTCTGTGCTGTCGCTAACAAGCAGCAGAAGGAGAGGAAGGAAAATAGAAGCAATCGTCTAATCTGATTTTTCATTTGATTTAAGATTTTATTTCACTCGTAATTGCTGAATTCAACTTGCAAATGCAACAGAATTCTGATTAATAATTTGTTT
>ENA-UONZ01000688-UONZ01000688.1-human-gut-metagenome-genome-assembly--contig:-C93old-NODE-688-length-49727-cov-7.788291_pt1 | contig 49727 bp, 40 predicted proteins | sample MGYA00242468_ERZ724015 | MGnify/ENA metagenome assembly ERZ724015
TGCATCCCGAGCAAGGGCTTTTTTGTTTTCAGTCTTTGTGCCTGCGGGGGCTGGCCCGGAACGTTTCCCTTGTCCAAATCCCTGAAAGAATCGGTTGTATGCGGAAGGCCGGCTGGAAGGAAAAAAGATGGCGGCCGCCGGCCGTTGAGGATAGGCGGCCGCCGGAGAGGGCGCTTCTTTCAGGCTGTGAGCGAGAAAAGGATGGTGCAGAGAATGGATACGACAAACAGAATGCTGAGCGTCAGCGTGGCCGTGTCCGCTTTTTCGAGTGCGGTCGATTGCTTTTTTTCCATAATCTTTTGTTTTTCGTTGATTGCTTCCTTGTGGGGGCTTGCTTTCCGTCCGTTGAAAGAGGTCCGGTAGGACGCGATGCAAAATCGGAGCCGTTTTGTCCGTTTCCCGCCGTTTGCGGCTGCTCGTGCCGGCTTGCCGCCGTGCAGGGAAAGATTCCCAGCCGATTGCCCTGCGGAAAAATGTCCGTTTTTTCCCGTGCCGACTTCCGTTCCCCCGGATGCGAAGCCTGTGTATTGATCGAACGTCGGGCGGCTTCCGTGAGTAACGGGGCAACGGCCTGCCGTCGTCCGCTCCTGTCCCGAATCGGCTCGCAAGATACGCTCATCGAAGAATAGCGTTGGGCAGAGCGGTTTCGGCGGTCCTTGACGCGAGCCGCTCGCGGGATTCCGGAGCGTATGGCAGTGGCTGCGGGCTTTCCCGTCTCGGTCGAAACGGCTCTTCGTCCGGGCTGTTTTTGCTTTTGGGGGTACTTTGTTCCGATATATTCGCTATCTTTGCGAACGTGTCGAGGCTCGATCCCGACGGGCGGACCGTCCGGGAGACGAATGAGGGAACGCCGTGCGAATCGGCGACAGTTACCGCTGCTGTATGTCTCGGCTTCTTTTCGGCTCGGGTGGCCGAGAAGAAGCGAAACGTTCCGAAACGGATGCCACTGGCTTTTGGGCCGGGAAGGCTTCGGAGCGGAGACGAGTCAGAAGACCGGCCCGACGCATTCCGATTACAGCCTGCGGTGTATGGGCCGGTAATCCGTCCGGAGCTTCTCTGCGGACCGGTTTTCCCTGTGGCCGTGCTGTATGATAATGTACGGCGATTATGAAAAGAAGAATCCTTGTCGCGCTATTGGCGTTGCTTCCGGCTTTCGGGATCGTGACGTCCTGCATGGACTACGGGGCTCGGGCTCCCGAAAAGATCGGTGCGGACGGCCGAGGGCTGTTCATTACCAACGAAGGAAATTTCATGTACGGGAACGCTTCGTTGTCCTACTACGACATCGATTCGATGCGGGTGGAGAACGAGGTGTTCCGTCGCACGAATACGATCAAGCTGGGCGATGTGGCCCAGTCGATGGCGATTCGCAACGGGCTGGGGTATGTTGTCGTCAACAATTCGGGCGTCATATTCGTCATCGATCTCGATACGTTCGAGCTCAAGGGAATGATCGAGGGACTGCTTTCGCCCCGCTACATCCATTTCCTGAGCGACGAAAAGGCCTATGTGACCGACTTGTACGCTTGGCACATCACGATCATCAATCCGAAAACGTTCGAAATCACCGGCCGCATCGACGTGAAGATTCCGGGCAAGAATCAGCCGTCGACCGAGCAGATGGTGCAGTACGGCGACTTCGTTTTCACGAACTGCTGGTCGTACGATAACAAGATACTGGTCATCGACACGCGCACCGACAGCGTCGTCAAGTACATCGAGGTCGGCAAACAACCCACTTCGCTCGCGCTGGACCGTTTCGGCAAGATATGGACTGTCACCGACGGCGGTTATCCCGGAAGTCCTTACGGACAGGAGGCGCCGGGACTCTACCGGATCGACGCCGCCACCCAGCAGGTCGATAGGGCTTTCATGTTCCGGTTCGGCGACCGGGCGTCCGAGGTTTGTCTGAACGGCACGCGCGATACGCTGTATTTTATCAAGGATCATGTCTGGCGCATGGACGTCCGCTCCGAATCGCTGCCCGAAAAGCCGTTTCTGGAGAATATGACAGGCAACTACTGGTACGGGCTGACGGTCGATCCCCGGACTTCCGAGGTCTATCTGGCCGATGCGCTCGATTACGTGCAGCCCGGCTGGGTTTTCCGTTACTCGGCCCGGGGCGAGCTGCTCGACAGTTTTCAAGTCGGCATCATCCCCGGGGCTTTCTGTTTTAAATGACGATCGCTATGAACCGACTGTATAGGACCGCTCTGGCGGCCGCGCTGACGCTGACGACAGCCTCCCTGAGGGCGGCGGACGAGACCGTCTGCGAGTCTCCCGAAGCGTCCGAGCCTCTTTCCTCGCGCACGATTCGGCTGAAGGAGGCCGTTGTGACCGGGCGGCGTCTGGCCGACATCGGAGTGACGAAGATGAATCTCGATTCGGTGGCGCTGCGGCAGAACGTGACCAACAGTTTGGGCGACCTGCTGTCGCAGAGCACGCCGGTGTTCATCAAGTCGTATGGCCGGGGAACGATGGCGACGGCTTCGTTCCGGGGCACGGCTCCCTCGCATACGCAGGTGACGTGGAACGGCATGAAGATCAATTCGCCCATGCTCGGCATGGTCGACTTCTCGCTGATCCCTTCCTATTTCATCGACGAGGCGAGCCTCTATCACGGAGCCGGTTCGGTCGGGGTGTCCGGGGGCGGTTTGGGGGGGGCGATCACGCTGGGGACCAAACCGCAGGGCGAATCGGGAGCCGGCGTGCACTTCATTCAGGGCATCAGCAGTTTCGACACTTACGACGAGTTCCTGCGTTTCACCTACGGCACTCGGAAGTTCGAGTCCTCGACCCGCGTATGCTACGTGACCTCCGACAACGATTTCGAGTATCGCAATTACGATAAGTACGAGCAGATCGACGGGCAATGGGTCTATCCGATGGAGCGGAACAAGAACTGCTCGTACCGCGATTTTCACTTGTTGCAGGAGTTTTACTATCAGCCCGACGAGCGGAATCGCTTCGGACTGGCGGCCTGGGTCACCGATTCGCGGCGCGGCATCCCGATGCTGACGGTGGACTACAAGCAGGAGGGACAGGCCCGCTCGACGCAGGACGAGACGACGCTGCGTGCGGTCGCCTCGTGGGACCGTCGCGGCGACGGGCTGAAAATGGGCGCCAAGGTCGGCTATATCTATTCCTACATATTGTATCGTTACGACGGGAATCCCGATCCCGACAGCGGCGAGCTGCAGCAGATGATCCACTCGCACAGCCGGATCAACTCCGGCTACGGGCAGTTCTATGCCGAGTATTATCCTACGCCGAAGTGGGCGCTGACGGCCAATGCGTCGGTCAATGTCCATTCGGTGAGCAGCCTGGACGACCCCGATCTGGGCGGGGCGCAGCCCGAGGATACGATCCGGCTCGGCTATGACAAGGTAAGGGCCGAAGTGTCGCTGCTCGCTACGGTGAAGTACCGGCCTCATCCGCGTCTGGGGCTGGGTATCGACCTGCGCGGCGAGAGTTACGGACGGAACCTGACGCCGCTGATTCCGGCCGGGTTCGTCGATTATACGCTGTGGCCCCGGTTCGGCGTCGTGCTCAAGGCTTCCGTCGCTCGCAATTACCGCTATCCGTCGCTGAACGACCTTTATTTCAAGCCGGGCGGCAACGATTCGCTGAAAACCGAAAAGGGATATACCTACGAAGGAGGCATGGAGTTCCGCGTGAAGGAGGGAGTATTCGATTTCGGCGGCGAGGTTACCGTCTACAATTCGCATATACGCGACTGGATCGTCTGGCTGCCGACATTCAAAGGATTCTGGACGCCGCTCAACGTCAAGAAGGTGCACAGCTACGGCGTCGAGCTCCGGGGCGACTTGTCCGTGAAGCTGGGACGCCGCTGGGCATTGAACCTGAACGCTTTCTGGGCCAAGACCCGCTCGATCAACTGGGGCGATCCGAAAGAGTGGTACGACCAGTCGATCGGCAAGCAGCTCGTTTATGTCCCCGAATATTCCTCGGGCGTTACCGGAAGGCTTTCGTGGCGCGGATACGAGCTGACCTACCGGTACAACTATTACAGCGAGCGCTATACGACATCGAGCAACGAGAAAGGATCCAGTCTCTATTTGCTCAATTCTTACTACATGAACGATCTGGGTCTTGGCAAGACGTTCCGTCTGAGCGTGGGCGAGCTGTCCGTCAAATTGTGGGTCTACAACCTGTTCGACGAGGAGTACGTTTCGGTGCTTTCCCGGCCGATGCCCGGCCGCAATTTCGGTCTGTTCATAGGCATCACGCCGCGCTGGGACAAGAAAAGGCGTTAGTCGGTCAGCCTGTCGTTGCCGTTTCCCTCCATGAGGTTATGCGTGAGAGGATACGGCGCTCGTTTTGCTGGTATGCCGGCAGGAAGGCTCGGATGCGGGCATGTTCCCGGATGCCATCGTATCGAAAAAAACGTTCCGGCCGTCGTCGGCCGGAACGTTTCTGTCATAAACGGGCGCTCGTCCCGGTTTCCTATTTCTTGACCCAGTCCGTTTCTGCGTCTTTCGTGTAGCAGGGCAGCGTTCCGACTCCGCCCATGAAATAGGTCGCGTCCGGATCGAAGTCCTGCGGAACGTAGATCGTTTCGAGCCGGTTGCCTTCGGATGCGATTCTCGTCAGCGAGAACGGCGACAGGTCCAGTTCTCCGCTCAGCCCGTTATTGGCGAAGCGCAGTTCCCACAGCCGCGTGCATCCGTCGAGCACGAGGCTTGTCAAGCTGTTGTCGCCGCACAGCACGCCGCCCACTTTCGAGCAACCGGTCAGGTCGAGCGACGTCAGTCGGTTGCCGCTGATTTCCAGCCAATAGAGATATTTTTGTTTCGACAGGTCGATGTCCGTCAGCTGATTGTTGTTCAGATTGATATAGAGATAGGGCAGTCCTGCGTCCTCGTAGCCGCTTCCGGAAGGGCTCGGCGTGTCGAACGTCTTGTCGCCCATGTTGACCGAAGCGATCCGGTTGTCGGGCGCCATCAGGTAGCCGATCTTCGTATTGCTCACGTCGAGCTTGTCGATCCGGTTGTTCTGACAGTTGATCCATACCAGCTCGGCGCTTTGTGTCAGGTCGAGCGTGCCGATTTCGTTGTAGGCGCAGTAGAGCGTGTCGATCTTCGGGCATTTCGTCACGTCGAGTGCCGACAGCGAGTTATGGCAGCAGTTGAGTGTCTTCAGTTCGGGATTCCGGCTCAGGTCGAGCGATCCGAGCTTCGGGTTTCCGTATGTGGTCAGCCGTTTGAGTTTCGGGTTGTTCGACACGTCGAGCTCGTCGAGGCCGAAGCCGGGATAGTTGCTGCTCGCGCAGTTCAGTTCCTCCAGTTCGGGATTACGGCTCAGATCGATATGCTCGATCGGAGTCAGGTCTCCCCAGCGCGTGTGGCAGCACATGCCGAAATCGAGTTTCTTGAGATTTGGGTTGTTCGTCACGTCGAGCTCGCTGAGATTCAGGTAGTAGACGCTGAGCGTTTCGAGCTTCGGATTGTTCGATACGTCGATTTTCGTAATGCCGTCGTCGTCGGTCATGACACCGCTGTTCATACCGCACAGCAAGTGGACCAGTTCCGTGTTCTGCGACACGTCGATCGACGAGAGGCGGTTGCCTTCGCAGTTGAGTATCTGCAGATCGCGTAGCGGAGTCACGTCGAGCGATACAATCCGGTTCGATTTGCACCAAAGGGCCCGGAGTTTCCGGTTGTTCGTCACGTCGAGCGACGTGAGCTGATTGCTTATGCAATTGAGGCTTTCGAGCCCCGTAAAATACTCGATGCCTCGGAGCGACTTGATCGACTGGCCGCTCAGTTCCAGTTCGGTGACCAGCGCGGCTTCCCAAGCCTGCAGCTTTCCGTCGTTGTTCTTGTCGTAATACAGGGTAAGGGCTTGGAACTTGGAGTCTTCGAATTCGACTACTTCGTCGGGATCGTACTCGGCCGCTTCCTCGGAACCCGTTACCGTGCACGTCGCCTGGACGGCCTCGTTACTGCGGAGCCGAACCGTGATGACGGCATTGCCCGCACCGTGCGCCGTTATGTTGCCCGACCCGTCGACGGTCGCCACTCCGGAATCGGAGCTGCTCCATGCGAAGTCCGGCTTTTCCGTCGCGTTTTCGGGCGTGACCGTGACGGTCAGCTGCACCGTCTGTCCGATCTGCACGGTTTTCGTCTCGGCGATCGAAATGCCCGTGATCGGGACGTTCGCCCCGTCGTCTTTTGAACAGCCCGCGAGACCTGCCGCGAGCATGAGTGTCAATGCAGTAAGGATTTTATTCATTATCGCAGTGTATTGCATGGTGTCGTTTGCCTTGTGAATGGATGTTCGGTTCCGTTATTCGGCGAAGGAGTAGGTCGAAACGATGCCGCCGTCGCCTGTGACTTTGCCGATTCGGGACTCGACGCCGGTCATTCGGGTACCGTCGCTTATACGGTATACTTCCGTATAGACGTGATAGAAATCCGTCGTAGGAACGTAGAGCAGGCCATCGGGAGTGGCGGTCATGTATTTGGCCAGCGATCGGCTCGTCGTGGCGAAAACGCTCGTTTTGCCTGTTTGGCAGTCGTACCGGTAAATCTGGGTGGCCAAATATCCCTCTTGTTTGATGAACAGCTCGTCGCTTGTCGCCGAGGCGCATGCCATGCAGCCGTACAGGCCGTTGCCCACGCTGACCATCGGAAGCCCCTCTATCGCCAACGTCCGCTCGGTCGTCGCATAGGTCTGCGGATCGATCGTCAGTACCGACGCGGAGGAAGTGGCTGTCGTTCCCCACATCCAGAACGGATTTGCCGTCTTGTCGATTTTTCCCGCCACTACGGCGTAGAATTTGCCGTCGCGGCCCTTCACGACGTCGCAGACCTGACGGTCCTCGTCCACGTCGATCGTCCGGATTACCTGGTCGGTTTCGGTGTCGATCACCGCGATCTTGTTACCGTTGCCGACCATGATGTATTTCCCGTTCTTGACCATGTGCGAGTAGCACGGGCCGTCGACGCCGACCGCACCGTATGTGGCGTCGATCGTCGTGAACGTATTCATTCCGTCCGGAGCGACCTTCAGCACGCCGATGCCGGTCTGGTTATTGGCGTTGCTTGAATTATACAGTACATAGAACTTGCTGGTGTCGATTACCTGCAGATTGTAGATTTCCGATGAGGACTGAAGCGTGGCGGGATCGAAGCCCTCGGCCGTAATGATTTTTTCCTTCTTGAGCGTCTGGGCGTCGCAGGCGATGACGGCCGAACGGTTGGACTGGTTATTCGGAATCAGGATATAGAGCTTGTTGTCGTAAATGCTCAGGTCGTTGATTCCGTTCGTGCTGCCCGTACTTTCGCCGTTGACGGTCGTATACAGGTTATCCTCGTAGAACGTTCCTTCTCCGCTCGGATCGAAAAAGCCCAGTCCGCCGGCAGTCGAGCCGAATATCCATAACCCGTTCTTGTAGGGACCGTTGAAATTGACCGTAAACGCCGAGTCTTCCGACGCGATCCCGTCCAGATTGACGGCCGAAACGGTAACGGCCAGCGATCCGCTCCGGTCGGAGGCCGGAATGTCCAGCGTCGCGCCGGTAGCGGTCTCGACCGTGTCGCCGTCGATCGTCCATACGTAGCTCGCTACTTCGACGTTCGATACCTCGACGGTCAGCTTGACAGCTGTTCCCACGGCCACTTCGACCGGGTCGCTCAGCGCTTCGTCGTTGCAGGAGATCGACGCGATGACGGGAGCCGGATCGACTACCTGCAACTCTCCGATTTGTTTGGTCGTGACTCCGCCGTCGGCGTTGTAAAGATTGACCGAAATATCGTACGTGCCGCGCTGCGCAGGCGTGAAGTCGAACCTAACGCTTTCGCTTTCGATTTTTTCGTTGACGATCCATTCGTAGCGGTCGATCGCGACGTTTTCGCACTCGACCGAGAAGCCGACGGTCTGGCCCGTCGTGATTTTCATTTGGCCTTCGGTCGCGCCGATGATCTCGACCTTCGAGACTTCGGGCAGCGGCAGCGAGTCGTCCTTCGAGCACGACGTCAGCACGAGCGCTGCGGCCAGAAAACAGAACAGTAGCTTTTTCATCATTGCTGTAAATTTGGTTAAAAATGATATGGAGATTTTACAGCAAGCGATGTACGGGTAAGAAATACCCTCCGGAAAGATACGCGCCGGCCGACGCGTTACATCGAATGATTACCACCCATAAACCGCAGGCAAGTAAAATCCGTTCGCTCAGGCAGGTCTTCTGACTCGTCTCTGTTTTAAAGCCTTCCCGACGACAGCGGCGCCAGTGACATAAATTTTAAAACTTTTTGACCCTGCAGAAGACGCTTCTTCCGGCGCAGGGCAGAGACATACAGCAGCGGTTACTGTTGCCGATTCGCACGGCATTCCCTATTAATTCCTGCTCGGCGAACCGGAATTCGCCGTCTCGGAAACCATTGCGAGGCAAAGATAGTATTTTTTCGGAGATATTTCATTTTTAGTCCGATATATTCTTCTTTTTCGGACAATATGTGCGGCGGCCTTCCGTTGCCGGACCGGTCTCGGACCGCTTGTTCGGAAAGGTGGTTTTTTCCCTTTCGGGTTGCGGAACGTTCGGCGACGGCTGCCCGTGCGATCCCCCTCTCGGCGGTTTCAGGCTTTTGCGCTATACGGAGAAGATTGCGTCCGCCTCGGCGGCAGATTAGCACGGGATTTGTACGGAGCGTAGAGACGGCGGAGCCGCCGGTATGACCGGGTGAAAAGTTATCGCTTTCCGCCCGATTGAGCGGAAACGAATATGGGAAGACGCGAAGAACTCGAATACGAAATAGCCGAGATGCGCAAGCGGATCGACCGCGCGCCGGAGAATACTCCGGACGAGGTATTGGAACTGTGGCACCAGCAGCTCGACAGCGCATGGTTCGAGCTGAACAACCTGTACGACGACTACGAGACGGAAACCGAATGATTCGTCCGTTCCGTCGCAGCGGTTTTTGCGAGGACCCTGTCCGCCCGCCGTCGGATACGATCATCAAAGACAGAAATTATGGAAAATCAAACGCACTCCGTGCCGAGAATCGGGGAGAAAGCCCCCGCCTTCACGGCTTCGACGACGCAGGGGCCGATCCGGTTCCCCGACGATTTCAAGGGCAAGTGGGTCCTTCTTTTCAGCCATCCGGCCGATTTCACGCCGGTCTGCACGTCCGAGTTCATGACTTTCGGGGCGATGTCCCGCGATTTCGAAAGGCTCGGATGCCAATTGATCGGTTTGTCGGTCGACAGCCTCTCGAGCCATCTGGCATGGCTTCATACGATTCGCGAGCGGATCGAGTTCAACGGCATGAAAAACGTAGACGTGCGTTTCCCGCTGATCGACGACGTTTCGATGCACGTCGCTACGCTGTACGGTATGATTCATCCCGGCGAGAGCGGGACGAAAGCCGTCCGTGCCGTATTCTTTATCGATCCCGACGCGGTCATCCGCGCGATCATCTATTATCCGCTGGCGCTCGGACGCAATTTCGACGAGCTCAGGCGAGTGCTCGTCGGGCTTCAGACGATCGACCGTTTCCATGTCTCGCTGCCGGCCGACTGGCGGCCCGGCGACGAGGTCGTCGTACCGTCGCCCGGTACGATGGATGCTCTGGACCGTCAGGAAGGGCATCCGGCCGACGGCGTGACGTGCCACGACTGGTTCTTCTGCACGCGCAAGCTGACCGAGGAAGAGCAGGAGGAAATGGCGATCGGCTGAGCCGGCCGGCTTGGGGCGGAAGCCGTTCCGGGATCGGCTCGTTCCGACGAACTTTCCCGTTCGGCGGGGAACGTCTTTCCCGAAGATTCTGTCCGTATCTTCTTATTTTGCCGCCTTGGGCCGCATCGGTCCGAACTCGGCGCATGGCTTAGTCCGTTTTATGCTCCGTTGCCTGCTCCCTCCCGGATTGGGGACAGTCGGGCCCCGAGCTGCGTAACCGGTCTCTTCCGGTATGCGGGCGGTGCATCGTTCCGTACTCTCCGGGGACGGAAACGCCGGGCGGTGCGGGATCGGACGACTGCCGACCGATCGTCGTTTCTGGAGGTCAGATCGGCTGGCCGGCCAGATCGTCGGGAAACATCATTCTCCGTTCCCAGTCCACGTCGGGCTTGACGATCAGATAGACCCTGACCCGCGTCGCTTTCGGCCTGCTTCCCTTGCGCTTGAACTCTATGCAATAGCGGACGCCCGGCTTGGCGCAGACGTTATCGAGTCGCAGGGCTGAGAAGTCGCCGGGCTCGAATTCGTATTCCGATATGCTGAACGGTCGGGGCGATCCGGCGGGCAGTTGCGGCTCGATCAGGTCGTAATCCAGTTCCGCTCCGGCGTTTTTCACTCCGTCGAACAGGAAGAGCTTCCAGTCGTCTTCGGCTATTATGCCGGGATTCCGGCAATCGTCGTATTTAGGGAAGATCAGCTTGAACGATTCGATTCTCCATGAGATTCCGAGAATGCCTTTTCTTTCTCGGTAAGGCTCCCGACAGCCTTTCGTACTGCCGTTGCATCCGGCCAGCAACAGCATGCCTGTGCATAGTGCTACCACTTTTTTCATAATTCACTGTTTTTGTCGGACCGACGGTCCGCATGGAAAGTGATTCCGTGTTGCCGGGTGAATGAGTCAGGCACCGTCGCCTGATCCGGTTTGTTGGGTTTGTTTGTCCTGCTAATATAAGGAAATATATCGGAATGGAAAAGCCTGCCGGCGGATTTGGGTATTTCCGGCGATGTTTTCCGGCTTTATGGCTTGGGTCCCGCATTCGGAGGGCGTTGCGTCTGCGTTCGGGAGAAACGGTTCGTCCCGACCGTCCGGGGAACGAGACCGATGAAGAAAAACAGACACCGCCGAAATGCTTCGGCAGTGTCTGTCGTGGACCCAGAGGGGCATGATCCCACGACCTTCGGATTATGAGTCCGCTGCTCTAACCAACTGAGCTATGGGTCCTTATGTGATTCGATACTTGAGCTTGCCCTCCGACGGGCTCCGTGAAGCCGGCTTAAGACCTGTTCTTCCCGTTTGTCCGTAGGGATTATTCCTCTCTTGCGGGCAGCCATCGCTTTTCCGCCGACAAAGGTAAAATCTTTTCACGATTTTGCAAAGTCCCTGCGATTTTCGACGGGGCCGTCCGTCCGGCCGTTGCCGCCGGTTGCCGGCGGCGCAACGGTCTGTCGGGCGATGCGCGGCGTCATTTCAGTGCCCGATAGTTGAGCAGCCCTTCTTCCAGAAAATCGACGAACGCCTGCACATCGAGGTTGTAGCCCCGTCCCGGGACCAGCGGCCGCTCGTCGGGCCCGAGGATCAGGTAGTAGGGTTGCGAATTGATTCCGAACCGCTTGTGGGCCAGATAGGCATTGATCTTCCCGATGCTTTTGAGCGTCCGTCCGTCCGGCGTGGCGATCCACTCGCTTTCGGGCAGGACCTTCTTATCATCGGAATACAGCGCGACGATCACGAAGTCGTCGCGCAGCAGTCGCAGCACCTGCGGGTCCGACCAAACCTTGGCCTCCATTTCCCGGCAGTTGACGCAGCCGTGTCCCGTATAGTCGACAAACAGGGGCTTCCCGACCTGACGAGCGTACTGTGCGGCCTCGTCCAGATCGAAAAAGCCCCGGAGACCGTGCGGCAGCTTCAGAAAGTCGCTGTGCTTCGGCTTGGGAAACGCGTCTTTGTCCGGTACGGCGGCCGAAGGCGACGGTACGGCAGGCACGAAGTCCTGAGTTTCGAGCGGCGGCAGGTAGCCCGATATGCCTTTCAGCGGAGCGCCCCACATGCCGGGGATCAGGTATACGACGAACGAGAACGTGACGACCGACAGCAGCAGCCGTGCGACGCCGATCGATTTCACCTCGCTGTCGTGTTTGAAACGCAGCTTGCCGAGCAGATAAAAGCCCAGCAGCGAGAAGATAACGATCCACAGCGCCAGATATACTTCCCGGTCGAGAATTCCCCAATGGTAGGTTTGGTCGGCGACGCTGAGGAACTTCAGTCCGAGCGCGAGCTCCAGAAATCCCAGTACGACCTTGACCGAATTGAGCCAGCCTCCGCTTTTGGGCAGGCGGTTCAGCAGCGAGGGGAACAGGGCGAACAGCGTGAAGGGCAGCGCGAACACGACCGAGAAGGCCAGCATCGTGAAAACGGGAGCCCATATCTCGCCCGAAGTCGACTTGATCAGTACGGAACCCACGATCGGGCCCGTGCACGAGAACGAGACCAGCACGAGCGTCAGCGCCATGAAAAAGATACCTGTCAGGCCGCCCCGGTCCGCCCGTTCGTCGCTTCGGTTCACCAAACGGCTCGGCATCGTGATCTCGAACGCTCCGAAAAAGGAGGCGGCGAAAACCATGAAGACGAGGAAGAAGATCACGTTCGGAATCCAGTGCGTGGCCAGCCAGTTGAAAATGTCGGCCGTGACGGTTCCCTGTCCGAAGAGGTTGGTGATGACGATGATGATCGTGATAGGCAACGTGTAGAGTCCGACGATGCAAAGTCCGTAGGCCAGCGCTCTGAATCGGCCCCGCGTCCGGTTCTCGCTGCCTTTCATGAAAAACGACACGGTCATCGGAATCATCGGAAAGACGCAGGGTGTCAGCAGGGCCGCCAGTCCCCACAGCATGGCCTCGACGATGGCGGCCCACAGCGATCCTTCTCCGGTCTCGCGTGCGGCAGACACGGCGGCAGACCGAAATGTGCTTTCCTGCCCGTCCGGTTCGGCGGCAGCGGCCGCCGCTGCCGCCTCATCCGTCCGGCTCTCGGTCGGCGAATCCGTCTCAGGGGATGGCTTGTCGCCGAAAGAAATTTTCGTCTGCGAGAGGGGACTCTGTCCGTCCGCCGCCTCGTTTGCCCGGCCTCGGGCTTCGGTCGTCTGCCGTATGTCCGGAGCAGGCTTCGTTTCCGCCTGCGCCGGTCTCTCGGTACCGGTTGCACCCGTGCCGCCCGCTGTCTGTCCTGCCGAGGCTCCGCGTATCGTGAACGTCAGAGTCCGCTCTTCGGGCGGCAGACAGCTGCCTTCGTCGCAGGCCATCCATTCGACGGTAGCCTTCAGCGTAATGTCGCCGGTCTTTTTGAGCCGTACCCGCTGGGTGAACACGGCTTTCGAGGCATAGGTCCCGATTTCCATGCCGAACAGCTCGTCGCGGACCCGGCGGGGAGGCGCGGGTTCCGCGATGCCGCCGATCAGCTCCGCATCCGGGTTCGATTCGAAAGAGATGGTCGTCGGGTTGGGGCCGCCTTCGTAAGGCCCCGTGTCGTATATGTGCCAGGGCGCTTCGATCCGGGCCTCGATCCGGAGCAGGTATACGTCTTCGCCCATGCTCTCGACGGAGGTTTCCCATGCGACCGGATCGGGTTTCTGGGCTTCGAGCCCGATGGCCGGCAACAGCAGCAGCGCCGACAACAGCAACTTGAACGGAAGGGTTCGGCTCATAAGGTATTCGTATTCGTGGTTGAGACGGGAACGGGATTTCTTTCTCCGCCGTGTCGCTCGCTCGGTCCCGGACGGCCGTCTTGGTTTAATATGCTCTTTCGTTGCGTTTCTCGTAAAAGTTGACGAACGCCTGATCGGCGACCGCGTTGCCGCCCGGGGTAGGGTAGTCGCCGGTGAAGTACCAGTCGCCCCCGTGCGCGGGGATCGCCTCGTGCATGTTCGGCACGGTCTGGTAGATCACTTCGACCTGCGAGCGGATATCCGGCGCCTTGATGATCTGCGCGATCTTGGCCGAAATCTGCTCGTCGGTGAACGGCTCGTAGATTCGTTTGACGCAGTTCGCGGCTTGGCTTCGCTCGCCTTGCAATTGCTCGAGACATTCGCGGTAGACGTCGTCGATGAGCGTCTGCCGTCCGCTTTCGCGCAGCAGTTCGACGGCGGCCCGGAAGGCGACGAAGTCGCCCAGTCGCGACATGTCGATCCCGTAGCAGTCCGGATAGCGGATCTGCGGGGCCGACGAGCAGACGACGATCTTGCGCGGCTCGAGCCGGTCGAGTATCCGGACGATGCTCTGCCGCAGCGTCGTGCCCCGCACGATCGAATCGTCGAGAATCACCAGATTGTCCTTCCCGGCACGTATCGTGCCGTAGGTGATGTCGTAGACGTGGGCCACCAGATCGTCGCGGTCGTTGTCCTGCGTGATGAACGTCCGCATCTTGACGTCCTTGATCGCCACTTTCTCGAAACGGGGCTTGAACCGCAGGATCTCCTTGAGCCGCTGTTCGGTGAGCGAGCCGTTCTCGTGAAGAATCCTTTCGGCACGGATATGCTGGCAGTATTCGTCCAATCCTCCGACCAGTCCGAAAAAGGCGCTCTCGGCCGTATTGGGAATATAGGAGAAAACCGTATTTTCGATGTCGTGGTCGATGCTGCGCAGGATTTGCGGCACGAGCAGCGCGCCCAGCCGCTTGCGTTCGCGGTAGATGTCGCGGTCGCTTCCGCGCGAGAAGTAGATTCGTTCGAACGAGCAGGGGCGGATGGGCTGCGGCGCGGTGAACGGTTCGACCGAGAAGTCCCCGTCGCGGCGGACGATCAGCACATGGCCCGGCTCCAGTTCCCGGACCTGCTCGTAGGGCTTGTTGAATACGGTCTGGATCACCGCGCGTTCCGAGGCGGCCACGACTACTTCGTCGTCGCGGTAGTAGAACGCCGGACGGATGCCGCAGGGGTCGCGCATGACGAACGCGTCGCCGTGCCCGATCATGCCGGCCATCACGTAGCCGCCGTCCCAGCGACGGGCTGCCAGCGAGACGACCTCTTTCAGGTCGATATGCTTGGCCAGCAGGTCGGTAATCTGCTGCTTGGAGTATCCCTTATCTTTGAAATAGCGGTATTTGTCGTCGTTCTCGCGGTCGAGGAAATGTCCGATGCGTTCGAGGATCGTCACGGTGTCGGTCGTCGCCGGCGGGTACTGTCCCAGTTCGATCAGGCGCCGGAACAGCTCGTCGATGTTCGTCAGGTTGAAATTGCCGGCCAGTACCAGACTGCGCGTCATCCAGTTGTTCTCGCGCGAGACGGGATGCACGTTCTCGATGTTGTTCTTGCCGAACGTGCCGTAGCGCAGATGGCCGAGGAACACCTCGCCGGTGAATCCGACATGGCGCTTGAGCCACTGCGCGTCGCGGAGCCGCTCGGGGTTTTTCGCCGTCGCCTCCGCGATCCGCGACTCGATGCGCTGGAAAACGTCTTTGATAGGCGTGGCGGTGTTCGAGCGCTCGCGGTCGATGTAGACGCATCCGGGCTCGGGATAGAGCTTGATGTTGGCCAGTCCGGCTCCGTCCTGTCCCCGGTTGTGCTGCTTTTCCATCAGCAGGTGCATTTTGTTCAACCCGTAAAGGGCCGAGCCGTATTTTTTCAAATAGAAATCGACGGGTTTCAGCAGGCGGATCATGGCGATGCCGCACTCGTGTTTGATCGAATCGCTCATAACAGTATTTGTAAGGTGCCCGTTCGGATTCGGAAAGGTTTTCCTATCGGCCGAAGTGCCTGCCAAAGATATCTATTTTTAATCGGCCGAGCAACATTTTCGGGGGGAGACGGGGCCGTGCGGTTCGCGCCGCTTTTCCCGCGATAGTTCCGGCTTATGGCCTTATCGTATTTTATGATCGGCGGAAATGCGTCGTATTCGCGCATTTATTTTATCTTTGCAATAGATAAAATACCGACGACCGGTGCCGGTATCATTTAAAACTTAAAGCAAGATGGGAAAAAGTATCAAGGGAACCAAGACCGAGCAGAATCTGCTCAAGGCGTTCGCCGGTGAATCGCAGGCGCGCACGCGCTACACGTTCTTCGCCAGCGTGGCCAAGAAGGAAGGCTTCGAACAGATCGCGGGCGTCTTTCTCGAGACGGCCGATCAGGAAAAGGAGCATGCCAAACGTTTCTTCAAGTTTCTGGAAGGCGGCATGGTCGAGATTACGGCCAGCTACCCGGCCGGCGTCATAGCGACGACGCGGGAGAATCTGGCGGCCGCGGCCGCGGGCGAGAACGAAGAGTGGACCGAGCTCTATCCCGAGTTCGCTCGCGTGGCCGACGAGGAGGGATTCCCTGCCGTTGCCGCGACGTTCCGCTTCATTTCGAAAGTCGAGGCCGAGCACGAGGCCCGGTACCGGACTCTGCTCGCACGCGTCGAGGCGGACAAGGTGTTCGAGCGCGACGAGGAGATCGAGTGGCAGTGCCGTAACTGCGGGTATGTGCACAAGGGCAGGAACGCGCCCGAGATGTGCCCGTCGTGCAGCCATCCCAAGGCCTATTTCGAGCCGAAGAAGAACAACTACTAAGCGCGGGGGAGCCTTTGACCGGAGACTGTGCCGCGGACGCAGGGCGGAGGAGCGATCCTCCGCTTTTTTTCGTCGGGTCGCCGCTTTGCGGGGGCGGCATCCCCGATACGAGCCGGGAGCGCCGCGCAGGGAAGGTCCGCGGCAGCTCTCGGTCGCTTCTTGGTCTCAGGACCGTCTGTATCGCATGGGAGACAGGCCCGTGTGCTGCTTGAAGTATTTTCCGAAAAAGGACTGGTTGGCGAAGTGGAGTTCCTCGGAAATCTGGAGTATCGTCAGGTTGGTCGACTTGAGCAGGGTTTTGGCTTCGAGTACGACGTAGTCGTCGATCCACTGGCTGGCCGATTTTCCCGTCAGCTCCTTGATTACGTTCGACAGGTGCTTCGGCGTCAGGCAGAGCTTGTCGGCGTAGAACGCTACGCTCCGTTGCTGCTTATAGTGCTCGCCGACCGTGCGTATGAACAGCTCGAAGAGCTCGTCCTTTCGAGTCTGGGGCTTTGGACGGACCGGCTGGTGCTGATCGAATATGTGGGCTATGTCGAAGAAAAGCGCATGAAGCAGCGACAGGGCGATCTCACGCTGGTAACGGTGGCTTTTCTGCCTCATTTTCTGCCGGAGGAACGAGTGGTACTCCAGTATCCGGACGACTTCGTCCGGATTCAGGCGCAGGCACGGATCGTCCTTGAGTCGCAGAAAAACGGGCAGGAACTGCTGGATTCCCAGCAGCGAGTTTTTGACGAAATCGGTCGATATGGCGAATGCGCAACCGGTAAAATCGTCGCTCTCGCCGTGTCGCTGGACGATTTGCCCGGGCATCAGAATGAGCATGTCGTTGGTACGGAACGTGTATTCCTTGAGGTTGATGCTGGCGCTGGCCTCTCCGCTGAGACACAGGGAGAGCACGGCCAGATTGATCCGGCTCGGATATTCGAAAACCGGAACTCCTCCGAAGTCGTCGAACACGGCCAGATCGTGGCCGATCGTTTCGATGTTCTCCCGGGCTTCCGTATCGATCGTCGTCAGGTCGAGGCGCGGGATGTTGTGCTCTTTCATGGCTATGACGTTGAGTTCAGGACAAACTTAACAAATAAGTTCCGGTTATCGGACGACAATCTGACGAATCGGATATTTTTGCAGGAATATGGAACTGTCCGGAGGTTGTATATTCGCGGCTCTTTGTCCAAATTTGCATTCGATGCGGGGCGTTCTTTTCCTGCAATAAAAGCCGGTTCCGCGTTCGGGAGTCCGGTGCTTTCCGAGGGACGGCCAAACCGAGATTCCGCGCATGGCCGAAATTCGTCGCGTAGGGAGGCGACCGCCGTTCCGGCCCGGGAATTGAACGTATGGTTCCGTGCAGGGCGATGCGGGGAATCAGTAGGGAACCGAGAACAGGTCGGAGCGGGATTCGCCGGGAGCTTCGGATTCCTGTCCGTTCCCGGACCGTTTTCGGTGCGTCGGAACAACGTGCCCGGCACCCAATTAATTATATCGGATCGAAACATGAGGAAAAAAATAGCGGCCCTTCTGCTGATCTTGTCGTGCCTCGGTTCGGCGGAAGCCCAGAAACGCCGGAGTCATCCCGATCCGGAGCGGTTTCCCGACACGGCCGAGGTCTACAGCCGGCTGGAGTCGGTTCCTCCGTTCGGAATTTACAAGGATAACTACTTCGTCACGGGCTCGAGCTTTTCGGGCGGGAAGCTGACCAAGAACAATTCCGACGCTAAGTTTCAGATCAGCATCCGTCACCGCCTGTTCAAGGGCGTGCTTCCTTTTCATACTTACCTGTTCCTTACCTATACGCAGAAGTCCTTTTGGGATATATACAAGAAATCGAAACCTTTCGCCGAGAGCAATTATAACCCGACGCTCGGGCTGGGCACTCCGATTACCCGCCGGGACAAGCTCGTGGGACTCGGGATGCTGCAGTTCGAGCATGAGTCGAACGGCCGGGGAGGCGATTCGTCGCGCAGCTGGAACCGGATTTCGCTGACGGGGATATTCGAGTTCAACCGGCGCTTCAGCGGAGAGCTCAAGCTCTGGATTCCGATGGGGCTTTCCGACAATCCCGACTATGTACGCTACGGAGGCTACGGTCAGGCAGCCGTCAATTACAAGAGCCTCGACGAGCGGGTCCGCCTCTCGCTGCTGGTCGTCAAACGCGGCGGCTGGAACCTGAACGCGAACCTGCGCCTTGAGGCGGGCTACCGGCTTTCGAGACGCAGCAATCAGTATCTTTTCCTGCAATATTACAATGGTTATGCCGAAAGCATGATCGAATACCGGCAGTTCCACAGCTACTGGCGGATCGGTTTTGCGATCAAGCCGCGCGGGTGGACGATTTTCTGACCTTTCGGCCGGACGGAGTCGCGTTTTTTGTTGCGTGCGGTCCGTTTATCGGGCGAGTGTCGCAGCAAAGCGGAATTCGGAACGTTTTTTTGCGTGACGCTCGTGCCCGGTCCGTTTCATGGACCGCTGTTCTCAGGCGTTCGCCAGGACGGCTTATCCTTTTTTGGAAAGACTCGATAGAAGGACGCTGGCACTGTGCCGCCCGGCGAACGTGTCCGATTTGCCCGTTTGCGCTTGGATGACTCAGAACACGAGGGCGGCGCGGACTCCGACGCATTCGCCGACCGGGCCGACCGGAACGACGGCGAACGATGTTCTCCGTTTGCGGTAGGGCTTCGTAAACAGGTAACCGCAGCCCGCTCCCAAAGCCGCTCCGGCGAGCACGTCCCAAATGTCGTGTTTTCGCGCGCCGGCTCCGATGCGGCTCCAGCCGACATAGACGGCCAGCGCGTAGGCCGGAGCTCCGAATTTCCAGCCGTAGCGTCGTTGGATGTACGATGCTCCGGCGAAGGCGACCGCCGAGTGAATGGACGGGAAGGCCGGCCCTTCGTGTCCTGCCGGCCGGGATTTGCCGATCGCGTATTTCAACCCGTAGCCGACGGCCAGATCGGCGGCGCACGCCAGAGCCAGTTGCTTGACGCCTTGACGGTCTCCGACAGCCAGCGAGACGATCAGTCCGGCAGCCGGGAGGACGACCGCAGCGATATCGCCGGCGATTTCCGGCGTTTTCGGGCTTTTCTCGGACGTGCGGGCGGCCGCCGGATTCGGTGCCATGCACAACAAAGCCAGCGCGGCGATGATTCCGACTCGATATGGGCGTGAAACGTGCATGGACGACTTTTAAAAACGGATGTTGCCTTACGGGCGCCGGTTCCTGTTCCGGGCTGCCGGCGGGGCTTCTCTTGCAAATTCCGGGCTAAAGCCGGTGGCGGACGGCTGTTTTCGGTTTCGCCGTCCCGTTTGCCCGTCGTCCGCGATTTCCGTTTCCTCGGCTGGCCGGACCGGGGAACCGGCGGGAGGTAAGCGTCGTTCTCGATATTTTTCATAACGGACGGAGCGGCTTGATCGAAAATTTGATAAATTTGTATGGCTGTCGTTCCGGGACGTGAATTCGGTGAAAGGGAATTCCGCCGGCGGTAGCCGACCTGAACTTAAACCTAAACTGTTATGAAAAAAAGAAGAACGATCGAACGCTGTGTCCGTTTGGGCGTGGCGATCGCCTGCGTCTCGGCGGCCACGGTTCTCCGTGCCGGAGATCGGGCCGAGGTCTCGGTTGCAGGGTCGGAGAGGGCCGATACGGCCTCCTTCCGCGACATTTATCCCGACACGTGGGTCGCCACCGATGCGGTGGGACGAACGATGCCGACCGAGGAGGAGGTCGGCCTGCCGAAGAATGACCAGCGCCGCGTAGTGGGTATTTTCTACATTACCTGGCATACGCAGGGACTGCACAATCTGAAAAGTCCCTATACGGCGGATGTGACGAAGATTCTGGAACAGGACCCGTCCGCGCGTCTCGATGCGCATCATCCGCTCTGGAAGGAAGGCTCCTATCACTGGGGCGAGCCCGAGATGGGCTATTTTCTCAGTCAGGACGAGTGGGTGATTCGTAAGGACGTCTCGATGCTGGCCGATGCGGGCGTCGACGTGATGATCATGGACGTGACCAACGCCGTCCGCTACTGGGACGAGTGGGACGTGATCTTCCGTACGATGCAACGGATGAAGGCCGAGGGAAACAAAGTGCCCAAGTTCTGTTTCTGGGCGTTCAACGGTCCGGTGATTACCGTCGTGCAGGATCTCTACGACCGCATATACAAGCCCGGTCTCTATTCCGACCTGTGGTTCGAGTGGGACGGCAAGCCGCTGCTGCTCTACAACAGCCGTCCGGGGATCGATGCCGCGGAGAGAAGCATTTCGAATACCAATCCGCACTACGATCCGGACGCGGTGACGAATCCTGCCAATCCGCATTTCGGCGATCCGGACTATACGGAGAAGGTATACAAAGATTACACGTCCGAGGTGAAAGACTTTTTCACGCTGCGCACGATGTGGTGGGGCTATTACGAGTGGGGAGGCGAGCGTTTCGTCGGCACGGAGGACAACTGGAGCTTCGGCTATAACATGGCCGATCCGAAGGTAGCCGCCCTGAAGCCCGAAGAGTTGCTTTCGACGCATAACGGTCGGCGCGAGCAGGCTGCCGTGACGCCGGCCCAGCATCCGGTGACGATGGGCGGGACCGAGCCGATCGGCGTCGGGAAATCGTGGTCGCGCGCATCGGGCGAGCCGCAGCTCGACGAGCACGACCTGCCCGTTCCGACCTATGTGCCATGGCTCGGCAAGACGGTCGAGCATCCCGAGCATTACGGCATTTACTTTCAGGAACGCTGGGACGAGGCGCTCGCGTGCGATCCCGAGTTCCTCTATATCAACGACTGGAACGAGTGGACGGCCGGCAAATACCAGCCCGGCGGCGAAGGTAAGACAGTGTCCTGGCTCCGCCGACAGAGTCCTTTCTTTTTCGTCGATCAGTACAACGCCGAGTTCAACCGCTGCATTCATCCTGTCAAGGGCGGCTATACCGATAACTATTACATGCAGATGGCCCAGAATCTGAGGCGTTATAAGGGCGCCCGTCCGATTCCGCGCCTCGAGGGCTATGCCGAGGCGAAAGCCGACGGCGATTTCGGCGAGTGGGATGCCGTGACGACCGAGTACCGCGATACGCGCGGCGACGTGTTCCACCGCGATGCGAAAGGCTACGCCGGGCTGCACTATGTCGATACTTCGGGCCGGAACGATATTCTGACCGCCAAGGTGGCTGTCGGACGGCGCGCGATCGGGTTTTATGCCGAAACGGCCGATGCGCTGACGCCGAGCGACGGAAACAACTGGATGCTGCTGCTGATCGATGCCGACAACGATTCCTCGACCGGCTGGTACGGCTATGACTTCGTGATCAACAAGAAAGTGAAGGACGGCCGGACGACGACGCTGATGCGCTACGATTCCGATTCGGAGCAATGGATCGAGGCGGCCGAGCTGCCTTACCGCTACGAGGGAAACAGGCTGGAGGTCATCGTGCCTCGGAAGCTGCTGGGCCTGACCGGCGACGGGTTTACGTTCGACTTCAAGTGGAGCGACAACGCCTATGAACTGGAGGACCCCATTTCGCTCTGCTTGCACGGGGATACGGCCCCGAACCGGCGTTTCAATTATCGTTGCATCTGGAATCGCCGATAAAATCGGCTCGGAGTGGTAAAAAATGGACCGCTTTCTTCTAATTTATTGGGGAATTGCTATATTTGCATGCGGCAACGAGGCTCCGGGTCGCGTATGCGAGGGTCGTATAATAAGGCCCGGGGAGTATGTCCGAATGTTTAATCTTTAAAAGAATATCGTTATGAAAGAGTTAGTAGCTCAAATCAAGGAGCAGATCGCCGCATTCACCGAGAACGCCGATCTTCAGGTAGAGAAGAACAACAAGGCTGCCGGAACCCGTGCCCGCAAGGCTGCGCTGGAGTTGAGCAAGCTGCTGAAGGATTTCCGCAAGGTGTCGGTAGAAGAGGCTAAGAAATAGGCTCTGAGCCGTTGAGTCGAGCGGAGCTGTCCCCTGAGGGGCGGCTCCGCTTTTTTGCATCCGTGTCGAGTCTTCCGAAAAGGACCATGGCGAGTCCGATATCGGCTTTTGGAAAGCGGCTTTTACTCGGTCTCCGGATTCCAGCGGCTGCGCCGCATGTCGACATGGCCGTTGGACCTGAAGGCTACGTCTTCGTTTTCCAACAGGATTTTTTGTTCGGGCCATGCGGGAGCCGTCCGTCCCTGACTGTTCACCACCCGGTGGCAAGGCAGGAGGGACGATGCCGGAGCCCTGTGCAGCGCTTGTCCTACCATGCGCGAGCACAGTGGCCTGCCTGCCAGCGAGGCGATCTGTCCGTAGGTTGCGACGCGGCCGGGCGGAATAACCCGCACGATGTCGTATATTTCTTGGTAAAATTGTTTACGATCCATCGGTTTTTGTCCTGTTCGGTTCGTTTGCAGGCGGAATCCTTGGGGCCAATGCCTCGGAGCCCGTTTCCCGCGATACGGTTATGGCGTCCGGTCAAGGTCGGTGCATGACGAGTCGCATTCGAGTTCAGGGCTCAGGGGCTGCGGCGGACCGTTCCGCAAAATATCTGTTCTCTATCGCCGTTCGGTCGCGCGGCAAGCCCCGGAATATCCTGTTTCGCTCGCATGGCCGGGCAGGACCTTACAAGCCGTTCCCTCCGATGCTGGAGGACTGTTGCTGCCCGGCGGTCTGTTCGAAATATTTCCACAGGTTATCCTGCGGCGGTACCGGTGCCGTGATGAGGACCGGACTGCGGCGGACCGGATGGACGAACTCGATCGAGCGGGCATGCAGCGAGATGCTGCCGTCGCGGTTCGAGCGCGGGGCTCCGTACTTCAGATCGCCGCGGATCGGGCATCCTATCTTCGACAGTTGGGCCCGTATCTGGTGGTGTCTTCCGGTAAGCAGCTCGATTTCGAGCAGCCGGTAACGATCGCTCTCGGCCAGCAGCCGGTAGTCGAGCCGGGCTTCCTTGGCGTCGGGGACCGGACGGTCGTAGGCCTTCGTACGGTTCGTCCGCCCGTCGCGCACGAGGAAATGCCTGAGACTTCCCGATTCGGGCGAGGGACGGTTCTCTGTAATAGCCCAATAGATTTTGCGGATACGTCTGTTTTTGACCGTCTCGTTCATGCGCGCGAGCGCCTTGCTCGTTTTGGCGAACAGGACCGCTCCGCTGACCGGGCGGTCGATCCGGTGTACGACGCCCAGAAAGACGGCTCCGGGCTTGTCGTCGCGGACGCGGATCATCTCCTTGACTTCGTCCTCGAGAGCCGGATCGCCCGTCGGATCGGGCTGGACCAGCTCGCCGGAGCGCTTGTTCACGACGATCAGATGGTTGTCTTCGTATAGTATTCGTTCGGGTTCAAACATATGCGGTCGTTTCGGGTATTCATGCGGCGCCTGCGCGTTTGTGCCAAAGACGGCATGTTCGGTTTCGAATTGGCTGAAGGCGGAGGACGGTTATCTCGCCCGTATCGGTTTCTGTATATCCGTAGAAACGGTTCGTCCGTGAAAAACGAGCCTTTCGTCGGCCGGCGGGGCCGAATCCCGTTCCGTTTTCTGCAAGCCCGGAGGGATTTTCGCAGGCGGATGCGGGCCGTTTGCGTCGTTCTTTCTGCCCGTGCCGGTCGAAAACGGCGATGTCTCGGGTGCATGGTGCGATCCGCGTAGCCGGGACGGCTTTCGGGAGAACGGCCGGACAGAAGACGGCTCTTTCCCCTTCGGCTGTTCGGGAAGAAAAAGAGAGCGCCCGGGTTACGGGTTCGGCGGCTGCGGTCGTTTTTTTGCTTGTCATGGGATTCATTCGAGCTCGAACGTGAAAGGCAACAAGGCGCGCGCGGACTCTACGACCGTCGCGCTGCAGGCGCCGCACAGGATCAGCCGGATCGGAGCGCCCTGCCTCTTTTCGGTGTCGGCGATCACCTGCCGGCATGCTCCGCAGGGCGAACATTCCCGCGAAGCGGGCAGCGAGGCGATTGCCAGCGCGCGGACTTTCCGTCCGCTCCGGTTCGACTGCACGTAGTAAAGCAGGCTGCGTTCGGCGCACATGCCCGAGGGAAAGACCTCGCTTTCCTGATTGGCTGCCGACACGATTTCCCCGTCATCGAGCAACGCGGCTGCGCCGACCCGGAAGTCCGAATAGGGCGCATACGACTTCGAGCAAGCCTCGGCGGCACAATTCGCCAGCCGCCGCTCCGCCTCGGGCAGGTCCTCCAGCGGAGCGTACCGCAGGTATTCGAAAGAGTATAGCCGTTTTTCCTTCATAACGGTTGTCGTTGTTAGCGCATGGTCCGCTCTTGCCCGATTGCCGTGTGGACGGGTTGCGGTCCGGCCGGTTCCGTCCGAGTTTTCAAAACAGGAGTGGGCTGTCGGGATTGCCTTACTCGATCCTTTGGGTCGTTCCGGACGCTCCCGGGGATTTATCCGACCGGTCTGACGGCCCGCACCATATGCCTTTTGCCGAGGGCTCCGGGCAGGCGCTTCACGTCGAATCCCGCCTCGCGCAGATTGCGCTTGACCGTACCTTTGGCCGAATAGGTGACCAGCAGCCCTCCTTCGCTCAGGATGTCGAATATCCGGCGGAAAACGTCCGCCGTCCACAGTTCCGGTTGCGTGTCCGGAGCGAAAGCGTCGAAGTAAACCAAATCAAAGGTAGTGTCAAATTCGTAATCCTGCAAGGAAGTTTCGACCTTTCGGATGCGGAATCGCTCGGTAATTCGCGCCGGAACGTTCCACGGAGCCTCGTGCAGGGCCATGAACAGCCGGTCGGCTCCGTAGCTGAGTTGCGCGGCGGTTCGCGGATCGACGGGATAGGGCTCCAAGGCCGTATAAGCCACCGTGCGGTTCATAAAGAAAGCGGCCCGCGCCGTAAGCCATGCGTTCAGGCCGCTGCCGAACCCGACTTCGAGCAGCCTGACATGGGGCAGGCCGCTTGCCGCGAACCCCTGCCGTATATAGACGTGCATCGATTCTCCTGTCGCTCCGCGCGTAGAGTGGTACGTATCGCCGAAAACGGGATGCCTCAGCGTGGGCGTCCCGTCTTCGGTCGGCTCTATGATCGGCCGGATCATGTCCGCTCGCTTAATTCAGCAGAAAGCGGACCGTGACCGAGTGCTCGATCCTGATTTTTTCGAATTCCAGATTCGGAGCCGCTTCCGCCGTGCCGGCCGCATCGGCGACGGCGGCGCTTTTGGCCATCAGCATCACGTTCGCATAGCGGGGCGTGTTGTAGCCGTAGTCCTGAATATAGACGGCCGGACCGGCCGTTTGGCCTACGGCTTCGGCCAGCACTTCGGCGTTCTTGCGGGCCGCCTTGGCCGCATCGGCGCGTACTTGCTGGCGCAGCTCGTCCATGTTCGACACGTCGGTGCGCTCGATGTTCACGTCGGCGATCCCTGCCGCCTGCAGAGCTTCGAACGCTTGTCCGAGCTGCGCGGCGCTGGAGACTTTCAGTTGGTAGGTTTTCGTCGAGAGAATGGCGTTCTTACGCAGGAAATAGGTTTGCAGGTCGCTCGACATGTCCTGCACGACCAGATCCTTCTCGATGTCGATGTGCGCGGCTTTCAGACGGCGGAACATCTCTTTCTCCTGTTGCTCGACCGAGACTTTCCCCTTGTTGTCCTTTTCGTTGATGACGATCCGCACGTAGATTTCGTCCGGTGTCACCTCCATGTCGGCTTTGCCCGTCACTTCGATATAGGGTTTGTCGAGAAAATTCTTTTCCTGAGCCGAGGCGCCGGCGGCTATCAGCAGCGCGGCGGCGAGTACGATCGTCTTTTTCATCTTGTTTCGAGTTTAAAGGTTCTCTTTTCGTATGGATGTTCTGTATTATTCAGATGCTTCCCGCTTACGGAATGTTGCATCTTTTTGCCTGCCGTCTCGGCGGACGGTCGTTCTGCGTGGGGCGAAAAGTTTTTCCCGACGCTTCCGCATACCGTTCGACCGTCTCGGCGAATCCGGCTTCTCCGCTGTTCGGCAACAGCCGTGCCACGACCGGGGAAAACGGCTTTCCGCCGTGCTGCTTCCGAAAAGACGGTCCCCGTCGGTGTTTTGTCAATCTTGTCCGGGATCGCTCTCCGACCGGTCTCTCCGGACCAGCAGCACGACGTTTTCGACGTGGTGGGTGTGCGGGAACATATCCACCGGCTGAATGCGGAGCACGCGATAGTCGGCATCGAGCAACGCCAAGTCGCGGGCCTGCGTGGCCGGGTTGCAGCTGACGTAGACGATCCGTCCGGGCGCTGCGCCGAGGATCGTGCGCGCGACGTCCTCGTGGATACCTGCCCGGGGCGGGTCCAGAATCACGACGTCGGGCCGACCGTTGCGCTTGACGAACGCCTCGTCGAGCACGTCCTTCATGTCTCCCGCGTAGAACGTCGTATTGTCGATGCCGTTGAGGCGCGAGTTGGTCCGGGCGTCCTCGATCGCTTCGGGCACGTACTCGACGCCGATCACTCGCGACGCCCGGGCGGCGACGAAGTTGGCTATCGTGCCCGTGCCCGTGTACAGGTCGTAGACGGTTTCCTGTCCGGTCAGCGCGGCGAACTCGCGGACTATCTTGTACAGTTCGTAAGCTTGGGACGAGTTGGTTTGGTAGAACGATTTCGGCCCGACCTTGAAACGCAGGCTCTCCATCTCTTCGAAAATATGGTCGCGCCCGCTGTGCAGGCGGATTTCCAGATCGCCGATCGTGTCGTTGAGCTTCGTGTTGACGACCCACATCAGCGATGCCAGTCCGGGAAAGCGCTCCTTCGTGTGGCTCAGCAGCGCGTCGATGCGCTCGCGGTCGTCTTCCCCGAACACGACGATCGCCATCACCTCGCCCGTCGACGCGGTGCGCACGATCAGGTTGCGCATCAGTCCCCGATGCTCGCGGATATCGTAGAACGAGTAGCCCCGGTCGATGCAGAATGCGCGGACTTCCTGCCGGATCGCGTTCGACGGATCGGGCTGCAGCCAGCATTTGCGGATGTCGAGCACCTTGTCGAACAGTCCCGGAATATGGAAGCCGAGGGCCGGTTCCCGCGCCGGCTTGTCCTGCGCGGCGATCTCCTCGGGCGTCAGCCAGCGCCGGTCGCTGAAAGTGAATTCCAGTTTGTTGCGGTAGAACAGCGTCTGCCGCGAGCCCTTGATCGGGCCGATCTCGGGCAGCTCGATTCCTCCTATGCGTTTCAGTTGCTCGGCGACCTGCTCCTGCTTGAAGCGGAGCTGTTCGTCGTAAGGCATGTTCTGCCACTTGCATCCGCCGCAGACGCCGAAATGCTCGCAGACCGGCTCGACGCGCAGCGGCGAGCGGCGGACGAAACGGACGATACGGCCCTCCATGTATCTCCGGCGTTTGCAACACACCTGTACGTCGACCACGTCGCCCGGCACGGCCATCGGAACGAACACGACGATGTCGTTCCATCGCCCGAGCGCCTTGCCCTCGGCGGCTACGGCGACGATTTCGAGCGACTCGATCAGCGGATGATTCGCTTTTTTTCTTCCCACTTATTTTCCCGTTTTGTTTTTTACCACAGTAACTAATCGCTATCTTTGTCTGCGATTGCGGCGTAAATATAGGACAAATATATGATAAAGACCGGAGTTATCGTTTCCAATCCGTTTCAGGAGAATACGATCGTGCTGTCGGATTCTACGGGCGAGTGCATCATCGTCGATGCGGGCGGATACACCCCGCAGGAGAACGCGGCGCTGTCGAAATACATCGAGCAGAACGGGCTGCGCCCCGTCATGGCCGTCAATACGCACGGTCATGTGGACCATATGCTCGGCGTGAATTACGTGAAGGACACCTACGGCGTTCCGTTCGCGATCGACGGGCGCGATGCCTTTCTGATCGAGTCGGCGCCGACTCACGGCGCGATCTACGGGTTCCGGGTCGATTCGGTGCCGGGCATCGACATCGACCTGCAGGGGCAGAAGGAGATTCGTTTCGGCCATACGACGATGCGGATCATCGAGACGCCGGGCCATACGCCGGGTCACATCGCGCTGTACAATCCCGAGCAGAAACTGCTGCTGACGGGCGACACGCTGTTCCGCGAGAGCATCGGCCGGACGGACCTGCCGGGCGGCGACTACAGCTGGATCATGCGGAGCATACTCGACAAGCTGATGCCGTTGGGAGACGACGTGCATTTCTATCCCGGTCACGGGCAGGACAGCACGATCGGCCACGAGGCGCTCTACAATCCGTTCGTGACCGAGGTGCTCGGAGGAGAGGTGAATTGTTGAATCTTAAAAGAGCGAGCGAAGTGGGCGCTGTGGGACATGCGGTCCGCCGGGCCATGTACCGGACTCTGTCGCTGGACCGTTATCTGAAGACGCTGAGCGGAATGTACCTGCTCGGCTACCGCACGGGGATCGGCCGCTCGGCCGCCTACGAGTATCCCCGTTTCCTGAAAAATCTCGTGTCGGAGGGCGATACGGCGATCGACATCGGGGCCAACCTTGGCTATTACTCCTATGCGCTGGCCTCGTTGGTCGGGCCGCAGGGACGTGTCCGGGCCGTCGAGCCGGTCGAGCCGATCCGCCGCGTGCTGCGGCACAATCTGCGCCGTTTCCGCCATGTCGAGGTTCTCGCCTGCGCGCTCGGCGACGCGGACCGGACGATTCGCATGGGCAACGCGACGGTGGACCGCGACGGTTATTTCGGCACGGGGCAGAACTTCGTGCTCGACAAGCCGGCGGCGGGGTTGGCGCTCGTCGAATTCGAGGCCGAGATGAGGCGCGGCAGCGAGCTGTTCGCGTCGCTCGACCGGATCGATCTGATCAAGTGCGATATCGAGGGCTACGAGCTTGTCGTGATGACCGAGATGCGTCCGCTGCTCGAGCGGCATCGCCCGACCGTGCTGATCGAGACCGGGGGAGATAACCGTCCGCGAATCGTCGCGCTGTTCGGCTCGATCGGTTACGACGGCTATGTGCTGAGCGAGGGGACGATGAGGCCGCTCGCCGACGGCGATACGAAAGACATCGTTTTCGTTCACCGCAGCAGGCGGGAGCGCTACCAGAAACTGATCCGGCCATGAGAATAGACATTCTGACCGTCGTACCCGAGTTGTTGCAGAGCCCGCTGAACGAGTCGATACTCAAGCGCGCCCAGCAGAAGGGGCTCGTCGAAATCTGCGTGCACAACCTGCGCGATTACGCGTTCGACAAACACCGTCAGGTCGACGACTACCCGTTTGGAGGCGAGGCGGGCATGGTGATGAAGGCCGAGCCTATTTTTCTGTGCATCGAGGAGTTGCAGCGGCAGCGCAGCTACGACGAGATCATCTATACTTCGCCCGATGGCCGGCGCTACGACCAGCACGAGGCCAACCGGCTCTCGACGCTCGGGAACATCATCATCCTGTGCGGTCACTACAAGGGGGTGGACTACCGGGTGCGCGAACATCTGATCACGAGCGAGCTGTCGATCGGCGATTACGTGCTGACCGGAGGCGAGCTGGCCGCCGCGATCATAGCCGACAGCGTTGTGCGCATTCTGCCCGGTGCGATCGGCGACGGGAGTTCGGCGCTGACCGACTGTTTTCAGGATAACCTGCTGGCGCCGCCGGTCTATACGCGTCCGGCCGATTTTCGCGGCTGGAAGGTGCCGGACGTGCTCTTGTCGGGCAACTTCGCCGAGATCGAGAAGTGGCAGGAGCAGCAGGCGTTCGAGCGTACCGAGCGGCTGCGGCCCGATTTGTTGAGGTAACGGGCCGTGTCGGGGTTGCCCCCGGATTTTTGCCCGGGCATCGGGAAAAGACCGGACGGCAATCGGTCGGGACTTGGCCAAGGCTGCGAACCGCTCGGCGCGGATTCGCAGGGTGAGCCGGAAGATTCGAAGGGCGGGTTGAAAACGTCCGGGCGGCTGTCTCGGCCGCTCGTGCGGGAGCAGCCGGCCGTCGGACAGCAAGCGCGTCCGTACGATGGAGAGGGCCGGGCGAAAACCGTTTCGTCGGGTTCTTACGGGTATACGATAGAATGAAGGGCCGGCGCGTCTCGGAAACGGAACGTATGCCGGGAATACGGCATCCCTGTTTTCGTGCGGAAGAGTAGCCGGAGTCGGCAGGTAAATATTTATGCAAACCGAGTCGTTATGAAATACTATCTGATAGCCGGCGAGGCTTCGGGCGACCTGCACGGGTCGAACCTGATGAAGGGCATACTGAAGGCCGATCCCGGAGCCCGCTTCCGCTTCTGGGGCGGCGACAAAATGGCCGCCGTAGGCGGAGCGGAGAATCTGGCGATGCACTACGAGAAAGCGTCGTTCATGGGATTTACCGAAGTGCTGAAGAATCTGCGGACGATCTTCGGCCAGATCGAACAGTGCAAGCGCGACGTGGCGGCCTACGCTCCCGACGTGCTCGTGCTGATCGACTATGCCGGTTTCAACCTTCGTCTGGCCCGTTTCGGCCGCGAGCGCGGCATACCGACCTATTACTACATCGCGCCGAAAGTCTGGGCATGGAAGGAGTCGCGCGTGAAAAAAATCCGGCGTTGGGTCGACCGGCTGTTCGTCATCTTTCCGTTCGAGGTCGAGTATTTCCGTCGCCGGGGTATCGAGGCGATCTATGAGGGCAATCCGCTGATGGACGCGATCGATGCGCGCCGTGCCGCGCTCGGCTCGAAAGAGGAGTTCCGGGCCGTGCACGGGCTCGACGGACGTCCGGTCGTGGCATGCCTGGCCGGCAGCCGGCGCTCGGAGATCGGCTACAATCTGCCGTTCATGGTCGAGTTGTCGGGGCGGTTTCCGCAGTATCAGTTCGTCGTGGCGGGCGTGCCGTGGCTCGACCGCTCGGTCTACGAGCCGCTGATCGCGGGCTCGCCCGTGCGCTACGTCTGCGACGCGACTTACGAGTTGCTGGCCCACAGCGAGGCGGCCGTCGTCACGTCGGGGACGGCGACGCTCGAGACGGCTCTGCTCGGCACGCCCGAGATGGTATGCTATCGCCGCGACTGGCCGTCGATGCTGATCGGCAAGATGTTTCTCAAGACGAAATACGTCTCGCTCGTCAACCTCGTACTCGGCCGCGAGTGCGTGCGCGAGCTGCTGCAACACCATATGACGATGGCCAATGCGACGGCCGAGCTGCAGGCCGTTCTGCCCGGAGGGGCCAAGCACGAGCGGATGAAGACCGATTACGCCGAGTTGCGCTCGCTGATCGGCCGCAGCGGGGTGTCGGACCGTGTAGGGAGCCGGATGGTCGAACTGCTCAAAAGCGACATGAAATGAAAATCATCTGCATCGGCCGCAATTATGCGGAACATATCGAGGAACTGGACGGCCGCCGCGACATTCCGTCCGCGCCGGTCTTTTTCTGCAAGCCCGACACGGCGCTGCTGCGCAACAACGATCCGTTCTATGTGCCCGCTTTCAGCCGCGAGGTGCATTACGAGACCGAGCTGGTCGTGCGGATCGGCCGCGTGGCGCGTGCGATCGACGAGCGTTTCGCGTCCCGTTGCTACGACGAGGTGGGGCTCGGCATCGACTTTACGGCGCGGGACCTGCAGCGCGACTGCATCGCCCGGGGGCTGCCGTGGGAAATCTGCAAGGGGTTCGACTATTCGGCCGCCGTGTCGCCGCAGTTCGTACCGCTCGCCGAGTTGGGCGGCGACGTGCAGCGGTTACGTTTCGAGATGCGGCTCAACGGCGAGCTACGGCAGCGGGGCGATACGGCGCAGATGATCTTCGGCGTTGACCGGATCGTATCCTACCTCTCGCATTTCATCACGCTGAAGATCGGCGACCTGATTTTCACCGGCACGCCTGTCGGCGTCGGTCCGGTCCGTCCGGGCGACCGCTTGCAGGCATGGCTCGAGGGACGGATGATGTTCGACTTCGATATCAAATGACCGGATGCGGACGCTTATGTCCCGGCCGCTTGCGGTTCCCAGCGGATCGCTCTCGGAGCGAAACCCGTTCCGCGAACGGAGAGAACGGTGTCGGAGGAGACCGCACACGCCGCTCGACGGACTGAATCGCACGGATTATTTTTGAATGGCAAAAAACGATCAAACCATGTTGCTCGCAGAAAAGTTGAAAGCCTACCGGCTGATTCTCGCCAGCGCCTCTCCCCGGCGCAGGCAGTTGCTCGTCGGATGCGGACTGCCTTTCGTGCAGGCCGAGCCTTACGACGTGAGCGAGACCTATCCGGCGGGTATGCCGGCCGGCGAGGTTCCCGTTTACCTGGCGCGGCTCAAGTCCGACGCCTATCCGTTACCGCTCGCCTCGTTCGACATTCTGGTGACGGCCGATACGGTCGTCGCCGTCGACGATCGTATTCTCGGCAAGCCCGCCGACCGCGGTGCCGCGGTCGCGATGCTGCGTGCGCTTTCGGGCCGCAGGCACCGGGTCGTCACCGGCGTGACGATCCGCACGGCCGACCGCGCGGTTTCGTTTTCCTCGTCGACCGACGTTTTTCTCCGGTCTCTGTCCGACGAGGAAATCGGACATTATGTCGACACGTACGCTCCCTATGACAAGGCTGGCTCGTACGGCATTCAGGAGTGGATCGGCTATGTCGGGATCGAGCGTATCGAAGGATCGTTCTACAACGTGATGGGGCTGCCCGTGCAGCGGCTGTACGTCGAGCTGGACGAACTGATAGGGTAGAATCTGCCGCAATTTGCATATCGACCTTTTGGAAAAATCTATGATGAAGAAATCTTTTATCGCGCTGCTGGCCGCCCTGATGCTGGCCCCGGCGCTGCGGGCCGACCGGGGCATGTGGCTTCCGGCGCTGATAGGCACGCGGATCAAAGACATGCGTTCGAAAGGGTTCCGTCTTTCGGCCGAGGATATTTACAGTGTCAACAAGGCTTCGCTGAAGGATGCCGTCGTGCTGTTCAACGGCGGATGCACCGGCGAACTGGTTTCCGGCGAGGGGCTGTTGCTGACGAACCATCACTGCGGCTACGGCGCGATCCAGTCGCACAGCAGCGTACGGCACGATTACCTGACCGACGGGTTTTGGGCCATGAATCGGAGCGAAGAATTGCCCAACCCCGGCCTGTACGTGTCGTTTCTGGTCCGCATGGAGGACGTGACCGCGCAGGTGCTCGACGGGGTGCGGGACGATCTGCCCGAGGCGCGCCGCGACTCGCTGATCCGGCTCAATGCGGCCCGGGTGGCCGACGCGGCGGTTCGGGGGACCGACTGCCGGGCCGATGTCGAGCCGTTCTTTTACGGCAATCAGTATTTCCTGTTCGTATATCGCAACTACACCGACGTCCGTCTCGTGGCGGCTCCGCCTTCGTCGATCGGCAAGTTCGGCGGCGATACCGACAACTGGATGTGGCCGCGCCATACGGGCGACTTTTCGCTGTTCCGCATCTATGCGGGGCCCGACAATGCTCCGGCCGACTACTCGAAAGATAACGTGCCTTTCCGTCCGCGTCGCTCGCTCGCGATTTCGACGCGCGGACTGCGCGAGGGCGACTTTACGTTCATATACGGGTTTCCGGGGCAGACCCGGCAATACGTTTTGTCCGATGCGGTCGACTATCTGCTGAATCGAGGCAACCCGCACAAAATCGCGCTGCGGACGATGCGTCTCGACATCATGAGCGAGGAGCAAGCCAAGGATGCCGATACGCGCATCCGCTACGCGTCGAAGCATGCCTCGGTGGCCAACGCGTGGAAAAAGTGGCAGGGCGAGAGCCGGGGGTTGGAACGTCTGGGCACGCTCGGCAAGAAGCGCGAGCAGGAGAGCCGCTTCGACCGATGGGCGGCCTCGCATCCGCAGTACACCGGTCTGCTCGGCTGGATGAAGGCCCTGTATGCCGAGCTGGAACCTTACGCCTTCGCGCGCGATTACTATAACGAGGCTTACCGGGCCGTCGAGCTCTCGCGTTTCGCGTCGGCTGTCCGCCGGATGCCGGTGTCGAAACGGGCCGCTGCCGCCAGAGCGTTCTACAAGGATTACAGTCCCTCGATCGACCGCCGGATCGCCGAGCGGATGCTCGGACAGTATCTGGAGAATGTGCCGCAGGAGTTCCGTCCCGAGGCTTTCGTCCGGACGGTCGATTCGCTGGGAGGCGTGCGGGAATTCGTCGACGATCTGTTCGGGAACAGCCTTTTTACTGCACCCGAGCGATTCGAGCGGATGACGGCAGGCGATTCGGCGACCGCGCAGGCTGCGATCGAGGCCGATCCGGCCGTTCGGCTGGCCGATGCCTTCGACGCGGTGTACCGGGATCGTATATTCGGTCGTTACCGCGATCTGAGCGCATCGATCGCGTCGCTCTATCGTATCTATATGCGCGGACTGATGGAAATGGAGCCCGATGCCGTTTTCTATCCCGACGCGAATCTGACGCTGCGCGTCAGCTATGGCCGCATGGAGGGCTACAAGCCGCTCGACGGCGTGTACTATACGCCTCAGACGACGCTCGAAGGAATCATGGAAAAGGACGACCCGACCGTGTACGACTACAATATTCCCCAACGCCTACGCGATCTGTACGCGTCGAAGGACTACGGCCGCTGGGCTGTCGACGGGACGGTTCCGGTCGCTTTCCTCGCGACGAACCATACGACGGGCGGCAACTCGGGCAGCCCGGTGCTCAACGGCCGGGGCGAACTGGTCGGCCTGAACTTCGACCGCACGTGGGAAAGCACGATGAGCGACATCGAGTTCGACCCGTCCAAGTGCCGTAATATCGCCGTCGACATCCGCTACGTGCTTTTCCTGATCGACAAGGTCGGCGGGGCGGGCTATCTGCTCGACGAGATGGACATACGATAGGAGCGGTGTAGAAAACCGTCTCCGAGAGGCCTTTCCCGCGACGCGGCTATGTCTCGGGAAAGGCTTTTTTGCGTTCGGTCCGCTCGTTCGGGAGGAGGACGTTCCCGTTGCCGGGTCGTTTACCGGCCGGCATTCCGGAATATGGGGCAGCTGTTCCGGCCGCGCGCATTCCGGGTGGCGTTTCCGCTTTCGAGCGCCGAGTATTCGGGAGGTCGATTTTGCGTTTTGCCGCGCAGCGGCGCGAGGCTTCTTTTCAAGGAAAGCGTGGAGAGCGGCGAGTCGTCTCGACAGGGGACGACGGTCCGGGACGCGCTGCGTCCGAATCGTGCGGTCGTTTCCGTAAGACGGCACATGTTTTCGTGTGCCGGTTTGACTTGGCGGATTCCTGCGGATTCCGGCCTGACGGGCCCGTTCTTTCGCCGGCTTTTGAGAATATGAGGATTGTGAGGGCGATTATGTTTTTTAACGTACCGAATAATGTTTGCACATGGGATTTTGCACCCACCGGTTGCGGCTCGCGGTCGCAGGCCGCGCATCCGGTTCGGACCTTGCCCCGAATCCTTGCCGCCGGAGGAGGGCTCGTGCAGGGAGCCGAGCGCGTCGAAGATTCGACGGTCGGCACAGAGAAAGTTAATGAGGCTCGGGAAGTACGGCGGACGTGTCGGGCGGCGGGTACCGGGATGTGACTGATCGCTTTTGTGGCGATTGAGCCATGCGTTGACTGCGCTTTTTTATTTCTGCGCGGCTCGACTCGCCGCTTATTTCAGCGTAATCCGCTCCTTTTCGAGTATGACGATTCCCTGCTTGAACAGTCGGCCTGCGCTGCGCTTGAACGTTTTCTTGCTCATGCCGGTGTGCTTGTGTATCGCGTCGGGGGCGCTGTCGTCGCCGAGCGGGAGCGTGCCTCCGGCTTTGCGCAGCAGTTCCAGCAATCGCTCGGCCGACTCCTTCACCTCGTCGTATCCCTGCTTCTGCAGGCTCAGGTCGATCCGGTTGTCTTCGGTGATTCGCGTGACATAGGCTTTCATCCGGTCGCCTACGTGTACGGGACGGAAAATCTGATTGCGGTAGATCATGCCCCAGTGGCGGTCGTTGACTACGACGCGGAAACCGATCGGGCTTTCGAGCGCGACCAGAATGTCCGTTTCGTCGCGGGGAGCGACGCTCGGTTCCGCATTGTCGACGAACGATTTCAGGTAGGTCGTTGCGACGGCCCGGCCGGTGATGTTGTCCGAGTAGACGTAGACGACGTATTTCTTGCCGATCTCGATGCGTCCCTGCTGGTTGCGGTTCGGCAGGAACAGGTGCTTGGCCGGAATCCCCCAGTCGAGAAAGGCCCCGTGCACGGTCTTGTCGACCGCTTCCAGAAAGGCGGCCTGTCCGACCGTCGCCAGCGGCCGCTCGGTCGTGGCGACGAGCCGGTCCTCCGAGTCGTGGTAGACGAACACTTCCTTGCGGTCTCCGATCCGGTCGGAGAGCGAGACGAAGCGGTTCGGGAGAAGCACCTCGTCCCCCTCCTCGTTGCCCAGATAAAGCCCGTGGTCCGAAATTCGGCGGACGGTCAGCGTATGGTAGTGTCCTGCGGTCAGCATAAGCGCGATTTTTTGCAAAGCTACGTTATTTCGGCCGATTATTCCTCTTCCGGCCGAATATTCTCTCGGGAAAAGTGCCCGACGGCTTGCCGGAGCGGTTCGTGATAAACGGTTGTCCCGAGCCGGCGGTCGCGGGGTTCGGCACGACAAGGATGCGGCGCTTTATGCGGAACCGGCTCCGTCTCGTTTAATGGACTGGCGGTCCGCCGGACGAACGGGGCCGTCCGTCCGGCTAAGGATCGGAGCGACTCCGAAAAAGGGAATAATTTTCGTATCTTTGTACGCTTGATCTTAAAGTAACGCATGAATATGAAATACCTGTTTTGCTCGCTGCTCGTACTGGCCTCCGTTTCGGCCTGCGCGCAGCCTTCCGGCGCTCCGGCTCCTTCGTCCGTTACGTTGGCCCCTGTCGTCGTGCCCGCGTTGCCGCAGAGTCTGGAGTTTGCCGGCGAGGCGGTGCCTTTGGACAACTACGATACGCGCGAGAGCCTGTTGCGCGAGCTGATGAGCTGCATGTACCTCCACTCGCGCACGACGCTGACGCTGCTCGCCACGACGCGCTATTTTCCGGTCATCGAGCCGATCATGAAAAAATACGGGATTCCGGACGACTTCAAGTATCTCTGCATGGCCGAGAGCGGGCTCGACCCGAACGTCCGCTCGGGAGCCGGCGCAGCCGGCCTGTGGCAGTTGATGCCGGTCTATGCGAAGTCGGTCGGGTTGCTCGTAGGCGGGGACGTCGACGAGCGCTACGATGTGACGAAGGCGACCGAGGCGGCTTGCCGCTATTTGGCCGACGCTTACGAGCGGCTGGGCAGTTGGACGTTGGCCGCCGCTTCGTACAACGTCGGCATAGCGGGCGTGTCGCGACGGCTTGCGAAGCAGGGTGTCGATTCCTATTACGATCTGTTTCTGCCCGCCGAGACGCTGCGCTATGTCTTTCGCGTGCTCGCATTCAAGCTCATCGCGCCCGATCCGGCCGCCTACGGGTTCCGTATCGACCCCGACGATTATTACAAGCCGCTGACGGACTACCACGAGGCGACGGTCGAAGGCCGGCCGATCGATTGGGCCGCCGTCGCGCGCAGTCACGGGACGAACTACAAGATGCTCCGCGAGCTGAACCATTGGATCAGAGACTACGACTACGATAATAAAGCCGGCCGTTCGTTCGTTATCAAGGTTCCGAACCGGGATTTCCGTCGCGCGCGGTAGTCTGGGGAAAGGTTTGAAATTTGACTTATGTCCGAAGATAAGACGATAAGAGTATACGGGGCGAGAGTGCACAACCTCAAGAACGTCGACGTCGAGATTCCGCGCGATAAACTGACCGTCATCACCGGTCTGTCGGGTTCCGGCAAGTCGTCGCTCGCTTTCGACACGATCTATGCCGAGGGGCAGCGACGCTATATGGAGACGCTTTCCACCTACGCTCGCCAGTTCGTCGGCACGATGGAGCGTCCCGACGTCGACAAGATCACGGGGCTCAGTCCGGTCATCTCGATCGAGCAGAAAACGACGAACAAGAATCCCCGTTCGACGGTAGGTACCGTTACGGAGATCAACGACTTTCTGCGCCTGCTTTTCGCCCGTGCTTCGGAAGCCTATTCGCCCGTAACAGGCGAGGTGATGGTACATCATACCGACGAACAGATCGTCGATCTGATCCTTCGCGACTTTCCCGGAAAAAAGATCGCGCTTCTGGCTCCGCTGGTGCGCGGCCGCAAGGGACACTATCGGGAGCTGTTCGAGAGTTTGGCCAAGAAAGGTTATCTGTATGCCCGCGTGGACGGCGAGATTCAGGAAATTCATGCCGGCCAGCGGCTCGACCGCTATAAGATTCACCATATCGAGCTTGTCGTCGATCGCCTGGTCGTGAAGCCCGATGTCCGGGCGCGGATGCTCAAGAGCCTGCAGGAGACCATGCGGCAGGGCAAGGGAACGATGATGGTCTACGACTACGATACGAACAACGTGCGTTTTTACAGCCGTCACCTGATGTGTCCGACGAGCGGCATCGCGTTCAACGAGCCGGCTCCGCATACTTTCTCGTTCAATTCGCCTCAGGGTGCCTGCCCGCATTGCAACGGGCTGGGCGAGGAAGCCGTTTTCGACTTGAAGCGGATCGTGCCCGACGGCGGGCGCTCGATCCGCGAGGGAGGCATCGAGCCGCTCGGCCGCTATCGCAACAATCTGCTGTTCGCCGAAATGGAGGCTTTGGGGCGCAGGTACGGCTTTTCGATCGACGACCCGATCGAGTCGCTCGACGAGGAAGCTCTCGGCGCCGTGTTGTACGGTGCGAGCGAACCGCTGCGCATCGACGCCCGCGAGCTGGGCGGCACGGGCAATTACATGGTGTCGTGGGAAGGGTTGGCCGACTACATCGAGAAACAGCGGGAGGACTCCTCCTCCGCCCGGGGCGACAAGTGGAAAGAGCAGTTCGTCGTCCGCAAGGTGTGCAGCGTGTGCGGCGGATCGCGTCTGAAAAAAGAGGCCCTGCAATTCCGCATCGACGGCAAGAACATCGCCGAGCTGTCGGCCATGAGCATCGAGGAGCTGGCCCGTTGGATGGAGGGTCTCGAGGACCGTCTCTCCCCGAAGCAGCGGCAGATCGCCCGGGAGCTGCTCAAGGAAATTCGCGAGCGGCTGCGCTTCCTGCTCGACGTAGGGCTCGGCTACCTGTCGCTCAGCCGCAGCTCGCGCTCGCTGTCGGGCGGCGAGAGCCAGCGTATCCGGCTCGCTACGCAGATCGGATCGAAGCTCGTCAACGTGCTCTACATTCTCGACGAGCCGAGCATCGGGCTTCACCAGCGCGACAACGTCAAGCTGATCGCCAGCCTGAAGGCTTTGCGCGACGCGGGCAATTCGGTGATCGTCGTCGAGCACGACGAGGATATGATGCGTCAGGCCGACTGGATCGTCGATGTCGGCCCGCGCGCCGGCGTTCGCGGCGGAGAGATCGTAGCCGAGGGACCTTTGTCGAAAGTGATGGCTTCGGGCGGCATGACGGCCGACTTTTTGTGCGGCCGCCGTCGGATCGAAGTCCCGGCCGTGCGCCGTGAGGGCAGCGGGCAGAGTCTGTTCGTTCGCGGCGCGAGGGGTAACAACCTGAAGAACATCGACGTCGAGTTCCCGCTGGGGCGGATGATCTGCGTGACGGGCGTCAGCGGCAGCGGCAAGTCGTCGCTGGTCGACGCGACGCTGCGCCGGGCGCTGAGCTGCGAACTGTACCGCTCCTACGAGCGGCCGCTCGAATACGACCGCATCGAAGGCATCGAGCATATCGACAAGCTGATCGTCGTCGATCAGTCGCCGATCGGCCGGACGCCGCGCAGCAATCCGGCCACTTATTCCAACGTGTTCGGCGACATCCGCAAACTGTTCGAGTCGACGCCCGACGCGCAGATTCGCGGGTTCAAGGCGGGCCGCTTCTCGTTCAACGTGAAGGGGGGGCGCTGCGAAGCGTGCAAAGGAGCCGGCGTGCAGACGATCGAAATGAATTTCCTGCCCGACGTTTATGTCAAGTGCAACGTCTGCAACGGGCACCGGTACAACCGCGAGACGCTGGAGGTCAAATACAAGGGCAAGAACATCGACGACGTGCTGAACATGACGGTCAATCAGGCGGTCGAGTTTTTCGAGGCGATTCCGTCGATTCACATGAAACTCAAGTCGATTCAGGACGTGGGGCTCGGCTATCTGACGCTCGGACAGCCCTGTACGACGTTGTCGGGCGGCGAGAGCCAGCGGATCAAGCTGTCGACCGAACTGGCCAAACGCGATACGGGCCGGACGCTCTATATACTCGACGAGCCGACGACCGGCCTGCATTTCGAGGATGTCCGCGTGCTGCTCGACGTGCTCGGAAAACTGGTCGACAAGGGCAATACGGTGATCGTGATCGAGCACAATCTGGACGTGATCAAGGTGGCGGACTACCTGATCGACATCGGTCCCGAGGGTGGGCGCGACGGAGGCCGTCTGGTGGCGGCCGGGACTCCCGAGCAGGTCGCTCGCGTCGAGGAAAGCTATACGGGACAATTTCTCAAGCCCTTGCTCGGCAAGTAAGCCTTTGCTGCATTTTCATCGGCAGGCAATCTGTTCCCGGAAATATGCGACGATCGGGCGTTTCGTCCGCCGAATGGAGGGACCGGATCGTTTCCGAAAATGTGCGGCGACCGGACCTTTCGTCCGCAGAGCTTGGAGGAAAGACTGAACCGGGTCTTGGTGTGCCCCTTTCCGATTTCCCTGATCTTCTTGTGGGTATCCCGGAGCCGTCCCGCTGAAATGTGGATAACCGGGCCGAATCGTGTTGATAAATAGTCTTCGGTCTGTCGACAAGTCTGTTTATATCTCTTCGCTTTTTGTTGGTGGTAAGAATCTCTTGATTGTTGACGGAGGCACTGGATTGTATCGGGAATGGCTTCAGCGGTATTCATTCCTGAATCGGCCCCAAAACCATTTCGTTTTTCTTGATGTGTGTCGTGTGTCTGTATCTGTTCGGTTATAACTACAAAAAGAGACCGTTCGCCTTTTGCTACGGATACATAACTTTCCCCGGGCCGATTGATGCTTGGATTCCATGCAAGAGCGCGCACGGCGACTGAAGGACGTTGCTGCAAATCCGCCGTGCCCGCTCCTGCTCGTGATGGTTGCGGAACGGTTATTTCAGGGGCGAATCGGGCTCTTTGGCCATGTGGCTGTAGTACAGCCGGTCAAGCAATCCCGGCGCGAACTTTTTGATCAGCACGGTGGCGCGCCCGTTGAAGTCCATGGCGAGCGTACGCTTGCGCCGGACGACCCCGCGCGCGATGCGGCGGGCCACTTCGGCGGCGCTCATCATCTTCTCCTCCTTGCGTGGCGACTCGCCCTGAGCCGATCCGTCGGCGGTCAGGGCTGAGAAACGTACGTTCGACGCCGTGAAACCCGGAGCCGCGATCATTACGTGCACTCCCTTTTTCAGGTTCTCGATGCGGACCGTCTCCAAAAATCCGGTCATCGCGTATTTCGAGGCCGAATAGCCCGTGCGGCCGGGCAGGCCGTGAAATCCGGCTACCGACGACACGCCGACGATCGATCCGCGCGAGGCCTGAATATACGGCAACGCGTATTTCGTGCAGTAGACCGTTCCCCAGAAGTTGACATCCATCAGTCTTTTGAGCACGCCGAGATCGACCTCGTCGAACAGCGCGCGCATCGAGATGCCCGCGTTGCAGATCAGCACGTCGATTCGGCCGAAGCTCGAGACCGCCTTTTCTACCAGCCGGCGGCAATCCTCTTCGCGCGTGACGTCCGTCGGTTCGTAGACGGCTTGCGTCCCTCGGGCAGCCAGATCTTCGGCGATGGAGCGGAGCTTGTCTTCCGACCGGGCGCCCATGACGATCCGGGCCCCTCGCGAAGCGAACTCGTACGCCAGCGCGTAACCGATTCCGGACGATGCTCCGGTAATGACGATTGTTTTGTCCTTGAAGTTCATGCTTTCGTATCTTTTGACTGCGTTTCGGGCGCAGCGGTTATTCGTTCTTCCTTGCGCTTTCGCGTCGGAGCCGGCCGGGCGGGGCCGTTCTCCTCGTTTGTTTCCGGGCCGCCGAGTGTTCCGATGCGAAATCCTCGGTGCGCAGCGACCGTGACTCTGTTTGCCGTGCAAGCGCCTTTGCAGCGGCTTATTTCGGGGGGCGGCCCGTCCCACAGGGCTTTCCGGAAATTCATATCTGCAGCAGGCCGAGCGGCCGCATCAGGTCCCATTTTTTCGACAGGTAGAAAGCCACGAAAGACTCCTCGCTGTAATGCCGGAACAGCTCGGCTGCCTCGCCGAACGTGAACTTGCGCGACAGATCGGAGGCGGTTTGCATCAGGCACAGCAGAAATTCGGTCTCATGCGGCTTGAATTTCAGTTTCCTTGCAGACGAGGCGCCGTGCAGCACGAGGCCGTCCTCTTGCCGAACGGGAGGAGGACCGATCCACACGACCCTTGCGTTTTCGTCGAACAGACGCGATGCGTCGGGCCGGATCATCTGATCGGCTATGAGCGAGGCGTCCACTGTCGTGCGTGGCGTTTTCCCGGCGAACCACTTGTGAACCGGACGGTCGAGCCCGTCGCCGGCCATGTAGTGTCTGAGCGCCTCGTCGAGTCCTTCCCCGACCAGACGGATATCGTATCCCCGGTTCTCGACGAATGCCACTTCGTTGTTGGCGAACGCGTGCACATGGGCATTCCGGCGACGGACGCCGAACGCTTCCGGGTCGGTTCCGCTCGGGCTGTGAACCGTCATCGCGTACCGGTGCCAAAAGGCCGAATCGATCAGTCCGGCCCGGAACATCTGGCGCACCACCTCGAGCGAGTCGACGCTTTCTTGCAACGTCTGGGTAGGAAAGCCGTACATCAGGTAGGCATGGACCATGATGCCCGCATAGCTGAAGTTACGCATGGCGAGCGCGGCTTGCGCTATATCGACGCCCTTGTTCATTTTCTTCAGCAGCCGGTCCGAGGCCACTTCCAGCCCGCCCGACACGGCGATACATCCGGCCGCGGCCATCAGCAGGCACAGGTCGCCCGTGTAACGGCTCTCGAAGCGGACGTTCGTCCACCAGCTGACGCACAGTCCGCGGCGGAGTATCTCGAGCGATATTTCCTTGAGCAGCTTGGGCGGGGCCGCCTCGTCGGTGAAGTGGAAACTGCGGCTGCCCGTTTGGCGGATCACCTCTTCCATCCAGTCTACGAACGTGGCGGCCGGAACGCTCTCGTACCGCCGGATATAGTCGAGCGACGTATCGCAGAAGGCGCACTTGGCCCAGTAGCAGCCGTGCGCGATCGTCATCTTGTTCCAGCGTCCGTCGGTCCACAGCCGGTGCATCGGGTTGGTCGTTTCGAGCAGCGAGAGATACCGGTCGAAAGGCAGCCCTGTGAAATCCGGGCAACCTCTTTCCTTGTGGGTCACGTTCCCCTCGCCTTCGTGGTAGCCGTCGCGCGTGTAGGTCCGCACGAGCTCTCCGTCCGAAAGAATCCGCTCCAGCGGCAGCTCCCCGTCGTCGAGTATCAGGTAGTCGATGTAACGGAAGATGCCCCGGTCGCTCATCGTCCGGAGCTCGGTCGACGGATATCCGCCTCCCGCAGCGATCCGGATGCCGGGATAATGTTGCTTGAGGTATTGCGCGCACCGCAGCGCGGCGAGCAGGCATCCCGGAAAAGGAATCGTGAAACCGACGATCGTCGGCCGCTCGGCCGTGATTTTCCGTTCGAGCAGTTCGCACATTCTTTCTTCGATCGGGTTCATCGGCTCGACCAGTACGGTCTCGATCTCGGCGAACGACCCGATCGCCATGGCCAGACGTTCTCCGTAACGGACGATCTCGAAGTGTTCGGTCACCGTCGCGCGGATCAGATCGCTCAGATCCTGCAGGTAGAGCGTGCAGAGGAATTTGGCGCATTCCGCCGTCCCGAGGGTTCCGAACAGATCGCTCAGGTCTCCGATCGCCTCGAATCTTCCCGCCTGCGGCAGAAACTCGCCCGTGCAGATCAGTTGGGCGAGGCCCGGGTCCCGTCCGCGCAGGAAATCGACGACGGCGTCGATCGTGGCCGTATAGCGCGTCCGCATGGCTTGGATGCGCTCCAGATTCTCGTCTTCGCCCGGAATCCGCAGATCGAAAACCCGTTCGAGAAAATCCCGCGAAAACACGGTCCCGATCAGTTCGACCGACAGGTCGGCCTGAGCGACGTCGAATCCCCTGTGCCGGAGGTAGCCGCTCAGGTAAGCGGTGGCCGGGTAGGGACAGTTGACCTGAACGAACGGAGGCGTGACGAGCAGCAGCTTTTCCACGTTATTCGGGAATTTCGACGGTCAGGCCGTCGTATGCGAAATAGACGCCCTCCGGCAGCGCGGCCTGTTCCTCCGCGTGGCGTCCCATCTGGTGCGATACGTGCGTCAGGTAGGTGACGTTAGAAGAGACGGCGCGGCTGATCCGCAGCGCATCGTCGAGCGTGAAGTGCGACAGGTGAGGTTCCTTGCGCAAGGCGTTGATGACCAGCGTGTCTACGCCCCGTATTTTGTCGATTTCCCGCTCGTCGATCCGGTTCATGTCGGTCAGGTAGGCCAGCGGTCCTATCCGGAAGCCGAGGACCGGCAGCTTGTAGTGGATGCCCCGGATCGGGACGATCCTCGTCTGTCCGATGGAGAAAGGCTCGTCGGGGCGAATCGTATGCAGGTCGATTTCCGGAACGCCGGGGTAGGGATGCTCCGAGAACGCATAGTCGAAGTCCTGCCTTACCCGCTTCTGGACCCGTTCTTCGGCATAGAGCTTCACCGGAGCGCCGGAAGTGTAGTTGAATGCCCGCACGTCGTCCAGTCCGCTGATATGGTCCTTATGCTCGTGGGTCAGCAGAATTCCGTCGAGTCTTTCCACGCCCGCCCGCAGCATTTGTTGCCGGAAATCCGGGCCCGCGTCGATCAGGATCGTTTCGCGTCCCGTCTCGATCAGGGCCGACGTTCGCAGTCGTTTGTCCCGCTCGTCCGGAGACAGACAGACCCTGCAATGGCAGGAGATGACCGGTACCCCCTGCGACGTCCCGGTTCCCAGAAAAGTCAGTTTAGCCATGCGGAATGATAGTTTGCAGGTCCCAAAGGTAGCAAAAAAAAACGATTCGCCGGGCCGCTCGGAGACTGCCTGTCGCGCTGCCGAGGAAGGTTCTTCCGAACCGGCCTGATTCCCGATTTTTTCGGGAGACGGTGAAAACCGGGCGGATTCAGGTCCGCCGTGCGGCGGATTTCCCGGACGACCGATCGGGAAACCATGCCGGATTTATTTTGCCCGAAGTTTGCTGTAATCGGTTCGGCGCCTGTGTACGGAGCCGGAATGATCATAGCGGATTCCATGGTAGTTGCCTATTTGAGAGTGAGCACTGGGAAGCAGAATCTGGCGAACCAGCAGGACGAAATCAGGCGGTTCGCCGCCGCCGGAGGCATCGTGGTCGACCGTTGGGTGACCGAGGTGGTCAGCGGCCGCAAGAACGAGAAGGAGAGAAAGCTGGGCCCGTTGCTCGGGAAAATGCGGTCGGGCGATACGTTGATCGTGACGGAGCTGTCGCGGCTGAGTCGCACGCTGACCGACATCATGGCGATCATGGGGCGCTGCCTCGAGCACAGGATCGTCCTTTACAGTATCAAGGAGGGCTATGCCTTCGACGACAGCATCAATAGCAAGGTGCTCTGCTTCGCCTTCGGGCTGGCGGCCGAGATCGAACGGAACCTGATCTCGATGCGAACGAAAGAGGCGCTGGCCCTGTGTCGGGCCGAGGGCGTGAAACTCGGCCGTCGCAAAGGGAGCTACACGAAATTGCGGATACTGATCGATAACCGTCGGGAGATCGTACGGATGCTGCGCTGCCGCAAGTCGATCGCCGACGTATGCAGGCGTTACGAGGTTTCCCGGGAAACGTTCAACGCACTACGGAGGCGGTACGGTTCGGTCGCCCGCGCAGCCGAGTCGCGCCGAAAACCCGGATAGATTTCTGGAAATTTCCCTTTGGGGGTGTTTTCATAACGTCATAAACAGTCGTTTTTTATGAAAACTTTCTATTTTTGTAAAAAATACTATTTTTGGCCTATGAGATAATACGAGCTGTTTTCTGACCATACATAATAAGCGTTAGCTTTTATTCTTGCTTTCTGAAACTTCGACAATTTCACAAAGTACAACAAGAGTAAAGCGTAAACGCTCACGTCCCGACGTGGGCTTTACTCTGTTTGTTGTACAAGGTAGTCGAAGACCTCAGAAAGCAAATAAGGGTTTAGTCCCACGTTTTTTATGTGCTTACATTTCATTTTGACTGCCATGGGACTTGGCGAACTAACACATGGATAGTTATGGCTTCAGACATTTCTCAATTCACTCAGAGCGTACTGAACGAATTTACGGAACGACTGACAGATCAGGTCTTTCTGTTTATCGAAAACGACCGCGAACTGATGGGACAATACCTTCACACCGTTGAAGGGAAAGAGCTTGATACGGTAAACGCCCATATCGCACAAGCAATCAAACGGCATTTCGGCTTGGAAAGCAAAGGTGAAAAATGCAATACTCCTAACAGTAAATTGATACAGGGATATGAAAAGTTTACCATATAAATCAATTGCAAATCGTTGGCGAAACGTTGTTTTGCTTTTGATTGTAACCGTTTTGTCCGCATCCGAACCGCTTTGGGGACAAAATTCTTTTGACGCGGATTCAAATTCAACACTCTTTTTTCCTGCGTATAAAATAGAATTACAATACATAGGAACCGGAAACGTAATACGACCGGATACGCTAACGGGAATAGATGGATTATATTATGATTCATCACAAGGTAATACAATTCTAAGCCTTATTGCCAGAGGTCATTTGCAAAAACAATTTTTTTGCAAAAAGTATTGGCGGAAACAGATTCTAAATGCGAAATGCTATGCGTAATAAGGGAGGAACTTGAGGAAAAATACCATATGGCTATAGTGGTAATGTCAACTTTCTATGTCGATAACGAACTGAAATATCGTTTTGATATTCTTATGGATTTAGATGACGATTTGCGAAATTTTAAAGGAGATATGGGTTATGTTTGTTTATGCCATAGTCCTTTGCGATTATAATCTTCCGAGTTGTGCAATCACGGATTAGTTACTGTACATATTGCGGCAAAGAGCTCGGGTGGCGGGTACATAAGTGCCCCCATTGCGGGCATTTGGTAGCTGCGGATACGATTCGCACTGATTTACCGACCGTTCGACCTAATCGACCGTATGAACCGCATTCAGATCGGAAAAGTCGGTCGAATCGTTCTAAATCGGTATTTTACGGTGTGTTGTGGGTGATTGTTGCTTTCGTGGGTATTTTATTATTGGGGTATGCGATAGAATCGATCGAAAACGTAATAAACAGCGATACGGAGGCGGGGTATACTATTGATATTTTTCGTTCGGATAAAGATCAGATTAACGAAATGGCAAAACCAACATTGCAAGAAATTCTCAATGAAGAGTTTCCTGCTGCCGGAATAGAGGTTTTAGAGACCAGTGTCGTAAAAAAAGATCGTTCGAGTAATGAATATGATGGGATCGCACTTATTCGGATCAATAGGGATGAGATATACATCGGGTTTAACGTGATTTTTGACGGAGAGGATGCCATTATATCCGTTCCCCCTGAAGAGGTACTGCGATTACGATTTTTTTGATTTTTAATATTGTTAAAATTATGGGAGTCGATTATAAATACTGTCCGTATTGCGGGCAGGAAACATATGAACAGGATGCCCGATATTGTCCCTCTTGCGGTAAAGCATATCCGAATGTGAATATATCCCCGGATAATCGGAATGAGAATAGTTATTCTAATGAGGTAATGCCGGAACGCCCGTTGAAGTTGTTAAAATTCAACTGGGGAGCGTTTTGCTTTTCATGGTTATGGGCTGTTTTCAATGGGATGCCGTGGATGATACTGTGGGGGATGCTGTGGATATTCGGTGGAATTATGGTATCCGTCATTGGGGGCCCTTCGCTTATCCTAAAATGGTTTATCCTAGGGTTATTTGTGTGCTTACACTGTCTGTTATTTTCGGTATCTTCGGTAACCGGTGGGCATGGAAATATAAAAAGTGGAAAAGCGTACAGCATTTTGAATTTGTTCAGAAAAATTGGAAACAGGCAGGATTCATTATTGTTATAGGACCTTTCCTATTAGGTATTATATTGCTTATTGTCTTATTGGTTATACATGGGTTCTAGCGGTTATTTAGATCAACCCGTTACTTTGTTTGAGAGAACATGCATTGGGAATATCATGCGGTTGCGGTTTTATTGCGCCTTATTGTGTTCCGCCAAAAACGAATCGGCCACTTACTTTTATGTGAGTGGCTGATTTTTTAGCGTCGGGGCGGCCGGATTCGCACCGGCGGCGACACGTCTCGCTCGTGAGCGCACATTCGGCGACATGGCCGTTTCGCGCGTTGTTTTCGAGGTATCGATTGCCCGAGGCATTGGAAACAATCCGATACTTTCCGTATCTTTACGCCCGGAAATCAACAAGCAAGATTATGAAATTCGAAGAATTGGGGCTTCATGAAGATATTCTGGAAGGAATCCGGCCGATGAATTTCGACCAGATGACTCCCGTGCAGGAACAGACCATACCGGTGATTATGGAGGGGCGCGACCTGATCGGCTGCGCCCAGACGGGAACGGGCAAGACGGCGGCCTATACGCTCCCGCTGCTCGAGCGGCTGTTGCGGGAGGGCAATCCCGACAACGTGGTCAAGTCGCTGATCGTCGTGCCCACGCGCGAGCTCGCGCAGCAGATCGACGTCCAGTTTCAGGGATTTTCCTACTTCCTGCCGCTTTCGACTACGGTCGTGTACGGCGGCGGCGACGGGTTCGGGTGGAGCGAGCAGAAGCAGGGCATGCTGATGGGAACCGATATCGTGATCGCCACGCCGGGCCGGCTGATCGCGCATATCCAGAACAGCGGGATCGACCTTTCCCATGTCGAGTACTTCGTGCTCGACGAGGCCGACCGGATGCTCGACATGGGCTTTTTCGACGACATCATGCGGATTGTGTCCCAGCTGCCTTCCGAGCGTCAGACGATCATGTTCTCGGCCACTCTGCCGCCCAAGATACGCAAGCTGGCCAAGGAGATCATGCACGATCCGGCCGAGGTCAATATCGCCGTGTCGAAGCCCAACGAGGCGATCGAGCAGTCGGCCTACGTCTGCTACGAGAACCAAAAGATGGGTATCGTCCGCGAGTTGTTCTCGAAGCCTACGGGAACGAAGACGATCATTTTCTCCTCCTCGAAGCAGAAGGTCAAGGAGCTCGCTTTTTCGCTCAAGCGCATGAAGCTGAACGTCGCACCGATGCACTCCGACCTGAAGCAGGAGCAGCGCGAAGAGGTCATGCTCGACTTCAAAAACGGCAAGATCGACGTGCTGGTGGCTACGGACATCGTGGCGCGCGGGATCGACATCGAGGACATCGGCACGGTAATTAATTTCGACGTTCCGCACGACCCCGAGGACTACATTCACCGCATCGGCCGGACGGCCCGGGCCGCGGCGACCGGCACGGCCATTACGTTTGTCAACGAGAAGGAGCAGGGCAAGTTCCACCGCATCGAAACCTTCATCGAGCGGGAAATTCCCAAGGCCGCGCTGCCGGAGCAGCTGGGG
>ENA-UONZ01000690-UONZ01000690.1-human-gut-metagenome-genome-assembly--contig:-C93old-NODE-690-length-49664-cov-62.219154_pt1 | contig 49664 bp, 59 predicted proteins | sample MGYA00242468_ERZ724015 | MGnify/ENA metagenome assembly ERZ724015
CCCCACTTGTTAGATAGTATATCATACTGTCTAACAAATGGGGTGCAGTTCACTTGCATGATATAGTACCTCCCTGTGGTTAAGTATGAATAACCACATAAAAAGTATACTGCTCTCCGGCAAAAAGGTCAAGTGCTTTGCGGCATACGATTCAGCCGGTAGATGTTGATGCTGTTCACCAACAGCGTATTGCCTTGCGGCCAATCATCGCCATCGAACGAGAACGGACGCTATACCGCGAAAGCCGTGTTGATGATACGGCAATCTCGCTTGCGGAAAAAATCGTAGATACAGAAATCGAGAATGTTTACAGCACCCCTAAACAGCAGAACATTTCCCAATGCCATAACGAAAAATTCCGATAAAAGGCCAGCGGCGGCTTTCGCAAAGAAAGCCGCCGCTGTTGTCAAAATGGATACTCTTAGAATTTTCCGCCGGAACTGCCACCGAATCCGTCGCTGTCGGTACTCGAGCCGCTCGAGCTGCTCGAGCTGTTGTCCTTGACGGGGTCGTATTTTTCGGTCTCGGTGGTGTGGGTGTAGGTGTCCTCCACCACGGACAGCGCCAAGCCTTCGGCGGGCATGTAGGCGTTGGCGTGGGTCTGCTCGTTGGCAGTTTTCATCTGCGCATAGAAGATGCCGCAGACAATACACGCTACAGCCAGCGGAATGACAAACACAAACACCCACTTGATCCAACCCTTGGCGGGGTCGTTGCCGCTGTCCAGCGGCGCACCCTTTTCGGCATAGAAATCAAGCGTGTCAGCGCACATTTCTATGTAGGTGTCGGAGGCCTTGTAATACGTTCCGTCCGAGAGCATCGGCACGATCTTATCTTCGATCTGCGCGATGCGGTAGTCGGTAAAGGCGGTCACGCCGCCGCCGTAGGTGATGGTAACATAATCGCGGGAATCCAGCGCAATCAGGAACAGGATACCGCTTTTGCCCTCGCCGTAGCCAAGGTCATAGTCGCGGTACCAATCCTTGGCAAACTCGCGCACATTCTGCCCGCCGATGTCAGGCACCGTCAGCAGGTAGACGTTGACACCGTGTCCGGCACTGGCGTCCTGCGCCTTTTGTTCCAATTCAGCGGTCGCTTCGGGTTTGAACAGCTCGTAGGTGTCCATCACCAGCGGCATTTCGGCAAACGCCGGTACGGCGCAGAGCAAGCACAGCACCAGTGCCGTAAGCAGAGAAAACAGTTTCTTTTTCATACTCTGTTTCCCCCTTTCAAAGCAGGATGGCAAGCAGGATCATCAGCGGAACACTGATGCCTGCAAACCAGGCGGCCACCTTTCGCTTATCAACCGGCAGATCGCCGACCAGCTTGCCGGTCTGCCCATTCATAGCGAACAGATAATCCTTGCCCTGCCACTTGGTGTGCAGCATCCACACCGGCAGCAGCGCGTAGTGCTTGGCGGTGTAATCAATATGGATGTTCTCGCTCAGGGTGCTTACGCTGTTGTAGCCGGTAATGCTGGCCGAAAGCTCGCTGCTGACCGAATTCTGCATCCGGCTGTGGGCGCGGGCCTGGCAGGTGTCGGCGTCCTCGTCGTATTTGTCTGCCATATAGCCCGGCAGGTACGCGGTCGAGAAGGGCTGGAAGGCGCGGTAGTCATAAGGCTCAATGGCATCCATATGTCCGTTGGGCATCTTGGTCGAGCCGTCCACCGGCACGCCCATGAACTGCGTGGTACCGGCGCGGCGGACATCGTAGTGGCGGGTCGTGGTGATGACATAATCGCCGTTGCGGTGGCTGGAGCTGGTCGTGGCTTCATATTGGCCCGAACCGGAGGCGTTGGCATCGAACAGCCAGAACGGGACATACACGCCCTTGATCTCCTCGATATGGTTCTGCGAGGAGAAGGCATTGGGCAGGAACCGCTTCCCGCGATAGTATTTTTTCAGCGCGGCCTTGGCGGCGTTCTTATCCAGCACAAACGGCAGGACAAGCTCAGGCCGCTGCATGCCGCTGAACTGCCCCGCGATGACCGTTGGGTTGCCGCAGTACGGGCAGCTTGTCGCGGCGGTCGTCTCGTCACAGATCAGCTCTGCGCCGCAGGATGGGCAGGAGTAGCTGCGCAGTCCGGCGGCCTCGTTTTCGCTCCAGACGGAGTCGGGCGGCGGTGCTTGTTTATTCTGTGCCGCGGTTTCGGCAGCGGCTTCTTTTTCAGCATAGAGCGCTTCGATCTCAGCAGTATCGTAGCTGCTGCCGCAGAAGTCACACACCAGCTTTCCGCTGGCACCGTCAAAGTGAAGCGGACCGGTACAGGCAGGGCATTGGTAGTTGGTAAGCTGCGTTGCCATTATGCGTCACCTCTCTTTCCTTCGGTTTGCAGCTGCCCTGCCAGATCTTCAAAAAAATCACGCAGGGTGCTGCGCGTATTGCCATCAGCATCCAGATAACGGTAGATGATCTCGTCATCCGGGGCCTTGTAAATCAGGCAAACGCTATCTAACGTTTCATCGGTGATGAATAAGCCGGGAGAATTTTTCTTTTCGTCTGGCAGGCTTTCCAGCCCCAGCTTTTCTGCCAGAGCCAGGGCTTCTTGCCAATGGGTGTCCTCAACAGGGATGTTTTCCAGCTCCACCCATTCATCATCCTTGTAATTGCAGCTGAAAAGGCAGCCGTCAACCGGGTCATTTCTTATGCTGAACCCATAGGTGTCGTCATAGCACATACCGGAATAACTGATGCTGATACCGGTCAGTGTGCCGGGCGGCGCTTTTTTACAGCCGGACATTGTCAGAAAAGCGGCTGCGGCGCAAAGCACCGCAGCGATTTTTTTGCGCATCACTGGCCAAACGGCTTACCGCACTCCGGGCAGAACTTGGGCGGATGGGCCGGGTCATCCGGGGTCCAGCCGCACTGGCTGCACTTGGCGGGAGCCGGGGCGGGCTTGGGGCTGCCGCAGTTGCAGCAGAACTTACCGGTGTTGGAAGTGCCGCAGCTGCATACCCAGCTGCCGGCAGCGGGTGCCGGGGCAGGCTTGGGGCTGCCGCAGTTTGCGCAGAATTTGCCGGTGTTGCCGGTCTGGCCGCAGCTGCAGGTCCAGCCTGCGGGGGCAGAGGCCGGGGCCGGGGCGGGCTGTGCGGCGGCCTGCTGCTGGGCACCCATCTGGTACAGGTTCTGGGCGTTCATACCGCCCGCCGCACCGGCCATATTCATGCCCATAAAGGCCATGGCGGGGCCTGCGCCCTGATTACCGGCCGCGGTCTGCATGGCACTGGCCTGTGCGCCGACAAGATGCGCAGCGGCGCGGGTCGGGTCCATAAAGGCTGCGTTGCGCTGCATTTCCTTGAGCATCTGCTCATCTTCCTCGCTGGCCTTCACGCTGGAAACACCGAAGGATACGATCTCAATGCCGCGCAGCTTGCCCCACTTGGCGCTCAGCACATCGTTGAGGGCCTCGGCAAGCTCCATCGTATGGCCGGGCAGTGCGGAATATCGGATGCCCATATCGCTGATCTTGGCAAAGGCGGGCTGCAGGGCGGTCATCAACTCGGATTTCAGCTGCCCGTCGATTTCATCGCGGGTGTAGCCTTCCTCCACATTGCCGCAGACATTGGTGTAGAACAAAATGGGGTTGGTGATGCGGTAGCTGTACTCGCCGAAGCAGCGGATAGCAATGTCGATGTCAATGCCGGCGCGCTGATCCACCACGCGGAAGGGTACCGGGCTGGGCGTTCCGTATTTGTTGCCCACCAGCTCCTTGGTGTTGAAGTAATAGATGCGCTGATCCATCGGAGCCTCGCCGCCGAAGGTAAAGCGCTTGCCGATGTTCTGGAACACTGCGCCGATGGACTCGGACAAATCGCCGCTGAACAGCGTCGGCGCGCTGCCGGTATCGTAGGTGTACTCACCCGGCTCGGCGCACATATCCACGACCTTGCCCTGCTCCACGATCATGGCACACTGGCCGTCGGCAACGGCCACGATGGAGCCGTTGGAGATAATGTTGTCATTGCCTTTGGTGTTGGCGCTGCGTCCGCTCTGGCGTTTCCAGCCGCGGGTAGCCAACAGGTCAGCTGGCATGGCTTCACAATAAAAGTATTCCTTCCACTGGTCGGCCATAACGCCGCCAGCAGCGCCCATTGCAGCTCTGATAAGTCCCATAATGATCCTCCTATATCAGGGGCGGGCAGGGCCCGCCCCATTTTGTACAGATAAATCAGTTCGTTATTTGTTGGCCAAGGCGGCCTTGTACTCCTCATAGCGGGGCGGCAGCTCTTCGAGCTCCTCGTTCCACTCGGTGCCGTCCAGCCTCATGTAGAAGCTGACCGCACAGGCCGTACCGTCGTCGCCCTCGTAGTCATACATGAACAGCGAGATGCTGTCGTTATACGGGTACAGGTTGAACTTATACGCATCGCTCTCGGTTATGTTCTGGTCAAGCACCCAGTCGTAGCCGTCCAGGATAGGCTCGATATGGTCATCATAGACATTGACCCACATCGTGATGACCGGGTCATCGGGCATACCGTCACGGTAAACCTCAAAGTAGTGGCTGCCGTCATCGCTCTCACCGATGTAGCCCCAGCAATCGTAGGTGTCGGTGTCAAAGTAATCACGGTTCGGTACATTCTTGTAGTTTTCCATCCGGAACCAGCCGTACCAGTTGGTGTTGCCCAAATCATCGTAGGTGTTGCCGTCGTCGTAGGTGTAGGGCGGGTCAGGCTCATCCGGGCCGTCGATCCAGCCGTCGCCGTCATATTCGTCATCGCCGCCGTCCAGCAAAGCGGGGTCGATTTCAGGCTTGGTGTCGCTGCGCTTAAAGACCATGGTCATACCGTCAAACTCAATGGTCAGCAGGTCACCCTCGCGGGTGTAGGTCATGGCCGGGGTATCGGGGTCGGTCAGCGCGTAGAAGCTGCCGTCCTTCCATTGGAAGGTGACAAAATCCTCCATGTAGGTTTCGCCGGTGCCGTCCGCGCGCAGCTCAATGTAGAAGTCCTCCATATCGACGAGGGCAAGCTCCTCCTTGGAGAGGGTGTACTCGCTGTCGGAGGCGGATTCCAGCACATAGATGCCCACATCGGTATCGCTGCCTGCGGTGGTGCCCTGGGTCATGCTGTCACCGTCCAGAGGCTGCTGCATGGTGCTGCCGGACTTGACGAAGTAGATCGTCACGCCCTGTCCCTGCACATCGTTCAGGGTCAGGATTTCGTCTTGCAGGGTGCCGGTGCAGCTCAGGCCGCCGCAATCCAGCTGGAAGACCCCGCCGTTCAGCGTCCACTTGCCGTAGGACTTGGTGCCGTCCACCGTTACAACGCACTTGCCCTTATCATTCAGGTCCATCAGGAACCCGCTGCCGAAGGCATCCTCGACCTGCGTCACGGAGCCGCCGACCTCGGCGTAGGCTGCTTCCCAGGTGCCCTGATTCGGGTCACTGGCGTTCGGCTTGCCGGTGCGGATGGATCCGCTGATCATTGTTACGATGATCATAAGCAGGAATATCACCGAGATGGCGATCAGGATCATCCGCTTGGGGGTCATTGGTGCGCGGGGGCGCTTGGGCTTGCCGCCGGGGGCTACATTGCCGTAAGGGTTGCCACCCGTGCCGCCCGGTGGCGGCGTAACAGGCGGTGTGGACGCAGGCGGGGGCGTTTTTTCGGTGTAAAGCGGTGCGCCCGCGCCGGTCTGCTGCGGTGTGCCGGGCGCATTGCCCGCGTAAGGATTCGCTGCGTTCGTCTGGGGCTGCGGGGCGGCAGGTGCGCCGCCTGCATAGGGATTGCCGCCGCTTGCCTGGGGCTGCGGGGGCGCAGGTGCAGCCTGAGTCGGCTGAACCGGGGGCTGGGGCACAGCTGCGGGCTGTGCGGCAGGCTGCGGTACGGATACTTTTGCACCGCAATTCTCGCAGAATTTAGTACCGGGCTTTAACTCGGCACCACATTGCATACATGTTGCCATAGTGTCTGCCTCCTTTTATAAAGTAATATTTTAGAACCTTGCTTATTCCTGTGTCATTTCAAACCATACAGCTTCCTGCTGCGGCAGGTTCAGAAGGGATTCCCCGCCGATGTGCATTACATTGACGCCGCCGTAATCATCGGGCATCATAGCCAGCGTTTCGCGCTGTGTACGCCCTGAATCCATACGGAACAGCGAAACGGAGCAGATCCAGCCGCGGTCATCCATACCAAGGTAGGAGATGCTGCTGTCCCATGTGGCCGGAACCATCTGGCCGTTGGCATATTCGCCGGTATAGAAGTTCGGCTGATCCTCGCAGATTTCAAACCAGGTGCCGGTCTCCTCACTCACAAAGGAGCCTATCATGCTCGGAATGCTCAGTGGGGCGGTGTTCCAGACAGCCTCCATCAGGTTGAACTTTTCGTTATCGCGGGAAACGCCGTACACGGTCGCGTACTCGGCGCCGTACTCCGCATCGTAGGCCGTACCGGTCTCAAACCGGACAATTCCGTTGATGCCGAAGAGCGGACCGCCGTTGACCATGGTGCCGCACTGTGCGCCGCTGATGACATCAATGTATTCGACGTTGCCGTTCTCGGTCAGAAGGAAAACATAGGGGGCGTAGTCCTGCCCGATGCTGGTCATCAGCATCTTTATATAGTCGCCGTAGCAGCCGCTGACCGCAAACTCGGTCTTGTCGCCCAACTCGTACCATTCCTTCATGGTCTGGTAGGTCACAGCGCCGTCAGGGGTAACATAGTCGGTCAGGGCGCGTACCGTCACCTCGCCTGTGGCAGTCACATCGCAGGTAAACCATTCATCCTGCCCGTGCAGGATCTGGCCGCTGGCCTGCCGCTTGTCGGGGTAAACATCTATGTCCGTCCACATCATGCCGGCCCCGGCAAGGGTGTACATCGGCACGGTGACGATAAGACCGCCTGTGTAGTAGGGGTAGACGGCAAAGTAGGTAAATACATCGCTCAGCCCGTTCAGGCTCTGTGCGCGCATCTTGCAAAGCTCGGATGCGTAGGTGGGGTCGCCGCCGTAGTAGGTATCGAAATGCTGGGCCACGGCGCGCTGCAGTGCTTTTAAGGTCAGGTCGTTGTCGGTGTAGCCAAGGTACTCGAGCATTTCGATGTTGGAAAGCTCCTTGCCGGTTTCAAAGTTGTAATGGTAGGCGCCCACATCGCGGTTGTACATTGTGTCAACGCTTGTGATCTGCAGGCTCAGCACCGGGCCGGTCCAGGTGCTTATCCAGATGATGTAGCTTGTGTCGATAAAATCATTGCGGGAGCGGGCGTCCTCGGCGCGCTCTACCAGATAGCCGAAGCGGTAGCCGATCATCTCGTTGATGTTCTTTGCGCCCTCGGTGTCATCATCGATCTGCGGGACCTCGTAAAAATAGGTGTCCTTGTTGCCGTTGGGGTCGGTGTAGCTGAATTCCACATCATACAAAGTAGAGATTCGGGAATCATCAAACCTGCGGGATGGCTGCGGCTTTTGCGGGGTTTCCTCCGTAGCTTCAACATTTTCAGCGGAGGTCTCGCTCACAGCACTTGCGGCCGGTTCGGTCGGTTCGGGCCTCTTGCTGTCCTGTGCGCAGCCTGCCGCAGACAGCAGCATCGCCGCCGCCAATAGTACGGCACAGCGTTTTTTCATGGTTGGTTCACCCGCCTTTCGGTTGAGAGTGCAGTAACCTGCCTGTGCTTAGCCAAAGGTGACGCTGTTCAGCACGGTGTCGCCCTCGGTGCCGGGGTCAATGTCCACGCCGGAGATCTTGATGGCCAGCCAGCCGCCGGTGGGCATCTCGCCGTAGTATTCCGTCCACCACATACCTACGTTTTTGTAGGTGCGTCCGGCCATCTCCACGCCGCCGATGGTGCGCGGGGTAAGCTCCTCCACATTTTCAAAGTCGTCGTAATAATAGTTGATTTTGTCCAGACCGCTTTTCAGCTCAAAGGTTATGCGCGGGTCGCCGGAGAAGATATGGCTGGGGTCATCGGTCGGGAACAGCTTGAGATCCCCGAAGCTGGTCGAGGCGGACTTGTACCAGCCCTGATCGGGGCAGGTCACGTTGAGCACCAGCGTAAAGTCCGTGCCGAATGCCTCCAGCATCTGGGTGTTCAGGCCGGCAGCCGATGGATAATCGGGATTGTCCGCAGGAGCGGAAGCAGGGGCCGGTTCGGCGGTGGCTTCCGGCTCCGGCTCTGCAGCAGGCTCCGATGCAGGTTCGGATGCCGCGTCGGTCTTGGGTTCTGCCGGGGTCTCCGTCTGGGGTTCAACGGCGGGTTCAGCGGCCTGCGCTTTCAGGTCGGATAAGCCGGAATTGACCTCTTTGGTTACATCCCCCTTGGAGCAACCGGCCAAAGCCATAAGCATCATGGCTGCCAATGCGGCAGCGAGCGTTCGTTGTACTTTTTTCATAGCTGTCCTCCTTTTGGTCATAAAGTGTCCATCATAGCGCTCAGATAGGCAGGCGAGACGGAAGCGTAGACGAAATCATCGACAATATGGTCCTTTTTTGCCAGGCACACGGCGGTGGCCAGCTCGGGATATTCGGCCTCATCCACAAGCAGTACCGTTTTGCAGTGCGGGCAGACCTCCCGCAGGTCGTTTGCCAGCAGCAGTCTGTCCTGCAGGGTGCGCGGCGGATGCGGGCAGACCTCCAGCAGCAGGACATCCGCCCTGCAGGAACGGCATAGCTTTACAATATCCTTTGTCTTAGGACCAGCGCTTTGCACCTGGAAGTCCGGCCCGCCCTGTTTCAGTGCCATTGTCAATGCGCTCGTCATCACAGAGTATTGCGCGTCCAAAACGATCCTCCGCACGGCGTAGCCCCCCTTTCCTGCAAAGAATACGATTTGTCAACTTCATCATATAGGAATCGGACGATTTCTGCCCCCACCATTTGGATAGTTTTTTGGACTTTTTCTGCTTTTTCAGTACTATTGCAAAAAAGTGCAGATTGCGTCATAATGATACTGGAAAAAAACAGACGGATGATCTACCCTTTGGAAAGGACAGGCACTATGACAAAGGTACGGCTTGGCAATCTGTGTTTAGCCGCTGCGGTTGCAGGGGTGATTCTCTGCGCTGTCATGATGCGGGCGTTTTATATGCCGTATTCCGGCTTTTGGCGCACGGTGCTGTATAATATTCTGATTTTTTCCTGGGCGGTATCGGTCTGGTGGCGTATCCTGCACGCACAGACCCGCCGCTGCCTGCTGGGTGCTGCCGCCCTGATGCTGTTCTGGCTGGATATCCGCCTGATCCGCTATGACTTTGCCCAGACGCCGGAGATGCTGCGGCGATTGTGGTATGCGTACTATATCCCGATGCTGCTGATCCCGACCCTTGCACTTTATACGCTTTTCTTTTTGGATCGGGGGCAGTCCGCCCCGCTGTACAAGTACCGGTACGTGATTTTTGTATTTCCTGTGGTACTGTTCAGCCTGGTGCTGACAAACGACTGTCATCAGCTTGTGTTTGCGTTCCCACCCGGGCAGGAGGTACTGGGCAGCCCCGATTACACCTATCGGTTCGTATATTACCTCTGTCTGCTGTGGATATTTTCCTGTGCCGTGTTCACGGTGGTGTACCTTGTACGGCGCTGCCGTATTCCGCATACAAAGCGCATCCTCTGGCTGCCGCTTGTGCCGATTTTTTTTGCCACCCTCTATGCTTTACTGTACAAGCATATTTTAAATGTGCCGTGGATGCATGCGATCGCCGGTGATATGACCGTGGTGCAATGCCTGACCTTTACAGCGTCCTTTGAGGCGTGCATCCGGTGCGGGCTTATCCAATCCAATATGGGGTATGCCACGCTGTTTAAGGTATCTATGGCCAAGGGTCTGATCACGGACCGGGCGTTTGTGCCTGTGCAATGCTCCATGCAGGCAGCGCCGCTCCATGAGGAGCAGCTGCGTCAGGCGCTCACCGGCAGTGTCCAGTTGGATGCAACGACCCAGCTTCACGGCCACCCGATCCGGAAAGGGTATATTTTCTGGCAGGAGGACATCACCGAACTGGTGGCTCTGCTGGAGGAGCTGCGTCTCACGCAGGAGGAATTGCATGACATCGGGGACGTCATACAGGCGGAAACAGCCCAGAAGGCACAATGGCTGAAGCTGAGCGAGCAGAACCGGCTGTATGACAAAATCGAGACCGTCACAGCCCGCCAGCTGGCACGGATACAGGAATATCTGATCGCGCTCAAGGCCACGGACGATGTCGATACTGCCCGGCGGCTGCTGAAGCACATCGTCATTTTGGGAACCTATATCAAGCGGCGCAGCAACCTTGTTTTTGTCTGCGACAAGGCGGAGGACATCGACACCACGGAGCTGCGGCTGAGCCTGTTTGAATCGGCCGAGAGCCTGCGCCTGAGTGATATACGCTGCGCCGTGCAGATCGCCGACACAGCAAAGATTTCCCCCGCGTCCGCCGTGGCGATCTATGACGCCTTTGAAGCCATCATAGAAGCGACCCTGCCGGGATTGCAGGAGATCCTTTTCTGCGCCGAGCATACGGCGCAGGGCTGGGGGCTGCGCTGCAGCGTTCAATGCACCGACGCGCCCGCTGCGCTGCCCGGCCTGCCGCAGATGCAGCTTGAACGGGATGATGACGGGCTTTTGTATTTCACGATGTTTCCGGCAGAAGGAGGCGGCCTATGATTTCCCGAATCTCCCGCAACGCCGTCAAGGAAGGCTTTGACACGCTGCCGGCGGCCATCTGCTACTTTGACCGCAATGGTCTGCTGCGTCTGATCAATCACAGGATGCAGGAAATCTCCGCAGTCCTCTGCGGCCGGGATCTGCAGACCCTTACGGACCTGGAGCAGGCGCTGCACAGTCCCGGCGGCGGTGTGCGGCTACGCGATGAGGCCGCCCGCATCTACGAATTCCCGGACGGGACGGTGTACCATTTTGCGGTGCGCCCTGTTCAGGACAAATACGGCACACCGTACACCGAGGTGATGGCCACCGATGTCACCCAGCTGGCTACATTGCATGCTGCACTGCAGCAGGAAAACGAGCGCCTTGCCGATGCGAACCGCCGCGCAAAGCGCTTATATGACAATATGCCCGACATTGTGCGGGAGGAAGAAATCCTGAAAATGAAGATGCGGGTGCATGACGACATCGGCCATACCCTGCTTGCCGCACGGCGCGCACTGCGGCATGAGCATGACCTCGCCCGGCTCAGGAGCGAAGCTGCGAAGTGGGAAAGCTCCATCTCCCTGCTATGCCGCGCCCGGCAGGAGAATGCTGCAGAGGACCCGCTGAGCTATATGCAAAGGCGGGCGGCTGTTCTGGGTACAGCCGTACAGCTGCGCGGTGCGTACCCTGCGGCACGCACCACCCGCGAGCTCTACGCACTGATCCTGCGGGAGTGTACCTCCAACGGTGTGCGGCATGCGGGCGCCACGGAATTGTACGCCGATTCCGAGCATCGGCCACAGGCATGGCACCTTTGCATCACGAACAACGGCGCACCACCCAGGGCGAAGATAAAGGAAGGCGGCGGGCTTTCCTCGCTCCGCCGCCGTATTGAAAAAGCAGGGGGTACAGTAACCGTACATTCCCTGCCTGTATTTGTTCTGGAAGTCACCCTGCCCGATAAGGAGAGCACTAATGATACGCGTTATGATCGTTGAGGACCAAAAGCTGGTACGGAGCCTGCTTGAAAGCTATATTCAGAACGAGGACGGGTATCAGCTTGCTGTGTCTATCCCCGGCGCTGCAGAGGCTCCCATCCTGTGCGATACCGAGGACATCGACCTTGTGCTGATGGATGTGCAGACAGAACACCGCGAAAACGGCCTGGCCGCCGCCAAAAAGATACGGGAAGCGCACCCGGAAATCAAGATCGTGGTGGCGACCTCGCTTATTGACACACAGGTCTTGGCACGCGCAAAAGCCGTGGGCGTGGACAGCCTGTGGTATAAGGACGGCGATGAAGGGACCCTGATGCAGGTCGTGCGCCGCACGATGGCGGGGGAGCATATCTTCCCCGATGCACCGCCCAGCGTGGAGATCGGCACTGCCATGAGCGCCGAGTTCACCAAAGGAGAGATGAAGGTCCTGCGCTGTCTTGTGCGCGGGCTGTCCTATAACGAGATTGCAAAAGAACTCGGCATCGAGCCATCCACCGTGAAGTATCACGTCATCAATATGCTGCAAAAGACGAACCTGGAGAATAAACTCCAGCTTGCCATCGCCGCCACCGAATCCAAATTGGTGGTGGAGTTGGCAGAGGAGTAATTTGTAGTATATAAGGCAATACCGCACAATTCCCGCCTAACGGCTTAAGCACCGCTCCGGCGGCTGCGGCACGGCATCTGCGTTGCCAAAATGCTCGATAATGTCGGGTTGCGGTACCCGCATCGTGCTTCGGGGGCAAAAGCCCCTCGCACTCTGCGACCGCTGCCCCTGCTTCGGTTCGCTGTTTCCGCCACTGGCGGCGCTCACCTTTGCAGCATCCAGTATTATCTGCGCTTTTGGCTTAGCAGCTGTCGCACCTCGCTCGCCGTATCGGCACTTAGAATTATGCGGTATTGCCATAAAAATAGTTGGCAGACCATGAACCGTTATTCCATAGCAAACGGTGCATAAAAAGTAAAGTGCCCGCGGGCTAAGGAACGCCGCACTGTGGCGTTCCTTACGGCACTGCGTGCCGCCGCCCTGTTCGAGTATCTCCGACGCTGCACCAGATCGTGCCTTCTTAAAATAGAGCAATAAAAAACGCCCTACACTTTCGTGTAAGGCATTCTTTGGTGCACCATCAGTGGGCGCGTTAAGAATTCAGTCCGGTTCGCTTGTCGGCCTGTAAGGCCTCCATTTTGCTTCGCAAAACCGCTCGTGCGGTTGTACGCCGCGCGCGGCGTACATTGTTCGCTCCCCGCTTTCGCTCACGCTCAATCGTGGCCCCTGCTCACAAACCCGCAACCATTTTTAGCGACCAGTCCCCGCGAGACGAACACGAGCGCTTGCGCGAAGTGCGAGTCCGTCCCGAAGGGAATGGTGCAACAAAAAAGCCGCAACATTCGTTGCGGCTTTTTCTGGTGCACCATCGGGGACTCTCCCGCGCTCTAAAAACGCCCCACTGGGGCGTTTTTGCCCGCCGGACCGGCGGCGGGCCCGAGCTGTTCTCGTCACCCGATGGTGCACCAGATTGAACCTTCTTTGAAAGATTGCAATAAAAAACGCGCTGCAATTTCTTGCAACGCGTACTTTGGTGCACCATCGGGGACTCGAACCCAGGACCCACTGATTAAGAGTCAGTACCGGGCAACGATACAACGTTTAAATTATCGTTTTACCGTTAGTCTCAGGTAGTCAAAAGTAGTCAGGATGGCTCCGGGATGTAGTCAGTTTGTAGTCAGGCAGTTCCCGCCGTACTATCCGCGGCGGGCGGGGCAGAGTTGAAATAATCGTCCAGTTTGCCGCTTACTTTCAGGCCGTCTTCGGCTTCCAGATGGGTGTAGATGCGGGCGGTCATCTCGATGCTGGCGTGGCCAAGCAGCTGCTGGGCGGTGCGCAGATCCACACCGGCGTGGTACAGGCAGGTGGCATAGCTGTGGCGCAGCATGTGGGCGTGCACCGGCAGCAGTGACACCCCCGCCACATAATAAGCCCACATCTTTTTGTAGGCGGACTGCGTCATCACGCCGCCGTCAGCTTTGGTTACAACGTGCTCTCCCAGGCGCGGGGTAGCGTCCAGAATGGCCCGCAGGCGGGCAGGCACCGGAACCAGGCGGTGGGAAGCCGCGTTTTTCAGTTCCATGCTGGGGTCCGGCTGATTGCCGCCCGCAAAGGTCACGGCTCGGCTGACAACCAGCGCCGCCGGGCCGATGTCCCGCCATTGCAAACCCAGAGCTTCCTCCTTGCGCAGGCCGCAGTAATAGCAGAGCGCGCAAAACACCTTGGCCCGCGGCTCCGCAATGGAGGACAGCAGTTCCTCCGCTTCGTCCTGCGTCAGATACTTCTTTTGCTTAGGGCGCGCGTGGGTCGTAATGCGGATGCCATCGGTGGGGTCATCGCGGATCAGGTGGTTTGCCTGGGCCGTCTGCATGATCTGCCGCACCGTAATCAGCACCTTGTGCTGCAGGGATTCCGACTGCTCCGTGATTTCCGCCATAATGGCCCGGATATGTACCGGCCGCACCTCCTGCAGCTCCATGCATCCAATGTGCTGCATGATGTGCAGATTGTAGGCATCCCGGTACATTTTGGTGGTGGCGGGCCGCAGCCCCTGCTTGTAGGAGCGCAGCCAGATTTTTGCCCACTCGCCCACCAGGGTGTGGTCCCCCACTTCCAGCCCCGCTTCATCCTGCGCCTGCACCGAACGCACCGCGGCTTTCAGAGCGGCTTCGGTGCGGCCGTACACGAGCCGCGTTTTGCCGTTGGACAAGGTAATCCGCTTCTGGTAGCGGCCATCCGCACGGCGCTTTAATGTTTGTTTGGGCATAAAAAATACACCTCCAAGGTATGGGTTGTAATCTGCGGGGTTTGGCGCGTGGGGCCACAGCCGCGCAAGCGGGTGGGGAGCGCCAAACACAGGCCACGCGTGGCCTGTGACCGCACAAGGCGGTTTCGCCGCAGGCGAAATTACAAGCATAACTTGTAAAGCTACGGGTTTTGGCGCGTGGGGCCACAGCCGCGCAAGCGGGTGGGGAGCGCCAAACACAGACCACGCGTGGTCTGTGACCGCACAAGGCGGTTTCGCCGCAGGCGAAATTACAAGCATAGCTTGTAAAGCCTGCCCGGAGGTGGTACAATACGATTGTCGGGTCGATTGTATCCACTTTTGTGGGCAAGCTGATCTATGGAAACGCTCTCGGTGTTGGCGCACCGGGGGCGTTTTTTCTTTTTACCTTCTCCTTCTCCGCCTCTTTTTCGGGCGGAAGAAAACCAGGATGGGCGCAAACATCAGAATAACGGCAAACACCATGGCATATGCGCTAATAACCACGATTCCCGCCGCGACAACCACCAGGGCAACTGCGGCGGCTCCAATGGCATACAGGGCAATTTTCAGGACGACCTTTAATATTTTCAGGATCATCCGCTTTCTTCTCTGCTCTGTCGATTCATACACGCGCAGCAAGTCATCCAGTTCGCTGCGCCCCCAAAGTTTTACCCCCAGTGAGGCTGCCATTTCTCTGGCAGCTGGGGTAAAGTCCTGATTTGTCAGAACCACCGGCACGCTGCTGCCATAATAGGCAGCACCTGCATAGGCTTCCTGCACCGCATGGTTGCCAACGGGCGAATTGTACCGCTTGCACTGGATGGCATAGGATACCCCATTGTTTTGCGCCAGAACATCAATGCCATAATCGCCGCTGGCCTGCGTAACTTGCACCTGTTTATAACCATTGGCCCGCAGGGCATCCGCACACAGGTGCTCAAAATCATGGCCTTCCATGTCATCGCACCCCTGCACCGTGGAGACCTGGCGTTGAACCTCCGGCTGCGTTTCGACAATTTCCGGTACCAGTGGCTGCGCCGGCGTTTCTTCTGCCGGGGGCGGCGCAGGTTCCGTCACCGGGGCGCTTACCTCGTTCACAGTGCTGCGGTTGATCTTAATACCCTTGGCTGTAGGGGCAGCTTTGGGCTTTGCATATGGCGGCAGCACCACCCGCGGTTGGGCCCCCTCATAAGGGCCAATAACTTTTGCCTGTTCCAGCTGGTCCAAAATATGGGCCGCGCGGGCATACCCCAGATTGCAGCGCCGCTGCAAAAGGCTGGTGGAGGCATACCCTGCCTCAATCACGCACTGCCGCGCGTACTCATACATGGGGTCTGGCCATTCGTCGCTCTCCACCCTGCTGGCTTCCCGCACAAAATCGTCATCATAGTAGTGCCCAGTTGCCACGGGAGCGATCAGGGTTTCAATTTCTTCGTCGGTCAGTTCTTTGGTCTGCACCCGCACAGGGTTTGCATAGTTAATGGGAGAGAATAATGCTGTTCCGGGGATCGGCAGCAGTTCCGCCCCGGGGGCTCCCATCCGGTTTGCCGCGTTCTTTGTTGCCACGCGGAATGCAAGGCGGCTGGCAAATCCGGCAATAATCTCTTCCTCCGGAACCTGCCGGGCCGCCGCAATTATGTGGATGCCCACCGGGCGCCCCTTCTGGCAGATCTGCTGTATCTGACCCACACATTCTTTCTGCGCAAGCAGATCTTCCAGGCCGTCTATTACGGCAACAATGTGGGGCAGCGGCGTTTCAGCCTGCTGGTTATAATCCTCCAGTTCCCGCGCACCGCACTTGGCAAACACAGAGTAGCGCCGCTGCAGTTCCATGCACAGTGCACGCATGGCGCCAGCCTTTTTCTCCGGGGCGGAAACCGGCGGCATTAACAGGTGCGGAAGTTCCTTGAACTGCACAAACTCCACACCGGTCTCGTCCAGCAGCACCAGCCGCAGCTGCTCTGCCGGGGCCCCATGTGCCAAAATTGCCGCCTGCGCCCGCAGAAAGCTGGAGCGCCCACACCCGTTCATTCCGCAAACCAACAAATGCGGCAGCTGGTCCAGCGGGTATACCACTGCGTTTTGTGCTTCACTTGTCCCGATATACAATTCAAGAGGTTTTAGTTCCGGAATCGAACACATGGTACTTCCCTCCTGGTTGGTTTGATTTACTGATTAAAGTTTATCCCCCTGCACTGCGTCCAGTAGTGCAGGGCTTTTTTTATGTAGTCTTCGTCCAGGTCAAAATATTCTGCCAACTGCCAGGGTTCTGTGTAGCCTGCCCGCATTGCCGTGCGGATCTCGTCCGGCGGCAGGCAGCGGCGGAACGCGTCCGCATCGGCGCGGTATTCGTTCTGCTCCACCAACTGGAACGGGCTGTCCACCTTATGCAGTGCGCCGGTGTGCAGGTGGCCTGATTCATGCAGCATGGCGGTACGCATCTGGCGCACGGTGTGCAGACGCTTGAAGTTTAGCACAACAGCGTAGTTCTGCCCGTCCCGCACCGTACAGGCTGCCCGCGGCAGCATTGCGAACGGCATTACATCCACATCATTTTGTTTGCAATATCCGTAAAAGTCGGACAACTGAAACACTGGATCTATTCCTCCTGCTTTTTCTTAGCCCGGCGATCTCGCATCACCCTGACCATATCGCGCAGCACTGCTTTGTCATCTTCGGAAAGCTCTTTGTATTCACCGTAAAAAGCAATATCCACATCGTCCAGGATATCGTGGGCAGACATTTCTGTCTCCGCTTCCTGGCTTTCAGCTGCCCCTTCCAGGCGTTTGCGGTCAACGCCCAGCGCCTCTGCCAGCTTTATTAAGGTAGCTGGTTTGGGCGGCTTATCGGTCGCTTTCCAGCGCGCGATGTTCCCGCGGCTCATCCCGACCTGATCAAGCAGTGCTGACATTGCGATGCCTTTTTCATCGCAGAGTGCTTGCAGCGTATCAAAAAACACTAAAATGCACCTCCGGAATTTGTGCAAAACGCAGAAGTGCAGAAAAGTGCATTATATCACTTGCAAAGTGCACTTAAATGCCCTATAATGCACTTATGACATGAGGGCACCGCGTTAGAACTGATGTTTAGCAACTTCATAGTACTACAAAAGTGCACTTACGTCAATACAAAATGGAAAGAGAGGTGCATTTTTTTGAACTTTTGGAACACTTTCACAAATTTATGCGTGCAGCATGGTGAAAGTGCTACCACCGTTCTCAAAACGCTTGGCCTGAGTAAAGGCAATGCCCAGCGCTGGAAGAACGGCGGCGGCCCTACCCTGGCAACAGCAGCTAAGATTGCCGAACACTTTGGCGTCCGCATTGATGACCTTGTGGAGCATTCCTAGCAGCTACAACCATTCTACCACAACCCCTGTCCCATAGTCCGGACTTTGAGCCGGAAGGGCTGGAAATTTTTAGGAGGTAAAAGCTTGAAACTTACCGTCAACAATACCGGCCTTATTTTATCACAGCCGGAATGGAGCAGACAATGAACATTTTCAAAGGAGGATATCCATGGCAAGAGAAAAAGACGGCTACCGGGACGCGCTTGAACGCATCCGCAGCCAGGCTTCCGGTGAGCTTGTTACCGTGAAAGAAGCCGCGCGGATTGTGTACGGCGATGATACCTACGCATCGGTGCGCTGCATCACTACCCTATCGGGCTGGATTACAAGCGGGCGCGGCAAGCGAATCCCCGCAACCGTTCTGGCCCGCCAGATTTGCTGAATCTTTGTAAACCGTTTTCTCAACCTCCCGCCCTGTCCCATGCACAGGGGCATCACCTATTTATCAGTGCTCAGTAGGACCAGTAGATCAATTCATATCCGTCAGTCAAGAGTCGCTTTACTTCGCCAACGGATTTTACAGTGACTTTTTTCACAGCAGCACCTGTGCATGAGATAGGGCGGGAGCAAAAACATTTTAGGAGATCAATCCATGAAGTATAATCTTCCGCCAGAAACCAAATCTGCCAAGGTCATTTCCGTTATTGAAACGGTAACCTTGGCAGGCGATGGTACAGATGAAAGCCCCTTATATGAAGTAAAACAGTATTGGGATATGAACGGAAATCTTCTTGCAAAAAGTATTCCTTACTTATCCAAATGACGCTGCTGTTGCTTGTCCTGGTCAATAGCAAGTATGTCGTTATACAGTTCTTCACGGTCGTGCCGGGCTATATACCAGTCTTTCATCAGCAATTCAAGCAATTTAATCAATTTCTGGGCTTCTCCCGGATCAATATCAACAATCAAATTCACATCTTTTTCCATATGTGCCCCAATATTCCCTAATCGGCGAACACCATCAAGCACTCGATATTGGTCGGCAGGAATTTTTTCTTTTATTTTTGCTATTTCCTTGGCAAGATTTCCCTCGTTTACACCCCAATAATCGTGAATCATTCCCTGCAAGCAGCGCCGTGCCAATGTAGCCGCTGCCTTTGGGCTGGCGTCCAAAATCGCACACGCCTCATTGTAATCATTTCTAAGTGCGGCGGGAATGTACTCAGGCAAAGTAAGGCCCCTGAACGGTGGATAAGTAAATGAAAAAATGTTGTTAGGCCCTGTAATTTGCACGGAATACTCATGGCAGGCAGGGCAGTAATGATAAACCGCTGATATTGGTTGCTTAAGCAAGCATTCGTATCCGCGATAAATCTTGCCTCTTGTTTCTTCTTGAGAGCATCCATAGGATATTTTTTGTTCGGTGGTATTCTCCGCTGTTTCGTAAAAGCTAACACCGCAATGGGGACAACGATATTTTGTATCATACATCCAGTCTATCATCCTTTCTTAGGAGGTTTTATGGACAAACTCGCCCTTATGTTAAAGATACTCATTACTGAGCAGAAAGTCAATTTTCTTGACAACATCTGTCATATCTGCGAAAAAATCGAACGCTGGCTTATGCAGCATCGCTAAAAGGAGGTTAAACCATGACCCTCTACACCGCCGACCGCCTGGCCGAGATGCTGGGCGTGCAAAAATCCACCGTACAGCAGCTTGTGCGTGCCGGGGAGTTTGGCCCCACGGTCAACGTGGCACGCAAGCATCTGGTGACCGAGGACGGCCTGGCCGGATTCATTGCGCGCCGCACAGGACCCGCGCACAGCGGCCCGGCCCCCGCACCGCAAACCAACTATCACCACCGGCACAGTGACCCTGGGCCGATCTGAAAGGAGAACCAATCATGCCCCAAACAAAAACAGCCGCCCCGGTGCTGCAACACCGGAACGGCCAGACGAAAAATTTCATCACCTGTATTCTACCCCACATCAGCCCCATTTGCAAGGCTTTCGCCAATTTCACGCTAACGGCCTGCGGGCTGGGCGCGCTGTGCGCCGCAACTGCCCTGACCCAGGGCGGCGGGGCGGCTGCAATGGCCGGGCTGGCAGCCTGCCTGCTGGGCGGGTGGGCTTCAATCGCACTGCGGGAGGTGGCGACATGCGCGGAATCGTGATTGACCCCGGCGCAAAGCCGGAACTTTACCGCCTGCCGGACACCCTGCAGGAGCTGCAGCGCTTTATGGGCGGGTACGCGCAGCGCTGCCCGATCAGCAACCGGTTTGCCGCGCTGTTTTATCTGCCGCAGGCCGGGCAAAGCCTGCCGACCCGGCATTACAATGGCCGCTGGTTTTATGGGCGGCTCTGCCTTGTGGGCTGGCGCAACGCCCGCATGACGGACCTGCCCATGCCGCTGGCCGAAGAGCTGCTGCAAAAATTTGCCCCTGTGGAGGTAACGCCATGAACGAGTATGACACCATCCGCGCTGCTTTTGCCCACAACCGCAAGGATGCCGAACTGCTGCTGCACGAAACCGTGCGCGGCATTCTGGCCGAGGCAACAAGCAACAAGGTCAAACAACTGGAAAAGATCAGCCTGTGCTACAGCGCCGCAGACACCGGCACTGCCCAGCGCAAAGCGTTGATCAACATGGAGGTAGAAGATTGACTGACTACATGATCTGCCAGAACCAGGACAACCACCTGCTGTACGCCTTAAAGCACGGCAGGTTCTGGTTCTGGGACGAACACCAGACCAAATGGGTACCCAGCGATTGGGCCGCCCAGCAGTACGCCAAGGCCCTGACCGAAGAGCCCGACCTGACGCAGGAAGACTGGCTGGGGGACTGCTTCGGCATCCTGATGGATGACTACGAGGTGCCGGACGCTGTGGGAAAAGCCCTGCGCGCGCTGTCCAACAAGGAGGAACCACCATGCAAAGTGAACACGACTGCCCCGAATGCGGATGCTGCTGCGACTATGGGCGGGAATGCTGCGAGCGCGGAAAGCACGGCGGGAACTTCGACCACCTCGGAGAGCGAGGAGGATGCAAACAACTCCCCGGGTTTACCGTCTGCCCCCGCGGATACATCGCCGCAGCCCCCGAAGGCGGCGGACGCTGTACCCGCTACCCGGACCACTGCGTCGTCTGCCTCTGGAAATGGATCGCTACCGGCGTTTGACTACTCCGGGCTGGACGACCAGACGGTGCAGGACCTGCACCTGGCCGAACGGGAGTTTGCCGGCGGCAAGCGCATGGCCGAAATGGGCCTGCGCCGCATGGCTGACGGCGTTTCCATTGCGCACGACGCGCTGTGCGTCACCATTGCGACAAAATGTCGCAATGGTAAGGGGGCGTTTTCCGACAGCGAAAAGACCTTCGGCCGCTGGTGCGAGAGTGTCGGCCTAAACCGCAAGGCGGCCGAGCGGCTGCTGCAGGTGGCAAAGCTGTTTGATTCCAGCAGCCCACGCCAGCAGCAAGTGCTGGAAGAGCTTTCCCCTTCCTTATTATATGCCGCCGCCAAACCCAGCGCCCCCGCCGACCTGGTGCAGGCCGTCAAATCCGGCGACATTACCACCCACAAGCAATACCAGGATTTGCTGAAAGAAAACCAGCAGCTGCGCACCGACCGGGTGAACGCCCTCAATGCCGCAGCCGCCGCCGAAGCCGCCCGCGATGCCGCCCTGGCCGATGTTGACGTCCTGCATGAGCAGAACCGCCAGCTGCATGACACCGCCACCAATGCCCAGGAAAACGCGGATGCCGCCCTGCGCCGCGCCACCGAAGCCGAACTGCGGGCAAAGGAAGTGGAAAAGCAGCTGGCCGGTGCCCGCCAGGTTGCCGATGCCGCCCGGATGCGTGCCGACAAATACCAGCGGGAAGCCGAAGCCGCCAAAGCGCAGCCGGTGGCCGCCGCTGTGGACGAGGATGAGATCAACCGCCGTGCCCACACCCTGGCCAATGAACTGACCGCCCCTTTGCGCAGCGAGCTGGAAGCCGCCAAAGCTGCCGCCGCCACACCGGAACAAATCGAGCTGGACACCCGCAACGCCTATGACAGCCTGCTGCTGGCCGGGCGCGCCATGCAGAACGCCTGGAAGTCCGTCAAGCCGCAGCTGGCCAAGCTGCCGCCGGACACCCGCGCCGGGGCCATCAACCAGCTGAACAACACCCTGACTGAGATTCAAACGGAGGCAATAAAATGTCTGTAAAAATTGCGGCTCTGGAAGCCGAAAACGTAAAACGCATCAAGGCGGTTGCCCTCACGCCCTCCCCCACCGGGCTGACCATTGTGGGCGGCAACAACAACCAGGGCAAAACCAGTGTGCTGGATGCCCTGGCCTGGGCCCTGGGCGGCGAGAAGTTCCGCCCTACCGCCGCTGTGCGGGACGGTGCCCTTGCCCCGCCCCACCTGAAAGTGATTTTGTCTAACGGCGTTGTGGTGGAGCGCAAGGGCAAAAACAGCAGCCTGACCGTGACGGACCCCACCGGCCAGCGCAGCGGCCAGCAGCTGCTGAACGCTTTTGTGGAGCCGCTGGCGCTGGACCTGCCCCGCTTTATGCAGGCCAGTGATAAAGACAAGGCCGACACCCTGCTGAACATCATCGGTGTGGGGGATGCTTTGACCGGCCTGGACCGGGAGATCAAAGCCCTGTACGACCGCCGCACCGTGATCGGCCAGATCGGCGCCCAGAAACGCCACGCCGCCGAAGAGCTGACCGAATACCCGGACGCCCCGTCCGAACCCGTTAGTGCCATTGAGCTGATCCAACAGCAGCAGGAGATTTTGCTCCATAACGCCGACAACCAGCGCAAGCGGATGAAGTTGGCGCAGCTCGAAGAACAAGAAAGGCAGCTTGGCCGGCGAGTACAAGAGCTGAGCCAAGAGCTGGAAATGGTTGAGCACCAGCTAACCGCTGTACAACAGGATGTGCAGGATGCCACCAAGACCGTGGCCCAGCTGCAGGATGAATCCACCGCCGAGCTGGAGCAGAGCATCCGCAATGTAGAGGAGATCAACCGGCAGGTATCCGCCAACCTGGCAAAATCCAAGGCTCAGGACGAAGCCGAGCGCTATGCGCAGGAATACACCGCCCTGACGGAGCAGATCAAGGCAAAGCGCACCGCCCGCATGGACCTGCTGAACGGCGCAGACCTGCCCCTGACCGGCCTGGGTGTGGAGGACGGCAGCCTGACTTACAACGGCAAGCACTGGCAGGACATGAGCGGCAGCGACCAGCTGCGGGTGGCCACCGCCATTGTGCGCCGCCTGAACCCCGACTGCGGCTTTGTGCTGCTGGACAAGCTGGAACAGATGGACCTTGCCACCCTGGCGGAGTTCGGCAGCTGGCTGCAGGCCGAAGGATTACAGGCTATCGCCACCCGCGTTTCGACCGGCGGGGAGTGCCAGATCATCATTGAGGACGGCAGGGTAAAAGACGCCGAGGAACCACCCGCCCCCAAAGCATGGACGAAAGGAGCGTTCTGAAATGAGCAAATACGCAATCACATCCGGCACCATTGCCGCGCCGGTCAAAACCGTTCTGTACGGGCCGGAGGGCATCGGCAAAAGCACGTTTGCCGCCCAGTTCCCCGCCCCGGTATTCATTGACACCGAGGGCGGCACCAAGCGGCTGAACGTTGCCCGCCTGCCCGCGCCCACCAGCTGGGCCATGCTGCTGGATGAAGTTGCCGAGGTCAGCCGCGGCAATGTGCCCTGCGGCACCCTGGTGATCGACACCGCCGACTGGGCCGAGCGGCTCTGCATTGACGCCGTCTGCGCCCGCGCCAAGGTCAAGGGCATTGAGGATTTCGGGTACGGCAAGGGCTATACTTACGCGAAAGAAGAGTTCGGCAATCTGCTGGATGCCCTGGAAGAGGCGCTGAACACCGGGCACAACGTGGTGGTTCTGGCCCATGCTGCCATCACCAAGTTTGAGCAGCCCGATGCCGTTGGCAACTATGACCGCTGGAGCATGAAAACCAGCAAACAGGTAGCCCCTCTGCTGCGGGAATGGTGCGACATGCTGCTGTTTGCCAACTACAAAACCGTGGTAGAAAAGGCCGGCAGTGCCCCCAACGCCAAGAACAAGGCCAGCGGCGGGCGGCGGGTTCTCTACACCAGCCACCACCCCTGCTGGGATGCCAAAAACCGCTTTGGCCTGCCGGAAGAACTGCCCTTTGAGTATGCCAGCATCGCCGCCTGCATCCCGGACCCGCACCCCGGCGCAGCCCCCGCGCCGCGCCCCATCATGGTAGAGGATGCCCCCGCCCCCAAGCCTGCACCGGTGCCGGTTCCCGCTGCACCTGCTGCACCGCCTGCCGTGCCTGCCGGGATCTCCGCCAGTGATCTGCAGGCGCAGGGCGTGCCGACCGCCCTTGCCCAGCTGATGGCCACCAATAATGTGACCCCGGAGGAACTGCAGACCGTGGTCGGCCAGCGCGGGTATTTCCCCGCCGATATGCCGGTCAAGGATTACCCGGCTGATTTCGTCAGCGGCTGCCTGGTGGCCGCCTGGCCCCAGGTGCTGGAGATGATCTGCACCAACCGCGATGTACCATTTTAACAAATTTTAATACAAAGGAGATTTACCCATGGCTGAATATATGAACAACATGCCGGATGCTGCCCTGGACTGGGACAGCGAGGTTACCAACGAACAGCGGGAATTTGTGCTGCTGCCTGCGGGCGATTACCTGTTTACCGTGCAGAGCTTTGAGCGTGCCCGCTATGAGGGCAGCGCCAAGCTGCCGCCCTGCAGCATGGCCAAGCTGACCATTACCATCCATGGCGGCGACAAAGGCGAAACCACCGTCACCCACCGCCTGTACCTGCACACCAAGACCCAGGGCCTGCTGGGCGCCTTTTTTGAGAGCATCGGCCAGTGTAAGCGCGGCGAGACGTTCCGCCCCCGCTGGAACGAAATTGTCGGCGCGCAGGGCATGTGCCGCCTGGGCGTGCGGGAATACACCAAGCAGAGCGGCCCCCACGCCGGTGAGACCGGGCAGGCCAACGAGATTGAAAAGTTCCTGCCCCGCCCCGAACCCACCGCCGCCCCCAGCACCGGGTGGAAGCAGGGAGCTTTTTAAGTTAGGAGGTAGGAGTTAAAACGGGCCTAAGGTCCAGCTCTGTAGGGAACGGTCTTGACCGTTCCGGGGCTTTGCGGTAGATGCCATAACAGGATTTACCACAGGGCGATGGACGCACACTGTGCGCCCCTACGGGATTGCGGCCCAATTTTCAACCCGTGCGCGCACGCGCACTCCAATAACTCCTAACTCCTAACTCCTCACTCCTCACTAACACGGAAAGGATACTTATGCCCAACACAAACTTTCTCCCCCTGCGCCCCTATCAGCAGCGGGCGAAAGAACAGATCCATACCGAGTGGGAACAGGGGCGGCTGCGCACGCTGCTGGTGCTGCCCACCGGCACCGGCAAAACCATTGTGTTTGCTGCCGTGGCCGAAGACCAGGTGCGCGCCGGGGACCGGGTGCTGATCCTGGCCCACCGCGGCGAACTGCTGGAACAAGCCGCCGACAAGCTGAAAAAATCAACCGGCCTGGGCTGCGCGGTGGAAAAAGCCGAACAATCCTGCCTGGCCAGCTGGTACCGCGTTGCCGTTGGCAGCGTGCAAAGCCTGCAGCGCCCCCAACGGCTGGAAAAGTTCCCCCACAATTATTTCAACACCATCATCATTGACGAAGCCCACCATGCCGTGACCGACGGCTACCGCCGCATTCTGGACTGGTTCCCAGCGGCCAAGGTCCTGGGCGTAACGGCCACGCCGGACCGCGGCGACCTGCGCAATCTGGGCGAGGTGTTCGACAGCCTGGCCTATGAGTACAAACTCACCGATGCCATCCGGGACGGCTTTCTGTGCCGCATTATGGCGCAGACCATCCCCCTCAAGCTGGACATCTCCACCGTGGGCATGTCCGGCGGGGACTATGCCGTGGGCGAGCTGGGCAGCGCCCTGGACCCTTATCTGAACCAGATTGCCGCCGAGATGGCGCACTACTGCAAGGGGCGCAAAACCGTTGTCTTTCTGCCGCTGATCAAAACCAGCCAGAAATTCCGGGATACCCTGAACCGCCACGGATTCCATGCTGCCGAGGTCAACGGCCAGAGCACCGACCGCGCCCAGGTCCTGGCAGATTTTGACGCCGGAACCTACAACGTGCTGTGCAACAGCATGCTGCTGACCGAAGGCTGGGACTGCCCCAGTGTGGACTGCGTTGTGGTGCTGCGCCCCACCAAGGTGCGCAGCCTGTACAGCCAGATGGTGGGCCGCGGCACCCGCCTGCACGAAGGCAAAAAGGACCTGCTGCTCCTGGATTTTCTCTGGCTGACCGACCGCCACGAGCTCTGCCGCCCAGCCGACCTTGTGTGCGAGGACCACGCCGTTGCCCAGCAGATGTCCGATAACCTGGCTGCCGCCGCCTGCCCGAAGGACGTGGAGGAAGCCGCCCGGCAGGCCGCCGAAGATGTGGTGGCCCAGCGGGAGGAAGCCCTTGCCAAGCAGCTGGAAGAACAGCGCCGCAAGCGCGCCCGCCTGGTTGACCCGCTGCAATATGAAATGAGCATCCAGGCCGAGGATCTGGCCGGTTATGTGCCCGCCTTTGGGTGGGAAGCCGGTCCCCCCAGCGCCGAACAGACCGCCGCGCTGGAAAAGCAGGGCATCTGCCCTGACGCGGTGGAATCCGCCGGCAAAGCATCCCTGCTGCTGGACCGGCTGAACAAGCGCCGGGATGAGGGATTAACCACCCCCAAGCAGATCCGCTGCCTGGAAAAATACGGCTTCCAGCATGTGGGCACCTGGAGCTTCAACGCCGCCAAGCACATGATCGACCGTATCGCCGCCTGCGGCTGGCGCGGCACCCCCAAGGGCGTGGACCCAAAAACCTATACCCCCTCTGCGGAAACAACCCCAATCTTTGACTTCGGATGGTAAACGGAATGGACAATGCAAATGATCTCAAGGAAGCCTTGGACTTTATCTCCCCGGCAAACTTGACCTATGAGGAATGGGTCACAGTGGGTATGGGGCTGAAAGAAGCCGGGTTCCCTGTTACCGCATGGGAGCAATGGAGTTCCCGCGATGGCAGCCGGTACCACAAGGGTGAATGTACCCGCAAGTGGGAAAGTTTCCGCGGCAATCCCAAACCGATCACCGAGAACAGCATTTTCGCCCTGGCACGCAATCACGGTTGGCCGGTCCCCGCCGGGCATGAGCTGGACTGGAACGACGCGATCTGCGCCCCCGGCACCCGGCCGGACGGCGTTGTGGTGGATACCCGCTGGCTGGATGTGCAGGAGCTGAACATCCCCGAACAATGGGACCCCGCCGACCAGCTGCGCCGCTACCTGCAAGCCCTGTTTGAGCCGGAGGACCATGTGGCCTATGTGACCGAAAGCTACCTGCGGGATGACCGCTATGCCCCCACAAAAGGCTGCTGGGACCGCACCGCCGGTCAGCTGATGGACGAGCTTGCCCGCTGCGGCGGGGACATCGGCGCTGTGGTGGGCGATTACAACCCCGCCGCCGGTGCCTGGATCTGCTTCAACCCCGTGGAGGGCGGCCGCAGCAACAACAATGTGACCGACTACCGCTATGCCCTGGTGGAATGCGACAACATGGAGCTGGAAAAGCAGCAGGCCATTATCCGCCAGCTGGAACTGCCCTGCGCGGCCCTGGTGTACAGCGGCAGCAAAAGCCTGCACGCCATTGTGCGGGTCGGCGCGCCGGATTATACCGAGTACCGCCGCCGGGTTGACTACCTGTACGCTGCCTGCAAGAAAAACGGCCTGACGCTGGACGAAGCCAACCGCAACCCTGCCCGCCTATCCCGCATGCCGGGCATCCTGCGCGGCGGCAAAAAGCAGTACCTGCTGGAAACCAACACCGGCAAATCCTGCTGGGAGGAATGGAAAGACTGGTTTGAAGCCTGCACGGACGACCTGCCCGATACCGAAAACCTTGCCGATGACTGGGCCAGCCTGCCCCCGCTGGCAGATGCCCTGATTGAAGGAGTGCTGCGCCAGGGCCACAAAATGCTTCTGGCTGGTCCCAGCAAAGCGGGCAAAAGCTTTGCCCTGATCGAACTGTGCATCTGCCTTGCCGAGGGGGCCCCCTGGCTTGGCCGCTTTGCCTGTGCGCAGGGCAAGGTGCTTTATATCAATCTGGAACTGGACCGCGCCAGCTGCCTGCACCGCTTCAAGGATGTATACGAAGCCCTGCACCTGCCGCCCCGGAACCTTGCCAACATCGACATCTGGAACCTGCGCGGTGCCTCCGTTCCCATGGATAAGCTGGCTCCCCGCCTGATCCGGCGGGCTGCCAAGAAAGGCTACCTGGCCGTTGTGCTGGACCCGATCTATAAAGTCATCACCGGCGATGAAAACAGCGCTGACCAGATGGCCAAGTTCTGCAACCAGTTTGACCTGGTCTGCCGGGAACTGGACTGTGCCGTCATCTACTGCCACCACCACAGCAAGGGCGCGCAGGGCGGCAAGCGCAGCATGGACCGTGCTTCCGGCTCCGGTGTGTTTGCCCGTGACCCGGATGCCATGCTGGATATGACCGAGCTGGTCCCCACCGATGCCATCCGGGAGCAGCTGCACAACAAAGCGGCCTGCGCCGCCGCCAAAGCCCTGCTGGATGCCCGCGGCCATGCCGATGCTTACGGCCCGGACGATGCCCTGAGCCGCAGCCGGATGCTGGCCATTGCCAAGGAACACCTGCCGCTGCCCGATCTGCGCCGCCTGGATGCAGACACCGCGGCTGCCATCAAGCGCGCCGATGCCATGACCGCCTGGCGCATTGAGGGCACTCTGCGCGAGTTTGCCCGTTTTGACCCGGTCAACCTCTGGTTCGACTATCCCGTACACAAGCTGGACAGCGGCCTGCTGGAGGACCTGCAGCCAGAAAGCGATTACAAGCAGCTTGGCTCCCGCGGTGCCGCAAAGCGCTGGGGAGACAAAGATACTGCCGCCAAAAGCAAGCGTGCCGAACTGCGCACCGCCTTTGAAGCCTGCACCATGGATGGTAAAGTGACCATTTACAGCATGGCTGAATACCTGAACCTGAAGCCCGATACCGTGCGCCGACGCCTGAAATCCGACGGCGGATTTTGGATTGATGGCACCAGCGTGGGGCTGAAAGAGCCCGGAAGCAACGGATAATATTTCTTATATTTCACGGAAAATAGCCGCTATCACAAATCCGTCCGAACTTCCGTATTTCGGAAAATAGCCGCTATCCGTACCAAATACGGACGGAAAATAGCCTTATATATATAGTAAAAATCCGTCCGTGTGTTGGGGTATCCCAGAGGATGGGGCGTACACAGCCCCCATCCCTCCGGGAACCCACCCCAACACGTTGGCCACAAAAAAAGAACGAGGTGAATATACATGCAATTTTTTATTCCCATGCAGCCGCCCACCACAACCCACAATGCCAAGCAGCTGCATGCCTTTATGCGCGGCGGCAAGCCCTGCGCCGTGTTGCACGACAGCCCGGAGCTGAAAGCCACCCGTGCCAAGCTGCACGCCTACCTGGCCCCTTATGCACCGCCTACCCCCTGCAGCGGACCGGTGCGGCTGTTGGTCAAGTGGCTGTTTCCCACTGACGGCCGCCACAATGACGGCGAGTGGCGCACCACCAAGCCCGATACCGACAACCTGGAAAAAGCCCTGAAAGACGAAATGACCCGCCTGCACTTCTGGCGCGATGACGCCCTGGTGTGCAGTGAGGTGGTTGAAAAGTTCTGGGCCGATACCCCCGGCATTTTCATCAAGGTGGTGGAATTATGATGCCTGTCTTTGATTCCAACTGTCTCTACATCATCCAATGCCTGGCCCTTGTGTTTCTTGCGGCCCCCTGCGTGCTCTTTGCGGGCGGCATGCTGATCTGTGGGCTGATGTGGTGCGGGCTGCACATCACCCGCGCCATGCACCTGCGGCTGCTGGGCCTGCCGCGGTGTGGGCGCTGCCGCTACTGGGCCACCATCCAGTGCCCGCTGTACGGCCGCAACACGCCGGATGATTTTTGCAGCCGTGGCGAAAGGTGGCGCGATTGATGGATATCCTGCTCTCGATCATCGGCAGCGCCGTTCTGGCCGCGCTGCTGGCCGCCGCCTACACTGCCGGGCTCTGCGCCGGAAAGGCCACCGCCCACCTGGACGAGGACGACGAACCGAAGATCTACATGGATCATACGCATGGAGGTGATGCCGATTGACCTATAACGAGAAAGTCCAGTATCTCCAGCGCTACCAGCAAAGCCTGCGTCAGGAGCGTGAGCTTGAGCAGGAGCTGCTCACACTGCGCAGCCAGGCTTGCCGCGTCACGCCGCTTCTTTCCGCCATGCCTACCGGCACCCCGGATGGGCAGGGCATCCCCCGTGCTGTGGAGCGCATCATTCAGGCGCAGCAAGAGCTGGAACGCCAGATTGCCATCTGTGCAGATACCCGCCGCGACATCATCACAATCATCAATCAAATCACCGATGCCCGCGATCAGGAAATTTTGCGCAGAAGATACCTGCTTGGCCAGCACTTTGAACAGATCGCAGTGGAGATGCACCTGGAATACCGGTGGGTTAGGAGGAGGCATAAAAGTTCTATCTTATGTATTTTTCAATCACCTTGAATTGTCATCCAAAAACAATTATAATATAGAAAAAAGGAGGTTGTAATATGGGAGGTGTTTTACCAATACCTGCACAAGCCGTTTGTAATTCTATTTTACAGTTATCTTTTGAGGAAAATATTCCTGTAAGTCCAATGAAACTACAGAAACTTCTCTATTTTGTTTATCGTGATTACTTAAAAGAGACAGATGAACTTCTATTCTCCGAACGCTTTGAAGCTTGGCCGTCTGGTCCTGTGTTACCCAGTGTTTACAGTGAATTCAAATCTTTTTGCGACCAGCCAATTACCAAATTTGCAAAAAATGCTGATGGCAGTGTAAGTGTTATTTCAAAAGCAGCTATAGGCGCACAATGCGTTGTTAATACTATCAAAAGTGTCTGGGATAAATATAAGCACTTAAATGGAATTCAACTGTCAGGCCTTACCTATCAGAAAGGAACCGCTTGGAATCAGGCACATTCCAAACATGAACTTTTGCTTGATATAGATTCTATTAAGGAGGAAACTCTTGCCTAATTCAACTACTCCGCTCATTACAGGTGGTTCTCTTCATGATTCGCAAACTATTAAGCTTCCAACCTCTGAGCAAGAAATTTTTCCTTACGAGGCATATCAGCATTCTGATTTGACCACGGAGTTACCTAAAGAGGACGTCGAAAAAATGGAAAAGTCGGTCAAGACCAAAAAGGCTGAGCAAGAAATCCACCTCAAAGATAACGCGTTCATCCTTTTATGTTGTTGTTTGGCTGCATTTGCCCTTTTCTATGTTGTAGATACGATTGTCATCAATTTAGGTGGCCAAACCAGTAGCGTTCTTTCTTCAGCTCTTGACATGGCCAAAACCATCATTACGTTCTTAATCGGATATCTTTTTGCCGCAGAGAAACCAAAGAATTGACCCTCGCAGACCCCCAATAAACATGCTATAATACCATCATCAAAAGCCGTAAGGAACCCAAAACGTCCTTACGGCTTTTGTATTGTCATTTTATCCTCCCCATTTCAGCCAGACGGCCATGCCCCGCCTGGCTGTTTTTATGCCGCGCAGCCGGCCGTTTTCGGCAGGGGCGCTGTGTTCCCAAGCAACGGCACAGCAAGGGTGCAAGGCCCTTGTGCGGCCCCACTCCCCGGCACCCGGCAAAGGCTCACACATTTTACTCTCTTTCCTTTTGTCCGTGCGTGCCGGGGGTTCTTTAATATTCCACCCCGCCCCAACATGGCGGGGTATTTTATTGCAGAAAGGCGGTGACCACCGTGCCATCCATTACCCCCAAGCAGGAACGTTTTTGCCAGGAATACATTGTGGATTATAACGGTGCCCAGGCCGCCGTCCGGGCCGGGTATGCCGCAAACTCCGCCCGCAAAACGGCCAGCCGCCTGCTGACAAATGCGGACATTCTTGCGCGCGTGCGCGAATTGCAGCGCGAGCAGACGGCCCGCCTGGCCTTGACGCAGGACTATGTTCTGCAGCAGCTTGTGGATACCTACCGCTGCTGCCGGGAGCCGGAGCCGGTGCTGGTGTATGACCCCGATGCAGGCGGCATGGTGGAATCCGGCAAGTACCAGTTTGACAGCAAGGGTGCCCTGCGCGCGCTGGAGCTGATCGGCAAGCACCTGGGCATGTACCAGGACAAGCTCAAACTGGACGCCAAGCTGGATACCGGCCAGCTGGGCAAGGTACTGGAACAGCTGGGTGCGCCGGATGGCTGATCTGCTGCTGTCCGAAAAATACAAGGCATTCCTGCGCTGCACCGCGCCGGTGGAATTTCTGGAGGGCACCACCGCAGCGGGCAAAACCACCGTGGGGCTGTTCAAGTTCATTCTGCGGTGCGCGGCCAGCCCCAAGCGGCTGCATGTGCTGGCCGGGCTGGACCAGGGCACGATTGAAAAGAACATCATCACCAAGGAGCTGGGCGTGCTGGATGACTTTGGCGACCTGGTTGAATACTGGCCGGGCGGACGCGGCGAGGACCGCCTGCCCCATCTGCTGCTGCACGCCCCAGGCGGTGACCGCAAGATCTATGTGATGGGCTATGCCGACAAAGCTCGCTGGAAAAAAGCCCTGGGCGGCCAGTATGGCTGCCTGTACATTGACGAGATCAACATTGCGGACATTGACTTTGTGCGGGAAGCCGCCATGCGCTGTGATTACCTGCTGGCCACCCTGAACCCGGATGATCCCGGCCTGCCGATCTATGCGGAGTTTATCGACCATGCCCGCCCCCTGCCCCAGTGGGCCCAGGACACCCCAAAAGAAATCACGGCTCAGCTGTGCCAGACCGCAAAGCCGGGCTGGGTACACTGGTTTTTCTCGTTTGAGCACAACCTGGGGTTATCCGCAGAGAAGCGGCGGCAGATCATCAGCATGGTGCCGCCGGGCACAAAGCTGTACAAAAACAAAATCCTGGGGCTGCGCGGGCGTGCTACCGGGCTGATCTTCAGCCTGGAGCCGCGCCATTTGATCTGTGCGGCAGAGCTGCGCGCCCTGCTGACCCGGCCGGAACACCCGCTGCACTGGGTGCAGCTTTCCTGCGGGGTGGACACCAGCTACAGCCAGCAGACCGCCGATACTTTTGCCTTTGTGCTGGACGGCATTTTATCCGACCGGCGCAAGGTCACGCTGGCGGCCCAGGCCCACAACAACAAGACCCGCGCCGAACACAGCCTGCCGCCGCTGGCTCCCAGCGATATTCCGCCCCTGCTGCTGGACTTTCTGGAGCAGCAGCGCAGGGCCTGGGGCTTTGCCCGCACCGTGTATCTGGATTCCGCCGACCAGGCCACGATCACCGAATGCCAGAAGTACCGCCGCCTGCACGGCTGCATGTATGACTTTGTGCCTGCCTGGAAGCGGCTGCCGGTGCTGGACCGCATCAACCTGGAATGCGGCTGGCTGGCCCATGGGGACCACCTGTTTGTGCAGGAAGCCTGTGCCCCCCTGATTGAGGAATACAACGTATACAGCTGGGACGAAAAGAAGCCCAACTGCCCGGAGGACCGCAACGACCACTGCGTAAACGCCGAGCAGTACGCCTGGCTGCCGTATAAGGAGCAGATTGGATGAGATGGATAGAAAGGGTGAAGACGATGATCCGCAGCTGGCTGGAAATTCAGCCTGCCTCCGGCAAAGGGCTTGTGATTCGCGAGCCAGTCAGCTTTGAAACCAACGTGCTGCGCAACCGCATCTGGTACCGCGGCGATGCCTGCGAGCTGGACCAGCTGTTCAAGCTGCTGGGGGATGACGAGGTGAGCCGGGCCAGGTTCTGGGCCGCTGCGCCGGAGGATGAAAGCATCCGCAAGGCCCACAGCGGCCTGCCGGGCATTATGGTAGATATTCTGGCCGGCATTGTGAAAGCCGACCTGAACGAGCTGGACTTTGACGGCCCCGTCGCCCAGGACGCTGCCGCCCGCTGGGCACAGCTGGCCGAAGAGAACGACCTGCCGGGCCTTGTCAGCCGCGCTGTGGCCGACACGCTGGTGACCGGGGACGGGGCGTTCAAGATCAGCCTGGACCCCAACGTCAGCACAGATCCGATCCTGGAGTTTCGTGGCGCGGACCAGGTGGAATACCGCACCAGCCACGGGCGCATCCAGGAGATTTGCTTCCTTTCCCCCGTGGGGGAACGCGGGCGGATCCTGCGGGAGGTATATGCCCCCGGCCGTGTGCAGTATGAGCTGCTGGACGGGGACAAGGTTTTGCCTGTCACCGCGGAACCGGACACTGCCAACCTGCGGGATGTGACCTTTGCCGGGGATTTTATGCTGGCTGTGCCGCTGCAGTTCTGGCCGTCCGCCCGTTGGCGCGGCCGCGGGCAGAGCATCTTTGACAGAAAGACTGATGCCTTTGACGCCCACGACGAGATCATCAGCCAATGGATGGACGCGGTGCGGGCGGGGCGGGTGCAGCGCTATATCCCGGAATCCCTGATCCCCCGCAACCCGGAAAACGGCGCGCTGCGGATGCCCAACGCCTTTGGCTGCCGCTTTGTGGCTGTGCACGAGAGCAGCAAGGAAAACGCGGACGACAAGATCCAGACCGAGCAGCCGGACATCCGGTATGATGCTTTCCTAGCCAGCTACACCGCCACGCTGGACATGTGCCTGCAGGGCATTATGAGCCCTGCCACCCTGGGCATTGATCTGGGCAAAATGTCCAGCGCTGATGCCCAGCGCGAGAAAAAGGACGTGACCGGCTACACCCGCAGCGCCATTACCGATGCGCTGGAAAAAGCCCTGCCCCGCCTGGCCGAAGCCGCCCTGAAAGCCCAGGATATCCAAAACAGCCTGCTGCCCGGCGAATACCACGCCTCCTGCAGCTTTGGCGAGTACGGTGCCCCCAGTTTTGACAGCCGGGTCCAGACCGTTGCCGCCGCGGCCGGCGCAGGCGTGATGAGCGTGGAAGCCCAGGTGGACGAGCTGTGGGGTTCCAGCAAGGACGATGCCTGGAAAGCTGCCGAGGTGCAGCGCATCCGGCTGGAGCAGGGCATTACCGACGCTGCCGAGCCGGAGCTGGATGCCCCCTCCGGCCTGATGCCCGGCCATGACGCATGACCGCCCGCGATATTGCCGCCCTGTTTGATGCCCTGGAGCTGGATCTGGTAAAAAGCCTGCACCGCTGCCTGGCCCGCCACCAGCAGCAGGAGCAGACCGAGGGCGGCCAAAACGGCACACCCCGGCACTGGCAAGCCTGGCAGGCCGCCAAGCTGCGGGATCTCCGGCGCTTCCGCCGGGAAAACACCGCCATCCTGGGTGAATACCGGGACCGCATTGATGCCGATACCCGCACTCTGCTGGAAGAGGAAGCCGCCCAGGGCGGTGCGGATGGATTTTTCCGGATGAGTGACGAGCGGATGACCGCCCTGCTGAACGAGATGCAGCAGGCCAATGAGCAAAGCGAACGCGCCGCCCTTCGCTACATGAACGATGTGTACCGCAAAACCATCCTGCGCACCGCCGCTGCCATGCAGGCAGGCGGGCAGACCCTGCAGCAGGCCACCGACGCGGCGACCCGTGATTTTCTGGATCAGGGCATTGCCTGCATCCGCTACCGCAACGGCCGCCGGGTGAACATTTCCACCTATGCCGAAATGGCCCTGCGCACCGCCGGGACCCGCGCCATGCTGATGGGGGAAGCCGCCCAGCGGGAGCGCCTTGGCCTGGACACGGTGCTGGTCAGCCAGTACGGCGCCTGCTCCAAAACCTGCCTGCCCTGGCAGGGCCTTGTTTACATTGATGATGTGTTCCAGCCCTACCACGGCCCCCGCACGCCGGGCGGGACATACGGCATCAGCCGCAACGGCAGGCAGTATCCGCTGCTGTCCGTTGCCATGCAGGGCGGGCTGTTCCACCCCAACTGCCGCCACACCCTGAGCACCTGGGTGGAGGGTGTCAGCACCCGCCCACGCCCGATGGACAAAGCCAAAGTGGAAGCCGCTGCCCAGCTGGAAGCCAAACAGCGCGTTTTGGAGCGCAGCGTGCGCAAAGCCAAGCGCCAGGCGGCGGGCCTGTGTGACCCCGCCGCTGCAAAAGCCGCCCGCGCCCGTGTGCGCGCCGCCCAAAAGGAGCTGCGGGGTTTTGTGGCCGACCATGGGGATGTGCTGCGCCGGAATGTGTGGCGGGAGAGGGACACGGCAGCGCTGGAACGCTATACAACCCCTGACGCAAGTGGTATACTGGACACATCAAACAGGATTGGTGTGAACCCGGACGTGAATGTTGTATGTAAGCTGGACAAAGAACTGTATAAGGTCGTAACGGAAGATATCCGAACCGATGAGGTTATCATCACTGATGAGCGCATTCAACACATCCGGGAGCGCCACCCGGATGATTACGAACGGTTCAGTACATACCTAGCCGAAATTATCCAAAATCCCGATTACATCATCCGGGACCCCCGCCCGCAAACCGGTATGCTTTTGAAAGAAATTACCGTTGGTGAAACCGGCGAACATTTCCGCATTGCACTTCGGCTTGCAGCATCGCAGGATCCTGTACACTATAAAAACTCCATTATCACCTTTTTGAAGATCCGCCAAAAAGAATGGGAACGCCTCATCCACAACAAAGAAATTCTTTACAAGGCAAAGTAAAAATGCTACAATAAGCATAGGATAAGAAAGGCATTTGAGGTGGTAGATTTCGTACCGACCACACGCCGCTGGTAATGACAAGGGCTTTTGCCCTGAGAGATGCAGGAGGATGGTACGCCTGCCAAATGCCAATCGATGGGGAACGGTTTTGATGCCGTTCCCCGTTCCTATTTCATAGCTTAATCACCACGATGCAAATCTGCACCGTGGTATTTTTATGCCTGCTTTTGACCGCATGAGGTCAGGGCGGGCAATTTTTATGCCCAAAATCAAGAAAGGAGAACCCAATGAGCGCAAAGAAAAAGCCTGAACCCGCGGCCCCCGCCGCCCAGGAGCCGCAGCAGGAAGAAAAGGGCGCGGATTCCGCCACGGACAGCCAGCCGGATGCAAAGTCCACTGAACCCGCGGACGCTGCCAACCAGCCCACGGACACCGAACCACCCGCCGGGCCGGATGCAGAACCCGACCCGCAGCAGGACCCGGAGCCCCCGGCGCAGGAGGAAGCTTCCCCCACCCCGCAGGCGGAGGGCACTGCTGCCCCGGATACCGAGCTTGCCCAGGTAAAAGCGGCCCTGCTGGCTGCCAACTGCGAAATTGCCGCCTACAAAGCCGGTGTGGACAGCGCCATGGTAGCGGATGCCATCACGCTGGCCCGCGCCGAAGCCGGGCCGGGCGCTGACGAAGCTGCCATTGCCGCTGCCATGCGGCGCGTGCTGGAACGCCACCCGGAATGGAAAGCCCCCGCCGCTGCCAAAAAGACCACCGGCGGCTTTCAGCTTGGGGCTGACCCTGACGCAGCTGCCAAGCCCACCGCACCCCAGAAAGACCCGGCCGGCGCCAAGCGCTGGAACCGGTTCAAATAACCACCCTGAAAGGAGCCTGACACCATGGCAAACACCCTGAACTATGCGCAGGTCTGGAGCCCTGAACTGCTTGAGATCATGACGCAGGAAACCCTTTGCACCCCCTTTATCACCACCAATGTCAAGTGGCTGGACGCCAAAACCTTCCACTTTACCAGCATGAGCACCAGCGGCTTTAAGAACCACAGCCGCAGCGGCGGCTGGAACCGCGGCACCTATACCCAGACCGACCACCCGTTCACCGTAACCCACGACCGCGATATTGAGTTTTTGGTGGACAAGGCCGATGTGGACGAAACCAACGCGACCGCCTCCATCCAGAACATTGCCAAAACCTTTACCAAAACCCAGAGCGCACCCGAAAAGGACGCTCTGTTCTTTGCCAAGGTGGCCGCAACCGCAAAAGCCCAGACCGGCTACCACACCGAGACGGACCCCGCCACCATCACCAAGGCCAATGTTTACCCCTACCTGAAAACCTGCCTGTCTGCCGGCAAGCTGCGCCGCTACAAGGCCAAGGGTGCCCTGATTGCCTATGTGACCAGCGCCATTATGGACGCGCTGGAGCAGGCCCCGGATTTTACCCGCACCATTGCAGTGACCCAGATTGCTGACGGCGGAACCGGCATTGAGACCCGCGTGACCGAAATCGACGGCGTTCCCGTGATGGAAGTGATCGACGATGAAGTGTTCTATGACGCTTTCAAGTTTGACGGCGAGAACGGCGGTTTTGAACCCGCTGCCGGTGCCCACAAGATCAACTGCCTGATCGCCACCCCGCTGACCACCAAACTGGTGCCCAAGATCAGCTCCATCTACTACTTCAACCCCGGCTCCCACACCGAGGGGGACGGCTACCTGTACCAGGAGCGTGAACTGAGCGATGTGTTCACCTTCCCGAACGGCAAGGACGGCAAGGTGGACAGCGTGTTTGTGGACACGGCTGCCAGCTGATGGGCGCTTACGTTGACGAAGCCGATTACATGGCCATGACGGACGGCAGCCAGCCCTATGACGGCCAGCGGATCTTGCAGGCCGAGGACGAGGTGAACGACCTCTGCTTTGGCCGCATTGCTGCCATCGGCTTTGAACACCTGACCGAGTTCCAGCGCCGCCGCGTCCAGAAAGCCGTCTGCCTGCACGCGGTTTTCCTTGCCCAGTATGCAGACATGCTGCAAAGCCCGCTGGCCAGTTATGGCATCAACGGGGTCAGCATGAGCTTTGACAGCGGCAAAACCGTAACCCAGGGCGGCGTTACCACAAGCCATGCCGTGCTGGCGCAGCTGAGGCAGTCGGGCCTTGCGGTCCGGCTGATCCCATGAGGTGGCCCCGGCTTGTGCCCCCCGCCGTGTGCTGCACCCCCTGTACTGTGGTGCTGACCGGCGCGGAGGGCGAGGACGGCGCGCCCCAGGTGCTGGCCGAGCTTTCCCTTGCCTGCAACTGGCAGGACAAGCCCCGGCAGGAGCTGGACACCAAACGGCGGCTGATTACCCTGTCCGGCACAGCACTGTTTGACGGTGACATTGCGCCGGATCTTGAGATCCTGGCCGGAACCCTGACCCTGTACGGCCGCAGCTGGGTGATCTACCGCGGCACCAAGTGCCGCAACCCGGACGGCAGTGTGAACTTTACCCGCCTGGAGGTGCGCTGATGGAAATTGAAGTTAAGCTGAATCAGCCCGCGATCGAAGCCATCCAGCGCGCCATGCAGGATGCTGCCCTGGAGGCTATGGGTCTGCTGCGCACCGAAGTGACCACCGCACAGGTGATGCCGTTTGATACCGGCACCATGCAGAACGCCCGCACCGCCGTGGTGCAGGATGTGCTGCCGGACACTGTGCACACCGCACTGGTCACAGATACCCCCTATGCGCGGCGGCTATACCACCACCCGGAATATCACTTCCAGACCGGAAAGAACGCCAACGCCCGCGGTGAATGGCTGCACGAATGGCTGCCGGGCGGCGCACAGGAACACTGGCTGCAAACCACCTATGAATCCGCCCTGAAACGGAGGCTGCCCAAATGACCACCGAACAGCTGAAAAACTGGCTGAAAGCCCAGCGCCCGGAGCTGGGCAGCTGCATCCGCCTGGGGGCCGTAGACGCCAACGCTGAATACTTTTTGGGCGTTTACCCTGCTGCCCGCAGCGGCCCGGCACACATTGCCCTGGGCGGTGCTGCCCAAACCAGCTACCAGGTGCAGGCCTTCCGCCTGCTGCTGCGCTGGGGCAAAGCCCAGCCGGAGGCCGAAGCCCAGGCCACTGCCCTGTGGGGGCTGTTTTATGGCCTTGCCGGGGCGCAGATGGCCGGTGCAGATGTGCTCCTGGCAGACCCCGGCGCGGGGTCCATCCCCCTGGGGCGCGGGGCCGACGGCGTGTTTGAGTACGCCATCAACCTGACAATGACCTGCAAAAAGGAGTGAAAACCATGGCAAACAAAACGGGTGTTTACCCCGTATTTGAAAACAAGTTCAAGATTGGTGCCCGCGGCGGCGCCGCCAAAAACACCATCGCCGATATGGAAACCTTTACCGTTGCCATTGACGGCAACGTGGAGGAGTGGAAGCCGATGGAGGCCGAAGGCTGGGTGCGCCGCATGGTGACCGGCAAAAGCCTGAAGATCACCCTGTCCGGCAAGCGCAACATCGGCGATGCCGGCAATGATTATGTTGCCAACAGCGCCTGGGGCACCGGCTCCACCTGCGACAGCAGCTTTGAGTGGGAGTTCCCCAGTGGTGCTAAGCTGGAATTTGACTGTGTGCTGAGCGTTACCAACCCCGGCAGCGGTGATTCCACAAACGTGGCGGGGCTGGAATTTGAGGTGCAGAGTGACGGCAAACCCACCTTTACCCCCGCTGCATCCGGCTGATTTTGTTTTGTGCCGGGCAAACCGGCGGGCGGGCTTGGGGTTTGAAATGAATACAACACAATGGAGGGATTCCCTATGGGCAAACTGTATACCCTGGACGGCAAGCTGCTGACCGAAACACCGGAGATCCGCGTGGGCGAAAAGATCTACCCCGTGGACAACCGCAAAAAGACCGTGACCAAAATTCTGGATGCTGCCACCAGCGCCACCAAAAACACCTCTGCGGATGTGATCGACCGCTGCCTGGAGCTGGCGCTGGGCAAGCCCGCCGCCAAGGAGCTGAACGAGATGGACCTGCCGTTCCCCGCTTATATGCAGCTGTTCACCCTTGTGATCAGCGCCGCCACCGGTGAAAAGCCGGAGGTTGTGGAGCAGCGATTTCAGGACCCCGCCGAATGACCCGCAGCCGCTGTACGATACCGCATTTGACGCCGTGCTGATCGAGCAGAGCCTGGCCACGCAGTACGGCATTCTGCCCGCAGCGCAGGCGGAGCTGCCCTACCCCGAATGGGCAAAGCTGGTGGGCGGCCTGATGGACAACACCCCGCTGGGCCGTGTTGTGGCTGTGCGGGGCGAAACCGACCGCAAGAAACTGGCCGCCATGGGGCCGTGGGCCCAGCGCATCCACCAGCAATGGCAGGCACACCTTGCCCGCCGGGCCCTGGAAACTACGCCGCCCGCAGCCCTGCGCCGCCAGATGGACAGCCTGGAAGCTGCCATGGCAAAACTGTTTGGAGGTGAACCCTGATGCCGGAGGGAACCAGTGTCGGCACGATCTATTTTGACCTGGCCTTAAAGGATACCATCAACGCCCAACTGCAGGCGGCTGCAGCCCGCACCAAAGCCCAGGTGCAGCACGCCTTTAACGGCGTTGGGGACCAGATCCAGAAAAGCATTTCCGCCACCGGCACCCAGGCCGCCCAGGCCGCCGGTGCCGCCTGGAACAAGAGTGTGGCGTTGGCGCAGCTTAGCCTGAACAAAGCTGTCCGCGCCTTTGAGGAAAGCAAAAACCAACTGAACGCTGCCATGGCGCAGGTAAAACTGGGCGAGGAAGCCCCCAAAAGCGTTGACGCCCTTGCCCGGCGCGTGGACCAGCGCTATGCCGCCATTGAGGATGCCCGCCAGCGCCTTGCCATTCAGGTGCAGGCTGCCGCCCAGCGCCAGGCCGCTGCCGAACAGCGCGCTTATGATAAAGCTGCCAAGGCTGCGGAACAGGCCGCGGTACGCCAACAGGCCGCCGCGCGCCAGGATAACACCACACATGCTCCGCCCGCCAAAAAGTTTTCGCTCCTCAGCGGGTTTGCCAACCTGGCAAAGTCCGGCGCAGGGCTGCTCCGTCCGCTTGGCGGCAAGCTCCGTTCCCTTCTTTCTGCCAGCCTGGGGCGGGTTTCTGCCATCGGCAGCCAGGCCCTGGGCGGGCTGGTCTCTCGCCTTGCCCAGGTTGACCGCCGGTTTGCCAGCGCTTCCACCGGCTGCCGCAGCTTTACGGCCCGCCTGCGCGGCATTGTCTCCGGTGCGCTGATCTTCAACGGTATTTCGGCGGGGCTGCGGCAGGTGGTCAGCTACCTGGGCAGCGCTGCCCTTACCAGCGGTCAGCTGAAAACCGCCCTGGGCAACCTGCAGGGTGCCGCCGCCACAGCCGCTGCACCGCTGGTGCAGGTTTTGACTCCCGCTCTGGCTGCCCTGGCCAATGCCGCCGCGGCGGTGTTTGCCTGCCTGGCAAAGATCATTGCCCTGTTCACCGGCAAAAGCGTTTCCGCCGCACGCACCGCAGCAAAAAGCATGGCGGGCGTGGGCAGCGCGGCATCCGGCACTTCCAAAAAGGTGCAGGATGCCGCCAAGAGCCTTGCCGGTTTTGATGAGATCGAGCGCCTGGATAAAAAGGACATCTCCGGTTCCGGCGGCATCACCCCCAATTACAGCTATGACGGCCAAAGTCCCTTCCTGGACAGCATTCTGGCCGCCGTCAAAGCAGGCGATTGGAACCAGGTCGGGCAGCTTGTGGCCCAAAAGCTCAACACAGCCATGGCGGCTATCCCCTGGCCCAACATCCAGGGTAAAGCCCAGACCTGGGCCGCAACCATTGCCAGTGCCCTCAACGGTTTTATTGCCCGGCTGGACTGGCGGCTGGTTGGCTCCACCATTGCGCAGGGGCTGAACACTGCCCTGCTGTTTGTGGATACCTTTGTTCAGCACTTCCATTGGAACACCCTGGGCAACGGCATTGGCAACGCGCTGAACCAGTGCTTTGCGGAGCTGGATTGGGAACGCCTGGGCCGCGTGCTGACCGACAAACTGAAAGCCCTGCTGGAAACCCTGCACGGCTTTGTGCAGACCTTTGATTTTGGTGCCCTTGGCAGTGACCTTGCCCAAGCTGTTATGGCCGGCATCAACAACGTGGACTGGGTGCAGGCCGCCGGGGATCTGAGCACCGCGGCCAAGGGCATCCTGGACGGGCTGACCAACCTGCTGCGCGGCATTGACTGGGCGCAGGTGGGGCAGACCGCACTGGAATGCCTGCAGAACATTGACTGGGCAGGCATTGTGGAAAGTCTGTTCACCCTGATCGGCACCTTCATCGGCAGCATGGTTGAGCTGTTGGCCCCCATCTTTGCCAGCGTGGGGAACTGGATCAGCTCCCACTTTACCGATATCGGCCAAAACGGTATCCAGGGCTTTTTGAACGGCATGGGCAGCCTGCTGGCTGACATCGGCAGCTGGATCCAGCAGCACATGATCGACCCGCTGGTCAACGCCGTCAAAAACATGCTGGGCATCCACTCCCCTTCCACGGTGTTTGCCGATATCGGGCGCAACCTGGTGCTTGGCCTGCTGAACGGCGTTTCCGGCATCTGGGGCCAGATCACGGATTTCTTTTCCCGCAGGCTGGATGATGTCCGGCAGAAGTTTGCCGATACCTGGCAGGCTGTCAACAGCGGTGCCAACGCGGCATGGAACGGCATTGTCGCCACCATCCGCACTGCCGTGAACACTGCCATTGGCTTTATGAACCGCCTGCTTTCCGGTGCGGCCGCCATGGTCAACGGCATGATCGATGTGCTGAACCGCTTCCAGATCGATGTGCCGGAGGATGTGCCCCTGATCGGCGGCACCAGCTTTGGCTTTGCGCTGGATCATGTCAGCGCGCCGCAGATCCCCATGCTGGCCCGGGGCGGCGTGATCCGCCAGCCCACCCTTGCCATGATGGGCGAATACTCCGGCGCGGCATCCAACCCCGAGATTGCCGCACCGCAAAGTGTGCTGCAAACCCTGCTGGCCAGCGCCATGGCCGACAACACCGACACCCTGCTTTCCGGCTTTGAGGAACTGCTGGCCGTGCTGCGGGAGATCCTGGAAGCCATTTACGGCATTGAGCTGACCGACGACGATATCGGCCATGCCGTGCAGCGCTGGCAGCGCAAACAGGCCATTGCCACAGGAGGCTTTTATTGATGCTTTGGACCAAAAGCAATGATTTTACCATTGACGGCTCCCCCATGCTGGGCACCGCCGAAGAACAGGAACTCTCGTTCTCTGACCTGGATTCCAGCGATTCCGGCCGCGACGAAGCCGGGTACATGCACCGGGAAGTGGTGCGGGAAAAAGTGGGCACCTGGAGCTTCCAGTATCCCATCCTGGACAAAGAGGACTACCACTACCTGCGCACCCTGCTGCAGGGCAAGCCCAGCTTTGCCTTTGGCTACCTGGACGAGGACGGCACCCGCCATACCACAACCGCCTATTGCAGCAAATACGGCATCGTTGTCAAAAACCGCCGGACAGGAACGTTTAAGAACCTTAAATTTAACATTATTGAATGCTGATTGAGAGTTAGGAGGTAGGAAGTAGGAGTTAGGAGTTAAAACGGGCCTAAGGTCCAGCTCTGTAGGGAACGGTCTTGACCGTTCCGGGGCTTTGCGGTAGATGCCATAACAGGATTTACCACAGGGCGATGGACGCACACTGTGCGCCCCTACGGGATTGCGGCCCAATTTTCAACCCGTGCGCGCACGCGCACACCTTCCAACTTCTAACTCCTAACGAAACCCAACGGAGGTGTATACATGCATCAATCCTACCTCACTTTTTCAAGCGACACCGAGCTAAAGGACGGCTCCCTGCAGGATGCCCGCAACCTTTTGTCTCTTGCTCTATCCGGCCTGGCCGAAGCGGCCGATGAAACGACCCTGCAAACCGCCGGGGCTGCCGAATATTTTTGCCGTTACGATCTGCCGCAGTACCTCTCTGTCCTGCGCGCCGCCATGGATACGCTGGACAAGGTGCAGCAGGGTGCGCAAGCCCCGGAGGAGCGCTCATGACCACAACCGCAAAAATTGAAGAACTCCAAAAGTCCGTCATCAACGCCATCAACAACAGCTGCCTGCACCCCGCTGTGGTGCGGCTGGTGCTGCTGAACGTGATCTCGATGGTGGAAGCCAGCGAGAGAGAGGTAAACAAAAAGGAGGAAGAAGCCACAAGATGACAACACATACCATTACCCTTGCCCGCCACACTGCGCAGGTGGTTGGCCTGATGGGCGTGCTGGTGCTGGGCACCTGGGACAGTTACGGCACGGAACAGCTGCTGCTGCGCCACGGCCCGGAGTGGGAGGGCCTTGCGATTGATGCCACGTTCCATAACGTCCCCAACGATGAGGGCGTAACGGTATTGGCGGACACAGACGGCCTTGTGACCGTCCCGCCGGAAGCCTGCAAGCAACCATCTAAGTACGCCACCATCACGTTCCGGGGCGTGCAGGACGGTGTACAGCGCATCAGCTGCAATCTACCCTACATAGTGCTGGATCACGCGCAGGTGCCCGGTGCCAACAGCACCGCCACTCCAAGCGAGAATGCCCAGGCTATTGCCCAGATGCAGGACTTGCGGGACGGCGCTGTAGATGCCAAGAATCAGGCCGAAGCCGCCCGCGACGGTGCTGCCAACAGCGCAACCGCTGCCGCCGCAAGCGAGAAAAACGCCAGCGCCAGCGCCACAGCCGCTAAAACCGCCCAGAGCGCGGCAGAGACGGCCAAAACCGGGGCAGAATCTGCCAAAACGGCAGCAGACAGCAGCGCAAAGGCCGCTGCCAGCTCTGCCAGTGCCGCCAGCGGCGCTGCAAGCACCGCCACCACGCAGGCCACAGCGGCAAAATCCAGCGCGGATAATGCTGCCAGCAGTGCAACGGCTGCCGAAAGCTCCGAAACCGCCGCGGCCAGATCTGCCCAGGGCGCAACCAACGCGGAGACTGCCGCCAAAGCGGCACAGAACGCCGCTGAGGCAGCCAAGAGCGGGGCCGACACGGCGGCCAGCAATGCAAGCGAAAAGGCCACAGCCGCCGCCAGCAGTGCCGCAGCGGCCAAATCCAGCGAGACTGCCGCCGCCAAAAGCGCAGACGATGCCAAGAATTATGCCGCGCAGGTGGCTGGCATTGTAACCAGTCAGACCATTTTCGGTGTGAACTTTTCCGGCAGCGCCAGTGCAGGCACCCGTGTGGGCGCGGCAAAGGATTTTGTGTTTGCGCCTGGCACGGACACCAGCGCAGGGCAGAACAGCTTTGATGCTGTCTATCCCTGGGCAGGCATGCGCCGCTGCTGCTGTACCCTGAACGCAGATGGCACTGTTAAGGTTAATGCGTACAAGGGCCAGCCTGGATACATTGAGGATGGCACCAACGGCGAAGTGCTGGTGGAAATTCCGCTGTTTTACGTTTCCGGCATGCTGGACGTTGCGCCGTCCATCAGCATGTCTATGCTGCCCGGCTACCGCGTCCCGCGCAAATTTTTGAATGCAGACGGCAGACTCAAGCAGAAATGCTATGTGCGCGCTTTCCCCGGCAGCATTGGCGCGGACGGCAAGCTGCACAGCGTTGCCGGTGCCGTGCCGACTGGCAACCAGAATATCACGCAGTTTTTGAACGCTGCCCGCAAATGGGGCGATACCTACAGCATTGGCACCAGTGCCGACTTTGAGGTGCTGGCTTATCTGATGGTTGTTGTATACGGCACGCGCCATGCGCAGAGCAAGATCAATGGCTGCGTAAGCTTGTACAGAACGAACCTTGCAGTTGCCGCCGCGACTGACAATGCTGCCAGTGTGGTGGTTGCCAAGAGCGCCGACATTGAGCCCGGCATGGTGATCTCCATCGGCAGCGGCGATGAAAGAGAAACCATTGCAAGATGTCGTATTGTCACCAGCGTGGAAGCTATTGATGGCGATACCGCCAACATTAAGGTTAATTTTGACGGCGATCCCGTAACCACAACGACCGATCACAAGGTATGGCGCATAATGCAGAGTACCGGCACCGCAAACAGTGTGATTGCCACCTGCGGCAGCCCCGTCAGCAACACCGATGGACGGCATAGTTTTGTATTTTACGGCGTGGAAAATCCGCTCTATGGCAACCAGTGGCGCTTTGAGGGTGACTGGAAGCTGGTTGACGGCGTACCGTACTGGTGTGATGACCCCACAAAGTACAGCTGGACATCCAACGATGGCTACATTGCCCTTGACACTATGGCAATGCCGGACGTAGGTTGGGCGACCGCCCTGCAGCAGGATAATCGTGCGCCCAGCGTGCAGATCACCAAGTCTGTTGGCGGCAGCTCTAGTACTTATCTGGCAGACTATTTCTATATCAATAAGGCCGGAACCCGTCTCGTTCTGCATGGCGGCTCCTCCGACAACGGCGGCCGCGCAGGCCCGTTCTACCTCTACCTCGACGCCGGCGCGGGCTACGCCGGGTGGGACTGCGGCGGTGACCTTTCTATCCCCGGTTAAGCGGGGGTTCGGGGACCGCAAGGCCCCCGATAATCTATCCGAATACGACATTAAGCAAAAGGCTCTTGATCTTATACCGAAAAGTCAGAAAGGCAATACAAAATGCTTAAAATCGAATGCAACGAAAAGCGGCCCCGCTTTGAGACGGAACCGCTGGAAGATGGCCGCACGTTGGTGCGGCTGTATGAAGACGAAGAAGCAACAAGCCGCCCGGCTGTGTCCGATATGGACACGCCCTGGAACGGTTACCGCTATACAACTTATGAGACGCGGATTGCCCTGCCTGCCGGTGCGCTGGAAACCGCGCCTGATATCTGGGCGGAGGCCGTCAAGCAGGCGGACCGCACCCAGGCCGCTGCCCAGGCACGCGCAGAGCGTGACCGGTTGATCTCTGCCTGCGACTGGACCGTGCTGGATGACGCCAAGACGGACAAGCAGGCATGGGCAACCTACCGCCAGGCGTTGCGGGATGTGCCGGAGCAGCCCGGCTTCCCGTATGATGTGAGTTGGCCCGCTGCACCTGAACCGCTGTGACGGACAACGAACGAGTGCAGCGCATGTCCCGCACGCTGTCTATGGCCCTTGATCTTGTGGACGCTGTACTGGATCGGCTGGAACGTGAGGGCCTGGACACCACCACAGAACGCGAACTGTTAGCGCAGCTGTGGTGGGATGGGGCGGCACTGGCAGATAGAACAAGATCGGAGGAAGAAAGAAATGATTGACGCAATCGACGTATCGAAACATCAGGGCAGATTTGACTGGCAGGCAGCCCATAACAAGGGCATCCGCCATGCCATGCTGCGCGCGGGATATGGCCGCCATGCTAGCCAGAAAGACCCCCAGTTTGAGCACAACGCAGCTGAATGCACCCGGCTGGGCATCCAGTACGGCGTGTACTGGTACAGCTATGCCAGCACCCCGGAGGAGGCACGCCAGGAGGCCCGCTGCTGCCTGGCCGCGATCAAGGGCAAGCACCTGTGCCTGCCGGTGGCCTATGACATTGAGTATGAGCCGTGCATCCTGCGCCTGACCAACGCGCAGCGCACGGCACTTGTACAGGCCTTTTTGTCGGAGATTGAAGCGGCGGGGTATTACGGCATCCTGTATGCTAGCTGCGATTTTATCCGCAACCGCTTGGAATACAAGGCGCTGTCTAAATATGATATCTGGGTAGCCCAGTACAGCAGCACATGCACCTGCCCGCTGCCGTATGGCATCTGGCAGTATTCCAGCCGCAACGCGCTGGGCGTGCCCGGCTACGGCACCAGCCTGGATTGCAACAGGGTATACAAGGACTATGAGCAGCTGATGATCCAGGCGGGCCTGCAGGGCCACACCGCGCCCACACCGGAGGATACCACCCCCAACAAGCTGGACAAGCAGCGGATTACCATTGGCCGTATCTCCAGCGGCGACCGCGCAACCATTCGCGCCCTGTGCGAGGGGCTGGGGCTGGTTGCAGCCGGTCTCTACCGCGAAACCTGCGTGGATGGCAACCAGTGGATGCTGGACGTTGGGCCGGTATCCAGCGGCGACGCCTGGTACATCATGCGTAAGTGTGCGGAGCTGAAACTCATTGACGCAGGGCTGTACAAGGCCGAATATGTGGAGGGCTGACCGTGCTGGACTGGATCATTAGATACTGGGTGCAGTGGCTCTTCGGGCTGATCTGCGCCGCACTGATGGCAGGCTACCGTCGCCTGGCCAAGCGGGTGAAGGAACAGGAGGAAGAGCGCAAAGCCATCAAGGCCGGACTGCTTGCCATCCTGCACGATCGCTTGTACGCCGAGTGCTCCCGCTGCCTTGCGCAGGGCAGCATCGACACGGACGCCATGCGGAACCTGGAATACCTCTACCGCAGCTACCATGCCCTGGGCGGCAACGGCACGGGCACCGAGCTGTACAACCGCGCCAAGGCCCTGCCGATCAAGAATGATTAAATTTAGGAGGAACATCATGAGTAATACCGAATTTATTAGACATGCCACCGCCGCCGTCGTGGACTACTTCAACCATCATGTTGATGTCACCGACAACTTCGAGCTGACCGCCGAGGATACGTTCGTTGTGTGGTCGTGCAAGACCCTGCAAAACCACAAAGTTCTGATCTCTACCACCGTTCCCGACGGGATGTACTATGAAATTACCTACAATGGCGACAAGGGCGAAATGTACCTTGACGCCTACAAAAAGATGCACAATGAGTGCATTAAAATCGAGGAGGACTAACATGGATTTTGCATCTTTTGGCATCGCATCCGTTGCCTGCATCACCATTATCTGCTACCTGGCCGCAACGGCTGTCAAGCAGACCCCACTGGCAAATAAGTGGCTGCCGTCCATCTGTGGTGCCCTTGGCGGCCTGCTGGGGGTGGCCGCCATGTACATCAACGTGCCGGACTTCCCGGCCGCTGATCCCCTGACCGCCCTGGCCGTGGGCATCGTTTCCGGCCTGGCCGCCACCGGCGCGGATCAGGTTATTAAGCAGATCGGCAATGACAACTGACTGGCAAGTTACCAGCAAATTACCGGCAAATTAAATAATCCATAATTAAAGCGGCGGGCCGTCTCCTTTTTCAGGGATTGTCCGCCGCTTATTTTTTATGCTCTTGTAGTCAAAATGTAGTCAGCCTAACATATAACAAAAAGCGCGGCGAATGTTTTACACATACTACCGCGCTTTTTCTGGTGCACCATCGGGGACTCGAACCCAGGACCCACTGATTAAGAGTC
>ENA-UONZ01000692-UONZ01000692.1-human-gut-metagenome-genome-assembly--contig:-C93old-NODE-692-length-49594-cov-9.656836_pt1 | contig 49594 bp, 51 predicted proteins | sample MGYA00242468_ERZ724015 | MGnify/ENA metagenome assembly ERZ724015
TTTTGCATGCAAAAAAAGAAAAATATAAAAATTATAATTAATATTTTTTTCATTAAAATCCTCAACAACATAAAAATATCTGATTGGTAAATAGCTTTCTATCAACAATCAGGTAATTATAAAGAGGAATTTTATTTTTCATTTTTGGAATTAAAATTCTATTGATGAAATTCATATGGATATTTTTATTATTTTTTATGAGTACAATCGAAGGTCTTTGCGCAGAAAGCGCAAGCCAAAATCTTTCTGCAACGTTGCCAAATGTTTATGAGATAGAAAAAATTATTGTTGAAACCCAAGAATATAATAGAGATGAACATTTAAACAATATGGTAATAAAAAAATCTACAAGTCCGAATGCTAATCAAAACATTCTGGAACTTTCGCCGGTAAAAGTTCAAATCCGAACAAACATGAATTCGCCAATTATTGTTTATGCTGATTTTAAGGATTTAAGACATAAACAGGGACTATTTAATTTTAGCAAATCAAACCTTTCCGTTTCGCCATCATCTTATACGATTAATAATCCTTATGACCATGTAATAAGCGGAAATTTTATCCCTTATGCAACCGTTACACCTGACACGGTTCAGGGAGATTACAGAGGAACTTTGACTTTTACTCTGGGGGGAATATGAAAAAATTTTTTGTATTTTTGCTTTGCTTAATTCAACTGCAAGGCTTTTGTGCTACAAACACCTCCAATAACACTTTTGATATTACCATAAGTGATATTCCACCGGGTAGAGGAGGCAAATCAGGCGGATTAAGCGGAGGAGCTGTAACTGCAATAACACTCGGTTCAATTTTTAGCGGTTTAGCCGCAGGCGGAGTCGGATATTATTTTTACAAAAAAGGAACTTGTCTGACAGGAGCTTGTGTCTGGGATAAATCAAATCCTTTAATCCCGATATGCGGCGACAGAAAAAAAGTATATATTGATAATAATTATCCGCATCTAAAAAGAGCGATTGAAAACGAGGATATTTGTTTGGATTGTTCAAAGAAAAAATATATTTTTATTAAAGATTCTGCTATCAAGAATAAAACATTCTCAAGATTTTATTTTAAAAACGAAGATTTTACAAATATAAAAATCATTCAATATTCAAAACCATTTAAAATTTCAAATAATATCCCTGAACTTGATACAAAAATTTTCTTAGAAGATAAGGAAATCGCTTTAAGCACAGAAAAAATGAATGCTAAAGAAGGAATTCTTATAAAAAAAGGAAGATTAAGTAAAAATATGGTTTATTTTGCAGATACAAGTTTTGTTGGTAAAGATGCTAAATATATTTTTGCTATTATTCTTGAATTTGAGAAGTGATAATAAAAAAAAGACAATAACTAAAGTTATTGTCTTTTTTGGTGGAGGTTAGGAGATTCGAACTCCTGACCCCCTGCGTGCAAAGCAGGTGCTCTACCAGCTGAGCTAAACCCCCACAAGGTTGTTTTATTTATTTGTCACAATATTTATTGTACATGCTGATTTTTTTTTGTAAAGTACTTTTTTTATATTTATTTGCTAAATTTTAAAAGAAGAAGTACAGCAGCTGTTCAAACCTATTACAAAAAAAGAGCCTTAAAAATAAGGCTCTTTTATATATTATTTTTATTAGTACATTACACTGAACAAACCATTTCCATTTCGTTGCTTGATACTATGTTGGAAAAATTATAGTTTTCTACTAAATCTCTTTGTTCAAAATATACGCAGTCATCCATTACTAGTTCATCACATTGTTTTAATGTCATTAATGATAGATATTTTGCTGATTTTGAATCTGTTATTAATTTATGTACTCTTAAATTTTTTGGTAACTGAGAAATTTTAGTACCTTTAATGTTAAATACATTTGTTCTGATATCAGTGTTTAATTTTTCAACACTGCATTTTTCCATATTTAAGCTGTCTGTCCAGATGTGTACAGGTAATTTACCGATTGTAGCACCTGACATGTTTACACTGTTTGCATCAATTGGTGTTTCAATCTTTTTAATTTCAGCACCGGACATGTTTAACTCTTTTGACACCCAGCCGATTGACAATTTACCGATAACACATTTTGATAGATTTAAGCTGCCTTCAATATGACCTAATTCCAAATTTTTAATTTCACAGCCTGATAAATCCAAATCACCGCCTTGATAGTTGTTGATTAATTCTTGATAATCTCTTTTCATAAAAACCTCCATATTTTTATTGTTATTATAATATAGCGGTAAATTTTATAATTTTTATCCTCCGGTTATATGTTTTTTTTTAAAATATTTAGCTAAAAATCCGAAAAATAATTTTTTTTCAATAAGATTTAGAATATTATCCAGTCTTTTTTTATCATTCAAAAACCACCATCCGATAAGAGCTTCAAATGCTGTTGCCTGACGGTATTCTGTTTGATTTTGCCGTCTTGCAACAGGAATTGTCAAATTTCTGCCACGGCGTGCAATATCTTTTTCTTCATCTGTAATAAATTCTTCTAAAAAATGAAGCAATTCTGCCTGAAATCCCATTTTAACTTTAGAGGTTGTAATTTGATGAAGTTTTTTAGAATTTTCTGTAAGTTTTATTGTTTTTTCACGAATAAACAGTTCCCAAACAGCATCACCAATATATGCATAATTTCTTAAATTCATTTCTTCCATAAAAAGAGTTTACTACAAAATATTGAATTTAGCTTTAAAGTATGAGATAATTCATTTCATAAGAGAGGGTTTTTATGAAGAAAAACTTAATAATATTTGGAATATGTGTATTTTTAAGCAGTGTTTCCGTACAGGCAGAAGTTGTCCAAACTCCAGAATGCGGGTGTCAAAATCAGACTAAATGTCTTGATTTAATAACTTCAATGTACAACGAAAGAGCTACATTATACAATGTTTTAAATCTTACAAATGACCAGTTAAAATGCAAAGATGTAATTGATAAAAAGCGTTATGAAGAGTTAGGAGCAAAATTCAGACAATACGAACAGGAAAAGTATGCACTGGCAAAACTTTGCGAGCATAACGCCAGCCGCAGCGCAATCAAAAAACAAGAAGATATTGTTAATAATCTCGAATGCGAAATGAAACGCATAGCCAAAAAATATGATAAAGAATTTAAATCTATTTTAAACAGTGAACAAAAAGCTAAATATAACACTGTAAGAAAAATGGAACGAAAAGAAATTAAATATTGTCAAAAAAACAAGGCTTTTTATAAACGTGACCCAAATTTAAGACCTTTCGGGCAAAAGATGTATTACAGCGAACAAAAAAACGTTTTATGTCCTGTGCACAACAAATGGCATTTATTCGGTTTTAAGCACAAAGCAGCTGATTAAGAATAAATTAAACAAACGATGATTTTTTTTCAATAGTCATTATAATTATGGTATGAGGAAATTATTAGTTTTAGGTTTAATACTTACATTAAGCTGCGAATGCTGCTATGCCTGGGGTTTTAAAAAATCTCCCAAAACTGCTGAACCCGTAACAGAATCCACATCAGAAGGAAAAGGTTATGTGGGAACATTGCCGGATGTTTCAAAAAGTTTCCAAACATCTGATCCTAAAAGTGCAAAGCCCTTGTATGAAAAAACAAAAGATTTTAATTCTGCAAACGAAGTAAAACCTGCCCCGAGGGATAACCCTGCTTTTGTAAATATTATGCTTAAGACAGATAAAACATCACCTTACTTAAATGATATAAATGAAATACTACCTCAGCTGGAAAAACTCCTGGTTTGTATTGAAAATAATGATAATGTGCAAAAGTTTAATGCAAAAGCTTACTTTTTCAATAAAACCGTAGAGTATCTGAGAAACAAATATGAAGGTAAACCTGAAAGCAGCTATATATCATTTCAAAAACTAATGGAATTGAGTTCACACACACAATCAGTTGCGACATTACGTGCAGAAGCTGAAAAATACAGACCATACCTTGCATATACCGGAGCAGGTTATTTGTACAACGATAATGTGATTGACCAGCAGTTAGAATATTTGCGTGTAGAAATAGAAGATACAATTGTAGTTTTAAAAGAAGCTAATTAATCTACAAGTGCGGACTTCATTCTAAGGAAAACTCCCGCCATTAAGACGGGAGAAGGAATGAAAGTAAGCGTGCCGTTTAACCCGCCACTGTTGTTTTTGTGTGAATTAAACGGTAGTGGCTTCTTTTTGTATGAAAAAATTATTTCAATTTGGCTTCGAGTTTTTCTATTCGTGCTTCAAGTTCTTTTATCTTTTTGTCCTGTGCAGAAACTTTTGCATCAAGTTCCTTGATTGCATTGATTACTGCATAGAACATATCTTCCATGCGAATTCGTAAGAAGCCGTCTTTGCCTTTGGTAACTGCATCAGGAAAGATTTTTTGCAAGTCCTGGGCAATTACACCAACATGAGGGGTTTTCTTTTTATCTTTTTTAAATGTGTAGTTAAAGACTTTTAACTCTCGAATTTTATCCAGTCCTGAACTGTTTTCTTTCCCTACATATTTCAAGCGGCGGTCTGACCAATTCTCAGGAGCAGGAGCTGAAACGCCGCTATCAACATTTACATAATCAGAACCATAAGCTTGATATATAGCACCAAATCTATCATATTTTCTAGCTAAAAACCAAATATTCCCTCTTACAATTAAATTAGAGTTTAATATTACAACTGCATCATTGCCGCTTTTATGAATTTCTAATGGGGCATTATATTCTACACTACTAACAGAGCCGCCTCTACCTGAAGTATGTTCAGGCGGTTGAAATGTTCCTGAGGAACCTATATAAATACGTTCAATATCATCTTCTCTCTGTGATGATGAGGATATCGGACCTGAATTTGCGCCGATACATACTTTATTAGAACCTGTAACATGTTGACAGGCACGATTTCCTAATGCAATATTATTTGTCCCGTTCGCCTTTGCATAAAATCCCATTGCAATACCGGAACTGCCTTTGGCTTCAGCTGAGCCGATTGCTATTGCACTGCCGCTTTCTGCGGTAGAATCACCTATCGCAATGCCGCCTGCATTAGGGGCTGTGGCACCCGGACCAATAGCTATAGCCCAGGCATCTGAAGGATTAGCTTTGGCATTGTAACCTATGGCGACTGAATTATAAGTTGCATATGAATTATTCCCTATAGCTGTTGAATACTCATAGGCATATGAATTATATCCTAAAGTATTTGAACTATCATTTGCACTCGAATTACAACCTATAGCTATGGAATCCGATGTAGTTTCCGCCTCTTTTCCGATAGTTATAGAATTTGCATCTTGTGCCTTAGATTGCATACCTATAGCTATGGAATAATCTCCTGAGGCTTTAGATTGTTGACCTAAAGATATTGAATTATTTCCGCTTCCTTCGGCTTCAGAACCGATGGCTATTGCGGCTGTATTACTAGATTTAGCGGAATTGCCGACTGCTACACCTACAGCACTGTTTACTGCAGTTGCTTTTGCTGCATTACCTAGCGCTACACTTAAAAATTGCGCTTCTGAATTTAGACCTATAGAAACTGAGTTGGTTCCTGTTGCACTTGCTCCGCTGCCTAAGGCAATTGTATATGTACTGGATGAAGTAGTGTCATTACCGATTGCTACGGAATTGCTGCCAGAAGATGTTATATTTTTTCCTATCCCCAAAGCATTTGAACCCAATGTAGCACCGTTACTGAGTGAACCAAGTAAAGTTGTGCTGTTCTCTAATCGCAAAACTCCTTGATTTACTCCATCACGTTTGAATGCTATCTGGCTGGGACGGGCTGATGTGGAATTGATGATTAACTTGGCTGTCTCATCAGTGGTTTCAAATTCACGCTGACCGATCATTGCTGTTTGGCTCTCACCCAAGCCGTAGTAGGCATCAGACAAATTTCCCTCTGAATACTTCCAAGGTGATGACTGTTCGGTCTTGTTTCTTGTTGTCATTACAGGTGCCATGGCTGCCAATACGATACTCAAGATGAGCATTACAACCATCATCTCCGCTAATGTAAAACCGATTGATTTCTGTTTTAAAAACGGCTCAAGGAGTGCTTTTAGAGTGCCCCCCCCCCGAAATTATAAGCAGCTAAATCTTTTTTACTTTTTTTCATACTTTCACTCCTCGTTAATTACTTACTTTTTCATTATAAAGCCTTTTTTTAATTTTTCAAGAGATGATTAAGATCACTACTTATTATTTAATTTTCCATTTTTCCTGTAACCTGTTGAGTTTCCCTGTACTTTGAAGGTGCTCGATTACATAATTAACTTTTGTAATAAGCCTTTGAGAAGATTCTTCTTTTCTGAAAACAACAGCATACGGCTCTTTTGAATAACGTTTCGGCAAAATCTTTACAGATTTGTCATTAATAGCAAACCCGAGCAAAATCGTATCATCAGCAATCACAGCATCAGCTCTGTTTTCTTTTAATGCTCTAAAGGCTTCCGGATAGGTTTTATATCCTATCACAATAACCTCAGGGACATTGGTTCTCAAATTTCTTTCACTTGTAGAACCAAATACAATAATCATTTTTTTGCCTTCGAAGTCTTTTATACCTGTAGCTTTACTGCTGCTTTTTACCATAATAGCCTGACCGGCAATATAATAAGGCATTGAAAAATCTAATATTTGCAGGCGTTGATTAGTAACGGACATTGTTGCAATAAGCATATCCACTTCACCTGCCGAAAGCTTCATAATTCTATTGGTAGCAGTAACAGGCACGAATTCAACTTTGTTCTCATCCCCGAGAATTGCTTGGGCGATAATTTTTGACAAGTCAATATCATAACCCTGAAGATTACCTTTGCTGTCTCTGAAACCGAAAGGTGCTGCATCATCACGTACACCTATAATAAGCTTATCCCGCTGCGTAATAACAGTTAAATCATCATTAACTTCTTCCTTTTTACCGCATCCGCAGCAGATAAAAATTAAAAATAACAGTGTACAGAAAATCTTTTTCATCATAGCAAAATCATGATAACGAAGTTCCTCTCGAAAGTCAAATAATGCGAATAAGCATATAATCTTTGAAATCAGATACCAAATAGCCTGCGTGGATAACCGCTTTTGGCAATGTTTCTTGTAATAAATGAAGTACATAATCTAGTATTAGTTTGTTTTTTAAAAAAATATTTTTTGGGTTTTTCGAAAAAAACCCGCAACACAAGGAGGTAAAAATGACTATTAAAAAACTTACTGTGGCAGCTGCAATTGCCGTTGGAATAGCAACGTGTTCCTTGAATCAAGCAATGGCGGCTTGTCCATGCGCAATCCCGGAAACACCGGCACCATGCGCTGAACCGCTGCCTGTAGTAACAGGTCCTGCATGCCCGTGCGAAACGGTTAAACCAAACACATGCAACAAATGCAAAAAAGCTATGCCTGATTGCGATTGTAAAAAACCTGATCCATGCTTAGATCCGTGCGACAAACCATGCGATCCATGTGAAAAACCTAAAAAATCAGACTGCGGATGTCCCGACGAAATCAGTTGTGATCAACCGGCAGAACCTGCATGCGCAATCTGCCCTCAAACAGGCAAACCTGACAGAAAAGATATGAAACAGGTTTACGGCTACCCTAATGCAATTTATGGTACAAACAACTATGTAGGTCAGCCTGCTAACTCAATCTTTTCTACAGATACCCCTCTTGCTGCAACACCGAGAACTCTTTCATCTAACATAAACGGTGCAACTGTTGCAACAGACGGACAAATTACAGGTGCAGCAACTCAAATGCCTTGTCTGAACGAAGCACCTACAAGACACAACGGTATCCCTATTGACAGAAACGAAAGATTAATGGACGGTAACAACTGCCCTATTGACTTCCAATCAACAAACTCTATTGATGCTGTAAGAAAATCTTTCGTACCTTACGAAATTCCAAACCAAATTATGCAAACAACAGGTGCTGCTGCTAACTTAGGCGGCTGTCAATTTCCCGACGTTCCAAACGGGTTCTGGGCAGCGTGCGACATCGACAAATTAGCTATTAACGATGTAGTGGTAGGTTATCCTGACGGTTACTTTAAACCAAATAGAAATATTACCCGTGCTGAATTTGCTACAATCTTAGTTAAAGGTTTCAACCTTGACAAATGCGATATGCCTCGTGAAGGTTTATTCCGAGATGTACCAAAAAGCAACTGGGCTAACGCAGCAATTGCAAAAGCAGTTGATGAAGACTTGTTGAAAGGTTACCCTGACGGCAACTTCAAACCCGGACATCCTGTAACAAGGGTTGAAGCATTATCAACAATTGCAAAAGGTATGACTTGCGACATCGACCAATGCAAAGCTGACGAAATCTTAAGCAGATACGCAGACGGAGCTTCTGTTCCAAACTGGGCAAGAATTCCGGTTGCTAAATCATTAGAAAACGGTGCTTTAAAAGATATGCCTAATCCGAACATGATTATGCCTAACAAAGAAGCATCACGTGCAGAAGTAGCTTCAATGATGCAAACAGTTCGTGTAGCATTAGGTTACGATACTAACCCTAAAACAGCTAACAACATCTGCCCTGCTTGTCCTGTAAACAAAAACGCTTTTGTTGAACAAGAAGAAATCGTTAAAATCCCTACATTAAAAGTTAAAATGATTGACCAGTTAACTGCAAAATCATCTCACGTAGGTCAGTACTTCAGAGCAAACACTCTTGAAGACGTAACAATTAACGGTGTAACTTACCCTTGCGGTTCAACAGTTACAGGTCAGGTTGTAGAAGTTATCAGACCTTCAGGCTGTGATAAAGGTGCTTTAAAATTGTCATTCACTGATATTAAAAACGGTGATTGCAAAACAAAATTACCAAAACAAATCTTGCAAGCACAAGTAAACAAATCAAAACAGGTTAACCCTGTAGCAAGATTGGTAGAAGCTCCGTTTACACTTGCCGGTTCATTAATCGGTGTAACAGGCAGAACAGTCGGCGGTGTTATCACAAACGTAGGTAACGCAGCAGAAAACGTATCAAATGATGCAGGTTACATGTTAGGTCACGTATTCCAGGGTCAATTCGGTGCAGCAGCACGTAACCTGGGTGACGGTTTATGGGAAACAGTTAAAGCTCCTATCGACGTAACAAGAACAGCATTGTCAGGTACAATGGGCTTATTCCAAACAACAGGCGACGAATTTGCTTACCTTGTTGACCCTCGTGGATATAAAATATCTGCAGTAAATCCAAGAGAACACGTTACTATTGCATTCGGCTGCTCTGAGTAGGCGACCGCATCAAGACTTTGTTAAATAACAAAGCCGAGAGTGGAAACCGGCTACGCCGGCACAGTACAAATTATTCGAAGCCTGGAAAACCGATACCAAATTTGGTATCGGTTTTCTTTTATATTAATATTATTAAGCTTCGGTTTTTTTAATTTTTTTCATTATAAATAACAATGGTATTACTGCCAAACACAAAATACCGAATATTCTAAACGAATCAATAAACGCCCATAAAGTTGATTGTTTTACAAGCTGACCGTAATATGAGTACTGTGACATATATTGAGCTACGGATTGCTCTGTATAACCTGCAAGAGCAGATGCAGTTGACTGAACTCGTTCAATAAAAGCAGGATTAAGTTCACTTGTTTTGCCAACCATCATGTACTGGTGAACCTGTGCAAAACGTGTCAGCATTGTTGCTACAAGTGAAGTACCGATTGCACTTCCTATATTTTTCAAAAGGTTTTGAATACCTGTAGCATTTGTCATTTGCTCGTTTCTCAAAGTATCTACAGACAAATTCATAATAGGAACCATAGAAAGCCCCATACCAATACCCATTACAAAGTTAGGAACAGCAATATTCATATTTGATATTTGCAGGTTTAACGAGCCGAATACAAGCGTAGAAGCGCCCAGCAGACATAAACCGATAGCTACAAGCAATCTGTTATCAATTTTGTTTGATAAGGTTGCTGTCATAACCATTGCAGTCATACTTCCCAAACCTCTGGGCATCATTGTGGCGCCGCTTAAAAACGCAGTATAGCCAAGCATACTTTGCAAAAATTGCGGAAGAATTGCAAGAGATGCATATAAAACAGCCTGAATTACAACAGATATAATGGTACCCGCCGAAAAATTCCTGTCTTTAAAAACCGATAAATCTATTAACGAATCTTTGTTAGTCAACTGAGAATGGAAAAACAATATACACGCCACCACAGATACACCGAATGTCCAGCAAATCCATGTTGCATTAAACCAATCCGCATTATTACCTTTATCAAGAACTGTTTGCAGTGTTACAAGCCATATTGTAAGATAGAAAAATCCCTTTCCGTCAATTTTTACATTCTTTTGTTTTCTTGCATAAGGAGGATCCTCAACAAGCTTGTGTGAAAGAAGTGCAGCCGCACAGCCGAAAGGAACGTTTATATAAAAAATCCAGGGCCATGTCCAGTTATCAGTAATCCAACCGCCCAAAACAGGACCGATAATGGGAGCAAGAATTACACCCATACCGAAAACAGACATTGCAATTCCACGTTTTTCTTTCGGAAAACTTTCAATAATTATTGCCTGAGAAATCGGAAGAATTCCGCCGCCGCCAAAACCTTGCAGAATTCTCGCAAATATCATAAATTCAATATTTTTAGCCATACCGCAAAGCATTGATGCAATTGTGAATGTCAAAATACTTATTATAAAAAAGTTTTTACGTCCGAAAACCTTGCTGAAAAAATCAACGGCAGGAATCACAATCCCTGCTGCAATAAGATAACTTGTCAAAATCCACATTGACTCATCACGTGTAGCAGAAAAACTTCCCGCCATATGCGGCAATGCTACGTTTCCGATTGTACCGTCAAGTACATATATAAATACGGATAACATTACCGGTATTATCATTATCCAGGGGTTAACTTTTGGTTTCCACTCTTCAGGAGTTTGAACTTGTTCATTTGCCATAAATTAATTTTCTCTTTTCTGTTCTCCTTTTAATAAAAACATGAACGGAACCAAAATGAAACATGCCATAGCGAATACTTTAAAAGTAGTCATATAGGCACATAGTGTAGATTGTTGGATTAACTGGTTATACAGCATTTTCCCTGCCATATAAGTTGCATTCATCATATCACCTGCCTGATGAATAAAAGAGCTTGCATACATACTTAATCTGTCTGCATAAACATTGTTTAAATCAGTCATAGATTTCACAAGTCCGTGCTGATGAACTTGAGAAAATCTTGAAATCATAGTTGCTACAAGAGAAGTGCCGATTGCACCGCCTATTGTTTTTAGCAGGTTTTGGAACCCTGATGCGTTAGTCATCTGGTCGTTTCTTAAAGTTATACAAGACAATGTTGTTATAGGCATCATTGTAAATACTAGTCCCATACCGAATACAAAGTTAGGTATTACAATGTTCATCATGCTGATTTCAAGATTAAGACCTCCGAGAAGCCAGCCGCCTAATCCAAGACATAACAGTCCGAATATTCCGTAGGTTTTATAACTGATTCTGCCGCCTATACCGCCGAATATCATTAATGAAAGAAATGCACCGGCACCTCTCGGCATAATCGCAACTCCGCTTGTAAACGCATCATATCCAAGCATGTTTTGAAGCATTTGAGGCAATATAGCCAATGATGCAAGCAATACAGCATTAATCAGAATTAACATGCCTGTACCGCATAGAAAATTTGTATCTTTCAATACATCAAGCTTTACCATAGGATTTTTACCCCTGACCTGCGAGATGAAAAATAAAACGGCACCTAAAACAGCAATTGCAGTAAGCCAGCAAATCCATGTCGCATTAAACCAATCCGCATCATTACCCTTATCAAATACAACCTGTAAAGGAATTAACCATACGCATAGCCAAAGAAAACCGAATTTATCAAGATGAGTACCTTTTTGTTTTCTTGCATAAGGAGGATCTTCAAGAAACTTTTTGGCAAGAGCAATACAAATAAAGCCGACAGGTACATTAATAAAGAAAATATATGGCCAAGACCAGTTTTCTGTAATCCACCCGCCCATAACAGGACCTAAAATAGGAGCAACTACTACTACCAGACCGAAAATAGCCATAGCTTTATTTCTGGCTTCGCCTGTAAAGCTTTCCATACAAACAGCCTGCGCCATAGGCATAAGACAACCGCCGCCAAAACCTTGCAATGCACGGGCTATTACAATCATTCCGATTGAATTTGATACACCGCACATGAATGAAGCTATTGTGAATATAAACACACCGAGCATGAAGAAATTTTTTCTTCCCATAAATTTGCAGAAAAAATCAATCATAGGTATAACAATACTGCTTGCCATTAAATAACTTGTCAAAACCCATATTGATTCCTGATTGCTCACAGAATAAGTACCCGCAATATGAGGCAAAGCAACGTTTGCAACAGTTTCATCAAGTGCATACATGAATGTTGCAAGCATAACGGGTAAAATTAACAGCCACGGATTAACCGTAGGTTTCCATTCTTGAATTTGTTCTTCTGCCATACTAAATCCTTTATCTGAAAATGCCGGCTTTTACAATGTCTATAAAAAGTTTATATTATTGTTAAAAGGCGGCATTTATAATAGTCTAATGTGATGATGCAAACATTATTTTACTACTTAACTCTTACTTTTGGAACAACAGACATTCCCGGAACAATGTTGTATTCATCAGGATTGATATTTTCTGTGAACACGATTTTTACAGGAATTCTTTGTACGATTTTTACGAAAGAACCAACTGCGTTTTCAGGTGGGAACAAACTTGATTTTGCACCTGAAGCACGCTGAATACTGTCGATTTTTCCCTTGAACACTTTGTTAGGGTAAGTATCAACTTTAATATCAACTGTCTGACCGGGTTTCATGTGACGTAATTGATTTTCTTTAAAGTTTGCAACAACCCAAACATCTTCTGGAACAATAACAAAAAGAGGTGAACCTACATTAACATACATACCTTTTTCAACACGTCTGTTTGAAACTGTACCTGATTGAGGTGCATAAATGTTTGTATATGATAAGTTCAATTTTGCTTTATCTCTGGAAGCTTTAATTTCTTTCAAATCAGCATCAGCAACTTTACTTCCGCCTTGTGACAATAAAGATTCTTCTGCCTGTGTTAAATTAGCCTGAGCCGAATCATATTTAGCCTGAGCAGCATCAAGAGTTTGTTTTGAAACAGCACCCTGCTCATAAAGATTTTTATATCTGTCCAAATCTTTTTTAGCTACTTCAATATTTGACTGCATAGCTTTGAAGTTTGCTTTTGCATTCTTCTGATTTAATAAAGTTCTTTCATATTTAGCTTCAGATTGTGCAAGTGCAATTTCATAATCCGCAGGGTCGATTTTTGCAACCAGATCACCCTCTTTAACTTTTTGGTTATCGGTAATATACACTTCCGTAATCTGACCGCTTACTCTCGGTGCAACCTGAACTGTTGTTGTTTCAACGTAAGCATCGTCTGTTGATTGATACATTAAAGCATCATGAATAAAGTATGCGGTTGCAGCGGCAACAACAATTCCTAAACCTAATGCTATAAATCTTTTAAACGGTTTATGTTCTTTTTTTGTTTCCTCTTCTGATTGAATATTCTGTTCTTCAACGTTTGTATTTTGTTCTTCCATTTTCTACCTCATATTATTTATAATATATTATATATTCATCTCTACTACTTTTTCCAGGTCTAACCTGAATGCTCTCAAAGTTTCCTGTACTCTGTCCACTTCTTCAGGTGTAATTTTTTTTGTAACACCATCGAAATATCTTTTAATTTTTTTGTTAATTGTATCTAATTCTTTGTAACCGTCTTCGGTTATCCCCATTTTCTTAACAAGTCTGTTATTTTTTGTATCAATAAATCGGGTAATAAATCCTTTTTCTTCCAGAGAATTCAAAATTCTACCGGTATTTGCTCTATCTTTTATAATCAGTTTTGCTAAATCTCTCTGACAGATTCCTGCATTAATGGAAACAGTATCCAATGCCGCATACTCATCCATAGACAAGCTTATGTCAAGTTTTTTAAACAATTGAGAAGTTAATATTCTCATCAATCTTGCTGCCTGTTCCAGTTCATAATGTATACTGTCTGTATAATGTAATAATTTGTTATCTGCCATAGTTTCCAATTAGTATTATAATTTAAATTATTATTTTATGTTATGTTGTAAAAAATATATGTTGCATTTACAACAATATTATGCTAACATATGATTGTAAAAAATGCAAGCACTAAAAATTAAAGTAAAGAAAAAGGAAAACAAAAGCGTGAAAAAGGTTATATCTATAGCATTATTAGCAAGTTTTGTAAGCATGAATTTCATGCCTGTACTTGCCGTTGAAAACAATGATTTTTCTACAGCATCCCCGAAACAATTCAAAAGCATGGTTAAGAAAAACAAAAAAACTAAAAACAGCGATGATTATAAATTCGCTTATGTGAATATGAACTGGTGGGACAATTTTAATGATGATTTATTAAACAGTTATATAGAAAAAGCTGTTCTAAATAACTATGATTTGAAAATGGCATCAATAAACGTTGAAGAATATTATCAAAACGTAAGAAACCAATTTGCAAAAGAATTGCCGTCAGCAACCGTAGGCGGAGCTCCTGCTTTCCTGAAAATGCCCGGTAAAACAAGTACTGAAATGTCTTTTGCAGTGCCGGCAATTGTTAGTTACGAAGCTGATATCTTCCTGAAAAACAGAGATAAAACCAAAGCCGTTAAAAAATTGTATGAAGGTTCAAAACTTGATGAAAGAGCAGCATACATTTCCATAGCTTCAGCAGTCGGAACTACTTATCTTAACATTATTAAACTTGACAAAACAATTGAACTTCAAGAACAAATCGTTAATTCAAGACAAAGTATTTATGATTTGATGCTTGCAAGAAACAAAGAAGGCTTAACATCAACTGCTGACACAATAAAAGCAAACAAATCTTTAGTTCAGGGCCAAACCGATTTAATAGAGTTGAAAAAACAAAGAGAGCAATTACTTCACCAATTCTGCGTACTTCTTGGCGAAAGCCCTGAAAATGCACATTCAATCGAAAGAACTTCACTTGATAATTTAAATTATCAGCTTGCTGTTCCTTCACAAATACCGTCAGAAATTATTACTCAAAGACCTGACTACATCAGAGCAGAATTAATGGTAGAAAAAGCAGGTATTGACGTAAAAGTAGCTAAAAAAGAGTTCCTTCCGTCAATAAACATCTTAGGTCTGGCTTTGTTCAACGCAGGCGATATCGGAAGCGTGTTTACTACAAAAAATATGCTAATGGGTCTTGCAGGCGGTATAATGGCTCCTTTGTTCACAGGCGGATCATTAACAGCTAATTTGAGATTGAAAAAAGCAACTTATGAAAGAGTTCTGCAAGATTACTACAAAACCAACCTGACCGCAATTCAGGAAGTAAACGATGCTCTTGTTGCAGCTAAACTTGACAAAGACAAAATGGCTCAAACAATGAAACAGGCAGAACTGGAAAAATCAGATTACAAATACAATGAGCATAAATATAATGAGGGAACAATTTCCAAGCTGGACTTAATCCAGTATCACGAAAATCTACTAACAATAGATAAACTCGTTGCCCAGCAAAAAGTAGAATGCATGGTAGATGCAATCGGACTTTACAAAGCTACTGGCAGCAAACCATACGACTACGTAAACTAAAAAACATATAATCATCACCTCTTTACTTTAAAAATAATTAAAGTAATGTGCCTGCAAGTCTCACTATTGCAGGCATTTTTTTATTTCATCACCGACTTTCCTGCAAAATCTTGAATACTTGTCATCAATCTCTCCGTAATCGTTAATAAAACTTTTAATCCAGGTTCCGTCATTAATTTTGAAATCTTGAATAATGACATATATATCTGGATTTGAAATAATTATATCTTTAGCTGTAAGAATAATAATTCTGAACGGTCTGCCGTTTCTTTTGTTTTCTAACACAGAATATAATTTTTCGATTGCGTTCGCATCAATTAGATTATCAAAATCAGCGTAAATGAAGTAAATCGATTTTTCAGATTTCATAAGCTCTAAAAAGTTACTAATTCTTTTTTTGTAGCGAATAATGAAATGTTCTTTAATGAGTTTGTAATCGTGTGGATACAATTCCTTTGATATATTCAGATTATCAAAATAATTTTCAAAATCAGTTTCAATAAGTTTAATAGTTTTACTTAAATCAAAGCTTCTGCACAAATCAAACGGGAGTGTTTTTTCGCCGTAAATTTTACGTGGTTTGAGTTTAACAGCAGTAGTAAGCACTCTAGGCAGACAGTCGCATCCTAGAGAAACAATGTGAAAATTTTGTTTTTTAAACCTTATGTAATCTGCATAAGAAAAGTAGAACAAAAAGTTTCTAACGTTCTTTCTGAGCTTTTCAGGAAAGATGAAGAAGGTTAAGAGTTTTATAAGTAATTTTTTTAGTTTGAGTAGATTTGTGACTATCACAAGACCAAAAATAGAATGTTGTTCACACATATGAACTATTATATATAGAAATTTTGTTAATATCAAAAAAAATTCACATGTATGAAGTTATATTAAAAAATGAAAGATGAAATTTTCAATCAAATAATTTGTAAACGTATTACTAATTTACGTAAAAAAAATAATCTTACTATGGAAAAACTTGCTTATCAAAGCGGTATTTCTAAAGGCGGATTAAGCGAGATTGAAAGAAAATTTAAAGAGCCAAGAGCCTTAACTATTTTAAAAATTTGCAGTGGTCTTGGTATTACCATGAAAGATTTTTTTGATTTCCAAGAAATTGAAGATTATATCAGTGAGCAGTGAGCTTCTTCATACATATGAACTATTGTCCAAAATAATTAGGCTAATATCAGGATACAAATTCACATGTATGAAGTTAGCGTTAATTATGATAAACAAAAAATTTAATAATGTAATATGCAAAAGGATATCAACTCTAAGGAAAGAGCATAATTTAACTCTGGAACAATTAGCTTATCAAAGTGGAATTTCTAAAGGCGGTTTAAGCGAGATTGAGAGAAATATGAAAGAACCAAGAGCTTATACTATTTTGAGAATTTGCAGTGGTCTTGGTATTACCATGAAAGATTTTTTTGATTATAACGAAATAGATGATTTTATAAACTCTATATCATAAAAAAAACGGTCCGAAGACCGTTTTTTTATTAACCTTCTACGTATTCTCTCAAACGTTTGCTTCTGTTAGGGTGACGTAGTTTTCTTAAAGCTTTTGCTTCAATCTGTCTGATACGTTCACGAGTTACGCCAAACAACTGTCCTACTTCTTCAAGTGTTCTCTGGCGACCGTCGTCCATTCCGAAACGAAGTCTTAAAACATCACGTTCTCTCGGAGAAAGTGTACACAATACTTCGGCTAAATCTTCTCTCAAAAGTTCTGATGCTACTGTTTTAATTGGTGCATCAGCTTCTTTGTCTTCAATGAAGTCGCCAAGGCGTGAATCTTCTTCTTTTCCGATTGGAGTTTCCAATGATAAAGGCTCTTGTGCTATCTTAATGATTTCACGAAGTTTTGGAATTGAAACGTTCATTTCAATTGCAAGTTCATCTTCTGTCGGCTTTCTTGAAAGTTCTTGAGCCAAACGTCTTGTAACTTTTTTCAATTTGTTAATGGTTTCAACCATGTGTACGGGAATACGGATTGTACGTGCCTGATCTGCAATCGCACGTGTAATTGCCTGTCTAATCCACCATGTTGCATAAGTTGAGAATTTAAAGCCTCTTTCGTGATCAAATTTTTCTGCTGCACGGATTAAGCCCAGGTTGCCTTCCTGAATAAGGTCTAAGAACAACATTCCACGTCCTACATATTTTTTAGCTATACTTACAACCAAACGGAGGTTTGCCTGAACAAGTTTTCTTTTAGCAATTGCACCAGGTGTGCCGCCTTCAAGAATTTTTCTTGCAAGTTCAATTTCTTCATTAGCTGATAATAATTTAATTCTTCCGATTTCTCTTAAATATAATCTTACAGGGTCATCAACAGCAATACCTTTTGGTACTTCAAAATCAGTTTCTGTATCTTCCTGAGTGTTCATCATATATATATCTTCAAGATGAACTTTGCTTTCAATTTTTTCGGTTACAATATCTTCAATGTTGTCAGTACTAATATCCACGTTCATATAATTCATGCCGTCAGCATCAGCTGATAGAGAAGCATCGTCGTCAATTTCGTGTAAATCAAGATTTTCATCATCCATAATACTAACGATAGAGGAGCTTGGTTGTCTTTTCTTAGTCATTCATTTTCTCCAATTTTAATCTGTTATTTATCTTATCTCTAAGCTGCATTTGAATTTTCAGGGCTTCTGTTTCGTTATCATTTGCGCTTTTATATAAATTTCTGATTTTTTCTTTTTCTTTTTCTTTTTGACATTGATTTATCTTGTTAATGTTTTCTTGAACTGCTGTTTGAAAATCTCTGTCATCAAGGTTTTGGAAGGTTTCGGAAGTTGTGATTAAATCTGTAATCAGGGTTTGGACTTCCGGATTGTTTATGAACGCTGTGTATAGCTGTTCAATTAATTCTTTCACATTATTTACGGTACATGTTAATTTGTCAATTGTAGATTTTACATTTATTAACGTTTGGTCCGTAAACTCCGTATCGCCTATCATTTGCTTGATTTGTTCAAATGAAAAGTGATTGTCGGTAACTAAAAAAACACTCAATAAATTTTTTTGCGCTTTTTCTAAAATCGGTATATCTTTCTTAACAATTGTATTAATATTTGTTTGCGCAGCTGCGGTTATACGGTTAGCTTTTTTTACTTCACGCATTAATGCTGTTTCGTCAATATCAAGAGTATTGGCAATCATTCTTACATATTCGGACTGCACGATTTCGTTTTCAATTTCGTTTAACACAGGCAGAATTCTTTTTACCATTTGAGTTTTTTCAATGGGAGTTTTCGGTTTGTCTTTAATTATGTTGCCGAGCTGAAAATCCAGTAACAGCGGTGCATGCTGCATATATTCCCTGTAGCTTTCCGCACCTACGGAGCGTATAAACTCATCAGGATCTTTCCCTTCCGGCGGTGAAATAACTCTTATTTCACAGGCATATTTGTCTTCTGAGGTGGAAATGTAGCTTTCATCAAACTGTTTAATATTTCCCAGTCCCTGAAAAGCTTCTTTAATTAACTCTGCATTTCTGTCTGTAGCCTTTTGTCCTGCTGAATCAGTATCAAAAGAAAGATATATTTTTCTTGACGGTGTGTATCTTGATAAAAGTTTGATGTGATCAGCGGTAAGAGAAGTTCCGCAGGAGGCTACGGCATTTTCAATTCCGTGAGCCTGAGCCGAAATTACATCAAAGTAGCCTTCCATTAAGATTACGCTGTCATTTTCTTTTATGGAATCTTTTGCTGTGTATAGTCCGTATAAAAGTTTGCTTTTATTGTATATAAGCGAGTCTGAGGAGTTCAAGTATTTGGGCTGCTGGTCTTTTTCAACTGCTCTTGCGCCGAAAGCCACGTATTCGCCGAATTCGTTTTGAATAGGAATGATTACACGGTTTCTGAACCTGTCAATAAATTTACCTTCACGGGTTCTCAAGATAAGCCCTGATTTTTCAAGAATATCATCCGAAAATTCATTTCTGAATTTTTTGTAAAAAGTGTCAAACTCTTTTGGAGCAATACCAAGAGTATATTTTTCAATAATATCTTTTGTAATTCCTCTGCCTGATAGATACTCAATAACCTTTGTGGTTTCGGGCTCTTTGTCTTTAAGAAGTCTTAAATTATAAAATTCTGCGGCTTTAGTACAAGCCTTAATCATTTCGTCTTTTTGTCCTTTAGATTCGCCTTTAACATAGTTTTTAGGCATTTCAAGACCGAAACGTTCGGCAAGTTCTCTGATTACTTCAATAAACTCTTTATTTTGAGTTTTCATTATGAAAGTAAGAGCATCTCCGCCTTCTCCGCAGCCGAAACATTTGTAAATTCCCAAATTTGGGTTAACTGAAAATGAAGGTGTTTTCTCCTTGTGGAAAGGACATAATCCCCAGAAATGACTGCCGTTTTTCTTTAATATTACCTGTTCGGATACAACTTCCACTATGTCAAGACGGTCTTTTATTTGAGCTATTAATTCTTCTAATGTTTTCGACATACTTACACTTTATCATCAAAAAAATTTTTTATCAAAATACTACCAATTAGGGTAGTTGATTATGCATTATTAGTATATATGATGGTTATATTATGAAGGAGTTGTTAAAGCAAGCTGAGATAAACGATGTTGTATATGTTGAAGATATAAGAGAGCTTAGAGGAATTCAAGGTCTTGCATCTAAAAGACTCTGTATAATAAAAACCGATTTTAGGGATATAAATAAGATAAAAAAATTTTGCAAATCTCATAACAGTTTAGAAGTCTGGCTTGCTTCCAAAGATATTTCAAGAAAAAATATTCTAATGGCTAATCTCTGCGGCATAAGAAACGTTATTGAGTATCCTATAAATAAAAGTTTAATCTCTGATTTAGTTAAAGATAAAAAAATTGAAACAGAAGATGAGAAAAATTTCAAGAATCACATCTCTCTTAAAGGCTTAAAAGTAATGATTGTTGATGACAATCCCTTCAATACGGAGCTTTTGGAAGAAACTCTTTCTGCACTTGAACTTAACCTTATAACATGCCAAAAACCTCTCGAAGCGGCGAAGATAGTGCAGGAAGAAGAATTTGACCTGTTTCTGCTTGATATAATGATGCCTGAATTGTCAGGTTTTGATTTAGCGGAAATTATCAGAAATTCGGCAAAAAATGCAAATACACCGTTAATGTTTGTTTCTGCGCTTTCTGATACGGAAAATAAAATTAAAAGCTTTGATTACGGTTCATATGCTTACATTGAAAAACCTTTTGATATTAAAGTTGTAAGGGCGCAGATTTGTACACTTTTGAAAACTCACAATGAAAGAAAAGAACTTGAAAAACAAAAAGATAAATACTGGGCAATGGTCACGCATGATATGAAAGGTCCTGTTTATGCCGAAGTTTCTGCTCTGGAATTTGTTCTCAACCAGTACGGTAAAAGCCTCGATGATGTTCAAAAAGAGATTTTGCAGGATATTTTAAGTTCCACAAAATATTTAAAAAATCTTGTAAACAATGTGTTGATGAAATATAAAGATGATAACGGAAATCTTGTTATCAAAAAGGAACGACATTCTTTTAAAAGACTTATTAAGGAGTGTCAAAACGAGGTTAAATATACGGCAGCCGAGAAAAATCAAATTATAACCGTTGATTATAACACTCATGTTGACGAATTTTTCTTTGATCTGGCTGAAATAAGAAGGGTAATAAACAATCTTTTGACAAATGCTCTCAAATACGGAACGAAAAATTCTCAAATAAGTGTAGAAGTAAATGAAAATGATGATTTTATTATCTTTTCCATATCAAATGAAAGCAGAGGTTTCAACCTTAAAGATCCTAATGAAGTATTTGAAAAATTTACATCTTACTCCGAAGAACACAGAAGCATAAATACAGGCTTAGGACTTTACATTGCCAAGCAAATAATACTTGCTCACGGCGGCTGTATTACAATTAATAATGTACCGGATAAAACCACAACTTTAACATTCACGCTTCCAAAATAATGACTGCTTGATGTTCTGTGTTTTTCTCATATAATATAAGCTATGAAGTATAGAAATAACGTTAGAAACTTTTGTATAATTGCCCATATTGATCACGGTAAATCAACCCTTGCAGACAGACTTCTTGAAAAAACAGGTACTGTTGCACAACGTGATATGCAAAACCAGATTATGGATTCCATGGATATTGAGCGTGAACGTGGAATTACCATTAAGCTTAACTCTGCAAGAATGAATTATAAAGCAAAAGACGGCAATGATTATATATTAAATTTAATTGATACACCCGGGCACGTTGATTTTTCTTATGAAGTTTCACGTTCTCTTGCTGCCTGTGAAGGAGCGTTGCTTATAGTTGATGCTACTCAGGGTGTGGAAGCGCAAACACTTGCTAATGTTTATCTTGCTATTGAACAAAATTTGGAGATTATTCCGGTAATAAATAAAATAGACCTTCCTTCAGCTGATGTTGAAAGAGTGAAAGAAGAAATCGAAGAAGTTTTAGGTATTGATGCTTCTCTTGCAATTCCTGTCAGCGCAAAAGCAGGAATTGGTATTGAAGAAGTTCTTGAAGCAGTTGTTGATTTAATTCCGCCGCCTGTTGATAATACTGACAAACCGCTCAGAGCTATGGTTTTTGACAGCGCTTACGACCAGTATCTCGGTACTCTTTGCTTCTTTAAAATTATTGACGGTAAAATTAAACTTGGCGACAAAGTCAAATTCATGGCTTCCGGCAAAGAATATGATGTTGTGGAACTCGGTTATCAAACACCTTCAAGAGTTCAGGTTGATGAGCTTGTTTGCGGTGATGTAGGATATTTTGCAGGTTCTATTAAAGAATTGACAAGGTTTGTAGGCGATACGATTACTAATATTGAAAATCCCGCAAAAGAACCGTTACCCGGATACAAAGAAGCTCTTCCTATGGTGTTTTCAGGCATGTATCCCGTTGATAATGATGATTATGCCGATTTAAAAGAAGCTCTTGAAAAACTTAAACTTAACGACAGCAGTATTACTTTTGAACCTGAAACATCAAGCGCTTTAGGGTTTGGTTTCCGCTGCGGATTTTTGGGGATGCTTCATATGGAAATTGCTCAGGAACGTTTGGAACGTGAATACGGGCTTTCTCTTGTAACAACAGCACCGTCCGTTATTTATAAAGTTTACAAAACAAACGGTGAAATGATTGAAATTGATAACCCTGCAAATCTTCCTCCGGCACAATTGAGGGATTATATAGAAGAACCTTATGTTAAAGTGCAGATTATTGCGCCAAATGACTATGTCGGTACTCTTATGGACCTTGCACAAACAAAACGTGGCATATTTATTAATATGTCATACATTGATAAGGTGCGTGCAAGTCTTGAATATGAAATTCCTTTAAGCGAAGTTATTACAGATTTTTATGACCAGTTAAAGTCACGTACCAAAGGGTATGCAAGTATGGATTATGAATTTAAGGATTACAAACGTTCAAAACTTGTAAAACTTGATATTATGCTTGCAGGCGAAGTAGTTGATGCACTTTCTGTTATTTGCCACGAAGACAGCGCTTTTTATATCGGTCAAAAACTAACCGCTAAATTAAAAGATATTATACCCCGACAGCTGTTTGAAGTTCCTATTCAAGCTGCTATAGGCGGTCGTGTTATAGCACGTACAAATATTAAAGCTATGCGTAAAAACGTATTGGATAAGTGCTACGGCGGCGACATCTCCCGTAAACGTAAATTGCTAGAAAAACAAAAGAAAGGTAAAAAACGTATGAAATCTGTCGGTCGTGTGGAAGTTCCTCAAGAAGCATTTATGGCTGTTTTGAGTCTTGATGAGGAATAATTCCGTCGTCTTTTGCTTTTATTGCTGCCGAAGTTCTGTTTTCAACTCCGAGTTTTTTGTAAATTTGTGTCAAATGTGCCTTGACTGTGTGATGTGTAATAAAGAGCTTCTTACCTATTGCTTTATTGCTCTGACCAGCTACTATCAGTTTTAAAACTTCAATTTCTCTATCCGTTAAATCATAATTGTTCTCAATTTCCATGTTATTGTTCATTCGCTTTCTCTTTTTCACCTTATATCAATAGTAACAAAACGACGTATTTTTGCTATTAGCCAAAAGTATACATTGTAGTCATACTGCATATATCGACGTTTCAGGTGTTTTCTTGATATGTAAAGAAATGTTACATATTATGTAAAGTATATATAAGTTTTACGCAATTTTTAAATACAGAAATACTTTATATAAATATGGAAATCATTTAATAGGAAATAAATCAATTAAATCTATTAAGAGAATGTGAGTAAATGAAAAACGGAGAACAGGACATGGTATCAATTAACGGTAATTTCGGGTTTTTTGACAAAAAGAACAAAGCAGCAAGCAAACCTGCGGCAGAAGCTTCTGAAACAAAGGAAACAATTCCTGTAGCTGAGGGAAAACCTCAAACAAAAGAAATTTCCGAAGCTCGAATGAAAGAATTAATGGAACTTGAAGCAGAACAGGTAAAACAAAGATTCAACGAAACATTAGGCTTTTACAGAACTTCTTCAACTCCAAACGATGTGGCTATTAAAAGCGAAATGGCAGCTTTAGCTAATGAAATGGGTATTAAATTCAACCCTAACACTAAAGTTACTCATAACACATCATCAGCTTTGAAAAATGATTTTGCAAACCTCGGCGGAGATTACGGCAAAGCTCAACAGGTGGCAGAACTGTACACTGAAGCAGCAAAATTAGGATTTAATGCTTCAACAATCGAATCATACAACCGTGACGGTATTAAAAAATCAGTGTTAGATACTCCGCTTGAAGCTTATTTTGGATAATGACCGATAAATATACATTTACTCACAATTTATAAAAGACCGATAAAATTATCGGTCTTTCTGTTTGTTAACATTTGTAAAGAATATCCGAAAAATCTGACTTTTTCCTAAAGTTTATTAATAAATATGCCGATACCCATTATGTGAGTAAAAACGGAGAAGTGCAATATGACAAACAAAGTTACAGGAAATGGGAAACAAACAGACTTAAAAGCATTGCAGGCATACTATGAAGCATTGCAGGCTAAGAAAAATGAAAAAGATCAAAAGACAGAACAAAAAACTGCTGCAACAGCAGAAGTTAAAAAAGTTGATGTAAGCGCATTGGATGCAACAGCAGCTCAAATCTGGGGTATTCAGCTGACAAAGTCCACTGATACATCCGAAAAAGCAACACGTGCAAGAATGGAACTTGCAATGAAAAATGATCCTTTCTTCACAGCTTTGAATGATTTGCAGGGTATTGAAGAAGACGGAAGTTTTATGTCCTTTGCATTAGCTAACATCAAAGGGGTTGATACAGATAAATTAAATAAACACTTAAACAGAGCAGTAAGCCGTGAAACACAACAAGGTGTTGCTGAATTAATGGACTTGATGCTCGTATAAAGCACTTATAAATACAACATTTACTCACACTATTCTAAAATGACCGATGTAATCTTATATCGGTTTTTTTATTTGTAATTAAACATAAAAACTATTATAAAAAATTCTTAAAAATTTTTATGTACAGGGCATTTATGTTATGATTTTGTCATGGCTATGAAAGAGTGGATATTTAACAAATACGACGGGAACGAAAAATCCCTCATCAAAAGACTTTTATTTTCAAGAGGGATTAAGTCAGAAGAAGATATCAAAGAGTTTTTGAACCCCTTAGAGATGAAACTTACTCATCCAAATGTCTTTACAGATATGCAAAAATGTGTTCAAAGACTCTCTCAAGCGATTGATAACGGCGAAAAAATTGTTATTCACGGCGACTTTGATGCTGACGGGGTTACATCCACTTCTTTGCTGTACAGAACCTTCAAATTCTTAGGCGCTGATGTAAATTATTTTATTCCGGACAGAGATAAAGAAGGTCATGGCTTTGACACAAAAGCTCTCGTAAAAGTTATGACACAGGTTAAGCCAAAAGTCATAATTTCCTGCGACTGCGGCATTTCCGACGTTGATGCGGTGAATTTCTTAAACAGCTTTAAAATTGATGTAATAATAACAGACCACCACGAGGCTCCCGAAATCTTACCGAAAGCATACGGGATTATAAACCCGAAAGCTCCTGATGCTCTTGATGAAAGCTTAAGCGCAAAACAAATTGAAAGCCTTACATCCCTTGCAGGGGTCGGGGTCACTTTTAAGGTAGCCCAAGGATTGCTTGAAAAATACGGTAAACTTGAATTTGTTTCAGAAATTCTGCCTTACGTGGCTGTAGGAACTGTAGCGGACATTGTTCCTCTTATCGGTGAAAACAGATATTACGTTACAAAAGGACTTGAACTTATTTCTAACGGAAAGCATTACGGATTGTCAAGACTTTTGGACAGTGCAGGATACAAAGGTCAGATTACATCGGAACAAATAGCATTCGGAGTAGCACCGAGAATTAACGCATCAGGACGTCTTGATACCGTTGATGCAGCCTTGAAAGTTTTAATCTCCGACAACAAACAAGAAATTGAAATGTCTATCCAGTCCTTAAATGAGTTCAACAAAGTTCGTCAGGAACTCTGTCAGAATATTTTTGCCGAAGCTGATGAAATGGTGAAAAAAGAAGGAAATCGAAACAGTGCAATAGTTTTATTTAACAAAGAATGGCATATTGGAATTATCGGTATTGTTGCATCTATGCTTGTTGAAAAGTATTACAAACCAACATTTTTAATGACGTATTCGGATGAAACAAAACAGTTCAGATGCTCTGCAAGAAGCGTTGAGGGAATTAATCTTTATGACGTTATCTCTATGAATGCAGAACTTTTAGACGGTTTCGGCGGTCATGCCATGGCTGCAGGACTTGCTTTCAGCGAACAAAAGTCTTCGTTTGAACAGGTTAAATCAGCTCTTTGCAAAACTGTTAAAGAAATGTCACAGGGTAAGGATTTAAAACCGTTTATTAATATTGATTTAGAACTTATGCCCGATGATATTGACGTCGATCTGGTAGAACAAATATCTATGCTTGAACCTTTCGGAGCTTGCAATCCAAGCCCGGTTTTTGCAATTAAAAATCTGAAAATTAAACAAAAACGTCTTATGGGTGAAAACAAAAACCATTTAAGGCTTACATGTCAGGCAGGTACACAGGAATTCAACTGTATCCGCTGGAAAGCAGGCGATATTTCACTTGTTAACGGCGACACGCTGGATATTGCATTCCACCCGCAAATCAATGAGTATAACGGGGTTACAAGCGTTCAGCTCATTATTGACGATATCCATTCGGAATACTTAAAAGAGGAAGAAGAAACATCAGTTTCTCTTAAACTCTACGACCACCGTAAAAAAACGGATATTTTGCCGCAAGTTAACGATTACGTGAAAAATTCAAAACAAAATATTATGATTTTTGCAGAAAGCAAACCCGTTCTGGATGCTCTAAGACCTTTCAAAAACCTTTCTGAAAAAACATTCACACGTGACAATCTTCAAAACTGCGATGCTTTAATGTTTTTTGACTATCCTGCGGACAGAGAAACTTTTGAAAAAATATTACAGGTTACAAACCCTTCTTCTATTCATTTTATGAATTATGAAATCAAATATTTTGACGAAAAAGAATTTTTGAAAACCGTTTGCGGAATGCTTAAATTTGCCCACAATAACAACGGAGGAAAAGTTGAACTCCGCCGCTGTGCAAGCTTCTTAGGCAAATCCTACAAGGTATTTGAACTTTTATTCTCAATCTTTGATGACATCGGATTAATCAAAATCAAAGAAAGAACAAACGAATATTTTGTAATAGATTATATCGGCGAAACGGATATTTCGCATGTACTGCACTCAACAAAATATTCAATCCTTCTTGATTTGATAGCCGAATGCGAAGATTTTCAAAGAACATTGCTGGAAGATGATGTCTATACACTGATTTAAAAGTGTCAGACATATTAAAACTTGTATTTACATTTCGTTACAATTGTTGTTTTTTAATAATATTTACTTTTTATTTTACATATAATTTTTACGGGTAGTACCTTGCTCCTTCTGACACACGTATTTTACGAAGAAAACGGTCAGAGAAAGGAGGAAATATGACAAAGCAGCAAATAAAAACTGCTATAACGGTAATTATAGCAGTTCTTAATTTTATTTTAGCATTGTTATAGGGTACGAAGTGAAGCTCTATGAAAGTGGTATTTTCTTAGGGCTTCCACCTATATTTTTTATTATAACTTATTTTTTTTTTATTTCAAGTGTTTTACTTTTTCTATGTTATAATAGCCTTATGAGAAAACCGATTGTAGCAATTGTAGGGCGCCCGAATGTAGGCAAATCAACCTTTGTAAACCGTCTTATAGGAACAAGAAATTCTATTGTTGACGATTTGCCGGGGGTAACACGTGACAGAATTTATTTTGATGTAGAATGGCAAAACAAAATTTTTACGGTAATCGACACAGGCGGAATTATTCCGGGTGATGAAGATGAAATTATGCTTTCTATCTTTGATCAGGCAAAAATTGCCTGTGAAGAAGCCGACAAAATTATTTTTATTGTTGACGGCAAAGAAGGTGTTAACCCTGTAGATTACGATATTGCAAATATTTTAAGACAATCGGGAAAACCTGTTTTTCTTGCGGTTAATAAATCTGATAACCCAGAATCTTTATTAATGGTAAATGATTTTTATTCTCTTGCAATCGGAGAACCTATAGGAATATCTGCTCTGCACGGTTCAGGCGGTGTAGGCGACCTGTTAGACGTTGTAACAGAAGATTTTTCGAAAGATATTGAACAGGAAGATGACGACACAATTAAAATTGCAATTGTCGGCAGACCAAACGCAGGAAAGTCATCAATCGTTAATGCTTTGCTAAACGAAAACAGAGTGATTGTTTCTGATGTTTCAGGCACCACACGTGACAGTATTGACAGTTCCATAACTTACAAAGATAGAGAATTCATTATAGTTGACACTGCAGGCATCAGAAAAAAATCAAAAGTTGACTGGGGTGTGGAAAAATTTGCCGTTGACAGAGCAATCCGTTCAATAAGAGATTGCGATGTTGCGCTTCTTGTAATCGATGCAACCCAAGGTATTTCCGATCAGGATAAAAAAATTGCATCTATTATTACAGAAGCAGGAAAAGGCTTGATTATCGCTATAAACAAATGGGATTTGATTGAAGACAAGCAGTCTAACACTATTAATCAATATAATAAAAAACTCGCTAATGATATTCCTTTTTTGGAATATGCACCGAAAATTTATATTTCAGCGATTACCAAACAGCGTTTAAATCAAATATTTGTTGAAACAGAAGAAGTTTATTCCCAATGTACAAAACGTATATCTACAGGCTTGTTGAACAAGGTTATAAAAGAGGCGTATATGCTTAATCCTCCCGCATCATCAAAAGGCAAACGCCTTAAAATTATGTACGTAACCCAAACGGGCGTACAGCCTCCTCATATTGTTCTTTTTGCAAACAACTCTGATTTGTTGAAAGACCACTATAAAAGATACATTGAAAACAAACTGCGTGAAGCTTTCGGATTTTTCGGAACTCCGATAAAAATCTCGGTCCGTGAACGTTCGGAAAAAGACAAGAAATAAAAAAGAGAGGATGACCTCTCTTTTTTTAATTTTCAGAACCTTTCATCATGCCGAGAAATCTAAACAAACGCTTCCTCAGATACAAAATTCAACATATCATCAAACATTGTTTGCAGCGGCATTGTAATATCAGCCAATGTTTCCTGTTGAATTTTAGCCATTTCAGCTTCAAATGATTTCGGAGGTTTAACGGCAACAGTTTCAAGTTTGCCCTGTTCAAGCTGTTGTAACAAATCTCTCGAGAAATCTCTGGTATTTCTTAACGATGACAAAATAGCACTATCAATCCTGAATAAATCTGCTGACGACAATTCACTGCCAAGCATTCTCTCCATTGCATCAATGTCTGTTATGTCACGCATAATTCCATTGGCAATTGTGTTACAGTCCAAGACCATAACTTGTTCAGTTTTTGAATTCATTTAAAAATTTACCTCCAATTAACTATTTGTTCGTAAATTTAATCTCGGAATGTTTATCCAAAAACTTTAACAAAAAGAATGATTTGTTACATTATATTTACAAAAGATATAAAGCCTTGTTAACGAGCATTCCTCCGCATACAAGCCATATAAACATCAAGCCGGCAAGCAGTATCGGCTTTAACCCAAGTCCCTTTATCTTTTCAAAATTTGTTTCTACACCCAGCGCAAACATTGCCATAGTAAGTAAAAATACATCAAATTCAATTAAAAATGATTTTACGGGTAAAGGAACAATGTTTAACGAATTCAAACCGCATACCGCAACAAAAAGAATTGCAAACAAAGGCATCGGGATTTTTTCGCATTTTGTACCTGATTTTTTGGAAAGATATAACCCTAGCAAAAACAAATAAGGAACAAGCATCATAACTCTGGTAAGCTTTACAATAACCGCCGTATCCATTGTAACAGGAGAAACAGCACTTCCTGCAGCAACAACCTGAGCGACTTCATGAACTGTAGAACCTATATATATCCCGAAAAATTCAGGATTTAAAATCCCAAGCTTAAATAAAAACGGATATAAAAACATTGCAATTGTACCGAAAAGGACTACCGTAGCAACGGCAAGAGATACTTTATGCGACTTTGCTTTCAATACAGCATCTGTACCTAAAACAGCAGCAGCACCGCAAACAGACGAACCTATTGCAGTAAGCATACATAAATCTTTATCAAGCTTAAATACACGTGTTCCAAGATAATACCCGAAAAGGTATGTTGTAGTGAGCATTATAATATCTGCAAACAGTCCGTCTAACCCTACGGCAAATATCTGCTGGAATGTTATTCTGAAACCATATAAAATAATTGCAAATCGTAATATCTTTTTTGAAGAAAAAGCAATTCCGTTACGAAAACTGTCAGGAATAAATTTGTTTAAAATATTACCGATAAGCATACCTATGATGATAGCAAGAGTTAATGAGTTTAAATTTATTGACGTACACAATTCACATTTACAGGTGAAATAGCATGCCAACGCAAACAGGGCGCAAAATATTATTCCGTTAATTATTTTCTTAATCATTTTTTCTCCACACTATTGTATATTCTAAAAATGTTGTAGCGAAAAAGAAAGTCTCGTCATTTGACAAGACTTATAAATATACATTTACCCCACACATGTTATATCATAAAAAAATTTAATTGTCAATACTTAATAATTATCAATTTTTCTGTCATTTTTGCGGTAGAAAATCATGTAGAAAACAGTAGAAAACTCATGAGTTTTCTACAAGATTTTAACGGATTAGAAAGTTTTCTACAAAACAGCTGCATTTATTATACAATTTTCTACAAAATTTCCTACAATCAAAACTCAATAATAATAATAGTTTCAGACAGTTTTCTACAAATATTGACAGCTTATTATTATTATTAAATATATTATTATATTTATTAATATAATATATAATAGAAAACTTTGTTGTATAAAACTTTGAGTACACAAAAAGGTAAAAAGTTACAGTTTTTTTATATTTCTTTCTTTTGAATTTTTATTCGGCTATAATTTTATTATAAGATAATTTTAAGGAGTAGTAGGATATGAAATTTGTTGTTAAAAAAGAAGATTTATATAACGGGATTAAAATAGTAGAGAGAGCTACATCAATGAAAGCTTTACAGCCTGTTCTTTTGAACATTTTAATCGAAACTATCGGAAACAGCTCTGTTAAACTTGTTGCAACAGATTTGGACTTTACCGTAATTGCTTATGTCGATGCACAGGTAGAAGAAGAAGGTAAAATTACATTACCTTCAAAAACACTCAATGAGATAGTTTCAAAGCTTGGTGATAAACTGATTACTTTTGAAATGAACAACGAAGAAACGTCCGTTAATATAACCTGCCAGAACTCAAAGTTTGATATCATCGGTATTTCAGCTACAGAGTTTCCTCCTGAATTTTCAAATATTGAAGTTAATGAAAATGACGGTTTTGAAATAGAAATCAGACCGTTTGTAAAAGCTGTAAGACAAGCAGGTTTTGCTGCTGCAAGTTATGAAACAAGTAACCTTTTATCCGGTATTGTCTGCGATATATCTGAAAATATTCTTGAAATAGCTTCTACTGACGGAAACCGTCTTGCAAGAGTTCGTGAAACTATTGATAACAAAGACAATCATGCAAAACAATTGATTATTCCTTCAAAAACATTGAATGAATTTATAAAAATGAGCAGCTTTATTGACGAAGATTCTGTAAAAATATTTACCGAAAACTCTAAACTTATTATCAAATCAGAAAAAACAACTACAATTTCAAGACTTTTGGAAGGTCAATTCCCTAAATATAACCAGCTGATACCTAAGGAAAGCCCGAAAGAAGCAATTGTTAATGTTTCTCAGGTAATTTCAGCAATTGAACGTGTTTCTATCATGGTTAACGAAAAAACAAGTATAGTTAAACTTGAATTCAGCAATAACAATTTGAAACTTTCTGCTGATACCCCGGATTCCGGTAAGTCAGAAGAAAATCTTGATATTGATTATTCAGGCGAAGATTTAGCTATTGCTTTTAACTACAAATATGTGCTTGAAGCTTTGAAAAACATTGATGCAGATGAAGTTAAGATTGGATTGAATACACCATTGTCGGCTACAATGTTCAGACCTAACAGCGAAGAAGACTTTGTAGGCTTGATTATGCCTGTACAAATCCGTTAGGAGAATATAAAATGAAAGAAAAAGCAGTAGAATATTTTAAAAACGGCTATTCTTGTTCTGAAAGTTTAATTAAGGCAGCTATTGATGAAGGTTTATGTCCTTCTGAATTGATGCCTGTTGCTACAGCTTTTTCAGGAGGGATGTCTTCAGGTTGTCTTTGCGGTGCGGTTGCTGCCGCACAAATAATTTCAAGCTATTATTACGGATGTGAAAATTCTATGGGTAATGAGGTTTTAGCACGTCAGAAAGCTAAAGAGCTTGTTGATGAATTTAAAAAGCGTAATAAAATAACCTGCTGTAGAGTTTTATCAGGCGGTCTTGAGGGTGCTGCAAAGAAAGAAAGATGTTCAAAATATGTTTCCGATGCATGTGAAATCCTCGAAGAACTGCTAAAATCAAAGGTTTAGAATATGTTAAATTTATTAGCCGTATTTTTGGGCGGCGGGTTAGGTGCGGCAACAAGATATTTGACAGGTTTTTATATGACAAAAGTTTTGACGGTAAACCTGCCTGCTGCAACATTTTCTGTTAATGTTACCGGAAGTTTTTTAATCGGCTTTTTGTATATTTTGTTTATTGAAAAGACTGATTTAAGTCCTGCTTTAAAACTTGCTTTAACAGTCGGTTTCTGCGGCGGCTTAACTACTTTCAGTACATTTTCCATAGAGCTTTTTGAAATGATAAAAAATGCTCAATTTATTCAAGCTTTTGTATATGCTTTATTGAGTGTTATAATATGTTTATTGGCAGTAACAGTTGGAGTATATTGTGCAAAAATCATTTGATAAATTAAATTTTTTGACAGCCGGTATGCCTTTGAGAACCGGCAAAGCTTCCTACCCTAAAGCATTTGAAATTCTAAAAGATATGGAACTTGACGGAATGGAGCTTGAATTTGTTCATGGTGTAAGAATGAGTGAAGATTCAAGAGGATTTGTAAAAGAGAAATCCAATAATTTTATAATCACAGCTCATGGTCCGTTTTACATAAATTTGAATTCCAAAGAAGAAGAAAAAGTAGAAGCCAGTGTGCAGAGAATTATTGATACAGCCTCTGTAGCTTCTCAGGCAGGCGCTTTCAGTATAACTTATCATGCTGCATTTTATATGGGTGTAGATAAAGAAACTGTTTACAATCAGGTTAAAGAGCAGACAAAACGCATAACAGATGTTCTGGAACGTGAAAAAATAAAAGTTTGGGTTCGTCCGGAAACTACGGGAAAAGCTACTCAATGGGGAGATTTAGAGGAAATAGTTAATCTTTCAAAAGAGTTTGAATATGTTCTTCCATGTATAGATTTTTCACATCTTCATGCAAGAAGTGCAGGTGAATACAATACTTATGACGAGTTTTCGCTTGTGCTTGAAAAAATAGGTAAAGAAATCGGGCAATATGCTCTGGATAATTTTCACGGACATCTTGCAGGGATTGAATACACTGCAAAAGGCGAAAGACAGCATCTTGAACTTGAACAATCTGACATGAATTACAAGGACTTGTTAAAAGTATTGAAAGAATTCGGCGTAAAAGGTGCTCTGGTTTGCGAAAGTCCTAATATTGAAGATGACTGTAAGTTAATAAAAGAATATTACTACTCAATCTAATATTATTGGATGATTTAATTAAAGATTTATTTGCTAAATGCCGTAATTTGTAAAAAAATGAGGCATCCTTATGTTTAACAATGTAAATAATCCTTTTAACAAAGCGGTTTCATCTTCTACATCGTCTGACAGTCAGGGAAGAAGACAAAAAGAAGAACCTAAAAAAGAGCTTAAAAAATATCTTGAAGAAGAAGAAGCTGATGAAGTAAGAATTGGCGGACTTCCTATTTTAACCGAGGAAGAAGTATTTGCAATGACAAAAAGCTACATTTCAAAGCTTAAGGAAGAGCATAAAGAGAACGAAAAAACAGTAAAAAGACTTGATAAATATCTTGAAAAATTCGACATAAAAAAGTTTATGAAAAAGAACCCGAATATGACAAGTCCAGATTTTTACATGGTGATGTATAACGAAACAGAAGGACTAATAAATTAATATCTCTTAATAAAAACTTAAAGATATTTCGTAAACTGTCCGATAAACAACCTGTAGAAATTTCTACAGAAAGGATAGGTATATGGAAATTAACGGAGTATCATCAAAAGCTTACACATCAGCCTCTGCTGCTGTTGAAGAAGAAGAAGAATTGCAGGAAACGCAAGAAGAAAATGCAACCGAAGAAGCCAAAGAATACGGTGTTGCAACAAAGCAAAAAGAAGAAAAAGACACAGCAGAATTTTCAAAAACAGATTATGATGAATCGGATGTCGAAGAAAAAGCATCAAACTTTATACAAAATATTTTGTTTGTTGGCGGTTTGACAGATGAAGCAGAAACAGCATTAACAAGATATATGAATACATTTGATGCTGCAAAATTTATTAAATCATTCGGACCGTTTTCATCATCATCGGAAATATCGGCGGCAATGTATGCTGTAACAGCAGGAATGATTAAATATCAGGATGAAGAATAGCAGATAAAAAGCGGTCTTTGTGACCGCTTTTTTATTTTTTAACAAGCACTCCAGCTCCTGAAACAAGTTTTGGGTGACAAGTTTAGACATTTTTTCGGGATATTTTATATAAATCCCTAATATGTCATTTCCCAGTTGTCATTTAAAATTTTACCAAAGCATCCCCACCATGTTGTTCCGGAAGATATTTTACAATAAGAATTAAAATTTGCTTCTCTTGTTTCTGTAGAGCAAGGTGCTTCAGTACAGTCATCATCTAATAAACCGTTATTATATAATCTTAAAGCAAAAATATCCCGACCTACAATATTTGGTCCCTTAGCTCCATTAACATCAATGTGAATTTGTGTGCTTTTTAAACTATCAGGTATAATATTAACAGATACTCCGTTTGCAAGCACATAAGCTCTTGTATCTCTATTAACGTCTGCCATAACATTAATTGAACTGCCATCTGATTTTTTGTATTCTGTACTAAAACAATCTGTCCAATTTTTTCCGCAAGCTTTTACAATCTTAAAATAGTTATTCATAAAATCGTCAAAAGCATTAATATCAGTAAGTCCTGCTTCATTCAAATTTATTGCATTATTATCTGTCAAATATTGTACACTGGCTTGAGACAATTCATTATATGCTTTGTGTAATTGAACAACATAAGTTTTTCTCTGGTGATTTTGCATTAGCGAAGGCACAGTCATTGCAGAGACCACTCCAATAATCCCGAGTGTGACCAGAACCTCTGCTAATGTAAATGCACAACGATGATTGTTTCTGCTTGAGTAAATATTCATATCATACTCCTAAAAATAAGTAATATGTTTAATTTAATACTGAATATATTCAGTATTATACTGATTATAACATATATAATAACAAAAATCAACATACTAAAATTAAATAATGGATATGTCTTATTATAATAGTGAACTTGCCAAAAATATGCGTGTAGAACGTGCAAGATTAAACATTTCCCAGTTAAAGCTTGCAGAAATGGCAGATGTTTCATTAGATACCATAAATATGATTGAACGGGGTGTTGGTAATCCAAGATTATGCACAATAATAGCAATTGCAAAAGCTTTAAATGTAGATTTGAATACGCTTTTGCAATTGTAAAATAAATATTTAATTTTAATTAATTATTTTTTAGATGTTTTATCTGCAAGCTCGCTGTCTACACGAAGGAATACAGGCTTGATTTCATCTTTTGATATAAGCTTGCCTGTTTTGATGTTATCACAGGTTAAATCGTCTAATTTTGTGCTTAAATCAAATGATAATTGTCTTGCCATTTCACGTGCAATATTCGGGCAGTAAGGATAGATTAATGCTGAAATTATACACATAATTTCAAGCACATTAACAAGAACCTGACCGCATTCTGTCATTTTTTCTTCTTTTGCAAGTGTCCAAGGCGCATTATCCTGAACGTATTTATTTACGGTGTCGACAAGAGAAATAATTTCCTGTGCTGCTTCTGCGATTTCATAATTGTCAAAATGATTTTTAACAATTTGGACTGTTCCGAGTGCTTTTTTTGTTAAAGGATTTTCGTCCTTAAATTCAGGCTTAACCTCGCCGTCAAAATATTTTACAATCATTGAAAGCGTTCTGTTTAAAAGGTTGCCCATGCTGTTTGCAAGGTGTGCGTTAACTTTTTCTTTAAAATCATCATCGGAATAATTTCCGTCACGTCCGCAAGGAGCGGATGAAGCCATATAGTATCTGAAAGCATCAGGATATTCAAGTTCAAAAGCTTCAAGGACTGATGTCGGTGAAATTACGTTTCCTAATGATTTAGACATTTTTGACTCGTCAATTGTAATCCAGCCGTGTGCAAGAATTTGTTTTGGCAAAGGTAAATCCAAAGCCATTAAAAAAGCAGGCCAATATATGCTGTGGAATTTAAGAATATCTTTACCGATAACCTGAACATTTGCAGGCCAGTATTTTTTGAAGGTTTCTGACGGGTTTTCCGTATCATAACCTAAAGCGGTGATATAGTTTGAAAGCGCATCAATCCATACATAAATTGACTGTTCGCTATCTCCAAGAACATCAATACCCCATTGAACATTTGATTTTGCACGGGATACGGATATGTCTTGAATATCTTCCAGCTGGTTCAAAACTTCGTTTGCTCTGAATTCGGGAACGATAAATCCCGGATTTTCTTTTATATGTTTGATTATTGCATCTTTGTATTTTGTAAGTTTAAAGAAGTAATTTTCTTCGCTTACAACTTCAGGTTTTTTAAGGTGGTCAGGACAAAGACCGTCTTCTGTCAAATCTTTGGGATTTAGGAAGCATTCACAGCCCTGACAGTATAAACCTTCGTAAGAATGTTTGTAAATATCGCCCTGTTTCAATAACTTATCAAATATTTTCTGAACGATTTTTTCATGCTCTTGGTCGGTTGTTCTGATGAATTTTGTGTAATCTACATCAAGAGCTTTCCAGGCATCTTTGAATTTTTGAGCATTTTCATCGCACAATTCTTTTGGTGTAATACCTTTTTCTGCTGCTGTTTTCTGAATTTTAATTCCGTGTTCATCTGTTCCTGTAAGGAAGAACACATCATCGCAGCGTTGTGAAAAATGTCTTGCAATAATATCAGTTAATATTTTTTCGTAAGCGTGCCCTATGTGAGGTGCTCCGTTTACGTAGTCAATTGCTGTTGTTAAATAAAATTTGTCCATTCGTTTATTTCCTTTATTCTTAAATAAATTTTACCATAAACTATTTTCTTTTAAATATTATGTATCTGAAACCGCTGTCAATAATGTTTTGAAGATAGTAGTTTTCCTTTACAAAGGCACAGAAATCAAGTGCGTAATCCTGACATATATAATTAAAATAGTAGTCTTTCATATGCAGGTTATTAAATATAATAAATTCAGGTTTTTCACTCCTGTAGTGCTCTATAATTTTATCTTCTCCCAAGCTTTCCGTATATAAAGGCAAAAGCGAGTTATAAAAATCATCAGCTTTTCTGTCTGTGAGAAAGTTTATCGTCATTCCTTCCGGAAAAATCACTGCTCTGTCGTTTTTATCAGAGTTTTTGCTGAGATAATTAATAAGTTGGATTGAGCTGTCTGCAAAACTTTTATTTGTATAAATTGTACCTTTTGCCGTTGTAATTTTATTATTGTCAAAAGCAAGAGCGTTTATATTTATAATCAAAAAAATTATACTTATAACAAGAAGATAAATTCCGGCTGTTTTTTCGAGTTTTTGCGGAATTTGTCTGAACAAGACTGCAAAAAAAGCGATTAGCGCAATCGAAACATAATAGCTTCCGTAACTTTGAATTATCAGTATCCAGAAGACTTTTGCGCATACTGCAACAGCTGATAAAGTCAGAATTATAAGGTTAGAATTTAGTTTCTTGTAACTTGCAATTGCAAAAACGGTTAGCAGAACAGGCAAAAATCCGAAAACGACTTTAATGTTTTCGGTAACAAACCATATCATAGCAAGATACCCTATGATTGAAAAACTTACAGATGCAGTTTTATTTTTGTCATATAAGTATGCACCCAAAAGTATTCCTGCAAAAGGTATTGCGGTTTTTAAGAAAAATATTAAAAGTGTTGGAATTACTTTGGGATGAAAATAAATTCCGCTGTTCTGATAAAAGTATGTTAAAGTCTTGCTCTTAGCCATAGCAGCAGTTATCGCAAGTGAATGCATTAAATCATTTATCCCGAGTCCCTGAACAAAAAGAACTCCAAAACTGAAAAACGGTGCAATTGCAAAACTTAAAAGAGCTTTTAAATCTTTTGATTTAATTACAAAAAATAAAACAACAAGAGCATATAAAATAAAATCATATTTGCATGTTATAGAAACTCCTGCAAGAAATGCGCTCATTTTAAGATTTTTCTTATCAAGCAGGAAATAAAGTGAGAACAAAAATGATACTAAACCGTATAAAACAGCCCACGAGTACGGAAAGTGAAAATTAAAAATGCAGGTTGCTGCAACACCGACTGCAATAGTGAAAAATCCTATGCAGAAACTTAAAAATTCAGAAAGAAATTTTTGTGCGATTAAATAAATTCCGCTTACTGTTAAAATCGAACAGACAGCCCCTGCACCGTATAGTGTTGAAAGCTTTGCGCCAAATATTTTATACAGTAATGCATTAATCTGATATGAAAGAGGCCCGTAAATGTTAAAAAGGTCTTTATATAAAATTTTTCCTTCAAGAATTCTTTCGGGATAATAAACTTCCCTTCCGAAATCAATTAAAATACCTGCATAATGTCCCGTAAAAAATACTAACCCTGCTAAACATAAAATCCATAACAAAATAAGATATTTATAATCTTTTAAAACCTTTTCCATATTACAAAATTTAACAAATAAATAAGTAAAAAGCAATTTTTGCCCCAAAAATAACTTTATTAAATTGTAAGGTAAAAAATGCAGGTTATTTTATGTCTTCAAACTGGGCAAACAATTTAGATATGCTGGCACAAAACGGTGTGCTTGATTATGATGCACCTGCATTTGTTATGGGGCAGAAACCGAGATATGTCGGAGCTCCTGCAATGCCTCCTTCACCTTTTGAAGGTCCGGTTCCGAATGCTCCAAACCTAAATCAGCCTCAGAGTGATGAATTCAATCCTGAAAAAAAAGATGATAATTTTGTAAAAAATCCGGCATGGAAAAAATGTGCATTTACTTTTCTGGCATTAGGTGCACTGGTTTTAGGCGGCTGGAAATTTAAATCCAAATTAATGCCTTCAATAAAATCAGGCTGGACAAAATTAACAGGCAAATTAAAATTAAACAGCATAAAACAATTCTTTAAAGACGGCTGGAATAAATTATTTAAGAAGAAAACCTCTTAATTTATCCGCTGATTAAAATCTTGCTTTTATTTCTTTTAAACTGTCGCCGCCGTACTTATTCAAAAATTCGTCTGCTAAAACGCAGGCAATACGAGCTTCCGCAACAACCGCACAGGCTTCAACCGCACAGGTGTCTGAACGTTCGAAATGTGCTTCGGTTTCTTCCATTGTCACGGCATCAACAGTATTCAAAGGTTTTCTTAATGTCGGAATTGGTTTCATAACAGCCGTAACTACAAGGTTTTCACCGTTTGTCATTCCGCCTTCTACTCCGCCTGCGTTGTTGGTTTTTCTGTAAATCTTGCCGTCTTTAGCATACATTTCGTCGTGAAATTCGCTGCCTTTCATTTTGTAAGCGTGGTGATTGCCTACGGCAACCGATTTTACGGCAGGAATACTCATTACTGCCTGCGCAATTTTTCCGTCGATTTTTCTATCCCATTGTACAAATGAACCGAGTCCGACAGGAAGGTTTTCATATATTACTTCAATTTTTCCGCCTACAGTATCTCCTGCTTCTTTAGCCTGGTCTATTTCTTGTTTAAATTCTTCTTCCGTTCTGCCGTTTCCTATTCTCAGGATATTTGAGTGTCCTTTAATATCAAATTCCTTAAGAATTTGTTTTGCAACAGCACCAACTGCAACTTCAATAGCAGTCTTTCTTGCGCTTGAACGTTCGAGAATATTTCTCAAATCTTCATGATTATACTTAATGCTGCCCGCATAGTCGGCATGTCCCGGTCTGTATGTAGTGAATGCTTTTTCATCTGTTATGTCTTTGGGATTTGCACTCATAATTTTTTCCCAGTTTTCGAAATCTTTGTTTTGGATAACAAGGGTAATCGGTGAGCCCAAAGTTTTTCCGAAACGGATACCTGATGTAATTTCAACGGTATCGGTTTCTATTTTCATTCTTCCGCCCCGTCCGTATCCGCCCTGACGTCGTTTTAATTCATTATTGATAAAGTCAGGGTCTATCTCAAACCCTGACGGAATTCCATCTATAATTGCCGTTAAGCATTTTCCGTGGCTTTCGCCCGCTGTTAAAAATCTGAATTTATTTAGCATATTTCAAAAATGTTTGTACCTTTGTCTGCATCATTTCTTCTGTAATCATCCATTTACCGTTTACTTTTTTCACAACCATATATGTTTTAAGTTTGTAGTTTTCGCCGGACGGCTGTCTTAGGGAACTTACTTTGTAAGCTCCGTTTCCTGCATTCGCAACGGTTATATTTGTGTAATTGTTTTTGTAGCCTCTTAGTTTTGCACCTGCCTGCCCGAGTTTCATTTGTTTAATGTAAGTAGCAGTGTCTGTGTCAACGTTAACAAGCTGTCCGTCAGGTTTGATAACCTGTCTGATGATTTTAGCGTTAGGTGAATACATTGTAGCAACAGCAGGACTGTAAGAGTTTGCAGCAGCAACGTAGCTGTTAAAGAATTTTAAAGCTTCCTGTGCATCATCTGCAAAGGCTTTTAAACCTGCGCATAAAAACAGTCCGAATATCATTAATATAGATAATAGTTTTTTCATTTTTTGTCCTTTCTGTCAATTTTTGTCAGAGGCTTCTATGTAATTTAGTTCATTTTAATTTTACCACAATGATTACAGTTTGTCATTAATCGAAATATGTAGTATAAAAGAATGTATGAATATGCAAATTTTGTCGGAGTATTTAGATTTTCTGGAAATAGAAAAGGGTCTTTCGCAAAACACGATTGATGCTTACAGGCGTGATTTGGGAGATTTTTTTGATTACTATTCGGAAGTTGAGATTGATAAAATTCAGCGCACACAGATAAATACTTATGTAAGAAATCTGCATGAAAAAGACTATTCACCTACAAGCGTAACCCGAAAAATAGCATCTTTACGGGGGTTTTTCAAATGGGTTTGTGCAAATGAGATTTCACCTACAGATCCTACCTTAACTCTTGAGCAGCCAAAGCTTGCGCAAAGACTGCCAAAGGTAATGACTTTGCAGGAAATAAACGACATTTTAAACCAGGATTTGACAAAAATTCAGCGAGTAATGCTCGAACTTTTATACGGCTGCGGGCTGCGTGTATCGGAACTCGTTAACCTTAAAATTAATGACTATGATTTAAAGGGTAAATTTCTCGAGTGCACAGGCAAGGGCTCGAAAGACAGAATTGTGCCTATGGGTAATAAAGCCTGTGAGGCAATAAAAGATTACCTGTCAGAAAGAGATTTTTTAATCAGGAAATTCAATCTTAAATCCAAACAACTCTTGATTAATGATAAGGGAAAAAACGTTACCCGTCAGGAAGTTTATACTTTTATTCACGAGCAGGGAAAAAAAATTCACAAGGCTATTTCTCCTCACACCCTCCGTCACAGCTTTGCAACACATTTACTTGAAAACGGCGCAGATTTAAGGGTTGTGCAGGAACTTCTCGGACACAGCGACGTTTCTACCACACAGCTTTATACGCATATCAGTAAAAAACGCTTGAAAGAAGTTTATTTTGCAATAAACGGCTGATTTATGATAAAATATGGATATGTTAGAGTTATTTGTAGCAGGAACCGAGCAGAACTCCTCAAAGATTTTTGTAACCGCAGGTCTGGCTGCAACAATGCAAAGTCTGGGATATTCAACAGGGGTGTACAAACCTGTGGAAACGGGTGCAATAGAAAAAAACGGCTTTATTCAATCGCCTGATTTGGCGTTTGTAAAATTCGCCGATCCTTATATAAAAACTTATTTTACATATCTGCTCAAAGAAAATGCAGCCCCTATTGTTGCTGCAGCTGCCGAGAATTTAATTATTGAACGTGATGATATTTTAAAAGATTTTCAAAACCTTCAAGATATTAATGAATGCACTGTTGTTGACGGGTCATCGGGTCTTGGAACTCCATTGAGCAAAAATTTTCTTGAGGAAAATCTTATAAAAAGCTTGGATTTACCTGTTTTGCTCGCCGTTTCCGCTGTTAAATCAACGATTAACACCATACTTGTAGCTATAAACCATGCCAAAGAGATTGGAATAAATTTTCGGGGTGTGATAATTAATGACTATCCTGATAATACGGATGATATGAATATTAAACTTCTTCCACGTTTGATAGAGGAATACACTGACATAAAAATTCTCGGAGTTCTCCCCTCTTTTGACAGGAATATAAATCCTAATGATTTAATAACAGAAATTTTAAACGGTGTTGATATTGAAGCTGTTTTTCAGGTTCAAATTGCAAAACTGCAAATGTAATTATTTTCCGCCGCAGAGTAACGAAATGTTACATTATATACTTTTTATATAACAAAAAGTCAATTTTTTCTTAACAAACTTTTTTATATAAGTATAAAGAGGTATAATTCTGACTATGGATGAGAGAAATTTTACAGTAATCGAAAATGAAACCGTACTTGACGAAGTAAAGAAACAAAAAGAAATTCGCCATACAAATCCTATTGCCAAAAAATTTCTTGAGTTCCAAAAAGAGAATATGAGTAAGTTTTCGGTAAAAGACCTTTTTAAAAAGTAATGTATGCAATAAAAAATCAGATTTATCAGGATATGACAAAAACACAGAAATCTGCTCTGTGTAATTTTTTGCGTGCGCTTGTTAAAAAATCGCCTGATTTATCGGTAAATGATATTTTAGATAAATTTATTGATGATGAAAGGTATTACTTTGAAATAAACAATCCGCATTTTGAATTTTTGGAAAACTATCTTGATGACAATAAGTTTTTAGAAGAAACCGTTTTGTTTTTGAAAGAGTGCAGAAAATATTACGACTACAAGAAAAAACAGGAGCCCGTAATTCAAGCACAGAAAGAATTTGAGAAGAAAAAAAGAAAGTTTTTGCAGGAAGTTAAAATGTCAAAAGAAACTCCTACAAAAAAACAGCTTTATTATTATGACCGTTTGTGCAAAAAATATAATATAGAGAAAAAAGAACTTACCTCAAAGCTTGAGGCACGTGATGAAATAGACAGGATAATAAATGAGCATACAAGAGATTTTGAAAATATTAACGGACTCGGGGATTGAGCCAAACGAAGCAAATGTCGAAGTTAAGATGCTTCTTGAACATTTTGCCGATTACGGTTTTAAAGATATTATTGCAGGCAAAAAACTTACTGCCGATAAAATTGCAATTGTAAAAGATAAAGCACTTGAAAGAGCGCAAACACGCCGTCCTATACAGCATATTATCGGATTTGCCGGCTTTATGGGCGAAAAGTTTATCGTAAATCCTTCGGTTTTAATTCCCCGTGATGAAACAGAGTTTCTTGTAAGAAAAGCTGCTGAAATTATTAATAAAAACAATTTAAAAACGGCTCTTGATGTCGGCACAGGTTCAGGCTGCATTGCATGTATGATTGCAAAGCTTACAAATTGTCAGGTAATCGGGCTGGATATCTCGTCAGATGCACTGAATACAGCACTTGATAATGCATCAAGGTTAAATCTTTTCAATAAAGCAATATTTAGAAAATCCGATATTTTTTCAAACGTAAAACCCGGTGAAAGCTTTGATATTATAATTTCTAACCCGCCTTATATCCCACCTTGCGAGAAAGAAAATATCCAGACGGAAGTAAAATTTGACCCTGAAAACGCATTATTCACAACTGATGAAAAAGGTTTGGAGTTTTATGAAAAGATTACAAAAGAAGCGCCGAAAATACTGAACAACGGCGGCTGGCTGCTGTTTGAGCTTGGCATAGGACAATCAGGGTATGTCAAAGAATTTATGATATCAAACGGTTTTAAAGATATAGAAATCATAAAGGATTTAGCCGGAATTGACAGGGTAATCTGTGCTCATCTTTAATGTTCAAAATTTAAGAGTTTCAGCCCTCTTTTTTGTTTTTCGTGCTGAATGTCAGGAAGCTCGTAACATTTGATACAGCGTGCTTCATAGGTTTCATCTCCGCCAATCATAATCAGTGGTGAATTTTTGTCGGCAGGTTTACCGTCAATAAGTCTTTGTGTACGTGTTGCATCTTCACAGCCGCATTTCATACAAACAGCGTGAAGTTTGTCAACCTTTGTCGCAATACACATAAGTTCAGGCATACTTCCGAAAGGTTCAGCTTTAAAATCCAGCTCAAGACCTGTACCGATAACCTTTTTACCTTCTTCCATAAGTTTTGAAATAACTTTTACAATGTTGCTGTCAAAAAATTGAAGCTCATCAAGTGCAACAACTTCATCTTCGGGTTTAATTACACTCATAATCTGAATGGAGTGCTTAACCTTAATTGCATCAAGCCATAACCCGTTTCTTGACTCAATATAATCTCCCTTAGCTCTTGTGTCTACATCGGGGGATATGACTTTAACTTTTTTCTTTGCAATGATAGAACGTCTGACACGTCTTAAAAGTTCCTCTGTCTTGCCGCAGCTCATAGGACCGGTGATTAATTCAAAACTATACCCATACATCGTAATTATTTTCCCAAATCTCTTTACAATAAAATTATACCTCTGTGATTATTTTTTTAAAAGTAAAATTTTGTTAAAACTTTTCTAATTTCTCAAAACTTTATCACGCAGTTTTTTTAATCCTGCACCGTAGAAATATCTGAGCTGTTCAGGGAAATGTTCTTCAATATCAATCAAATACATTTCGTGGACACTGAAAGCTTTAATAAGAAAAACAATTTCAGGGTTTTTGGTCCAGATAATTTCAGGCTCGCTGTGTTTGTGTGCTTCAACTCTGCCGAAAAGTCCCTCCGAATTATCAATAGAAAGAAATATAAATCTTCCCGAAGAATAATGTTCAAGCATCTTTACGCCCGAATGTTTAAAGACGGTTCCGACATTGCATACAAAATCATCATACTGTACAATCTTAATTTCAATCCCCCGGTTGTAAGCATCCATAATGTGCTGTTCGATAAACTTGAAATCCTGCCCCCAAACAGAGAGGTACAATGTTTTTTTTGCACTCTTAATTATTTCAATAACTTTATCAATAATTTTGGTTCTGCTTCTGATTGTCAAAATCGGCTCTGTGTAATCCTCTTTGACATCTGGAAGTCTTTTTTCCAGATAATCAATTGTAGAATCAATTTTTCTTTTGAACCTTTTAGTAAGTTCTTTGGGCTTTATTGGTGTATATGTAACGGGTTTTGAGTTGGACGGAATTGCTATGTGTAAATTTTCAAGAACTTTTAAAGTATCATAAGCTCTTGATTGCGGGATATTAGCGAGTTTGCTTATTTCGTATCCCGTTGCAGGGTATTTTTTTAAAAGCGCAACATAAACTTTAGACTGATACTCGTTAAGCCCGAGTTCTTTTAATTTTTCAACAATTTCATCCATAAGATGAGTTTAGCAAATTTTTTAAACTGTTGCAAATAATTTACGCTCTCGGATGCGCAGAGTTGTAAACGTCTTTCAAATGCTGTGTTGAAACGTGGGTGTAAATCTGTGTGTTAGAAATGCTTGCGTGTCCCAAAAGCTCCTGTACAACCCTCAAATCTGCACCGTTTTCGATTAAGTGTGTCGCAAAACTGTGCCGGAAAACGTGAGGGGTTACGTGTTTCGGAAGATTTATTTTTTCAACGATTTCATTTATTACATTTCTTACGGTTCTTGTTTGAAGTCTGTAACCTGTGTTATTAATAAAGACAGGCGAACTTTCAGTTGGTTCTTCAAGTCTGTAACCTTTAGGGATTAAAGCTCTTGCGCTTTCAATATATCTTTCAAGGTAATTTTTTGCCCTATCGGTTACGAGAATAATTCTTTCTTTTGCTCCTTTTCCAAATACCCTGATTTCGTTATTTTCGAGGTTCAAATCTCCGAAATTAAGTCCTGAAAGTTCCGATATACGCATCCCCGTTGCCCACAAAAGCTCCAGAATTGCCCTGTTTCTGTAACCCGAAGGGGTTTCGATTTTTGTATTGTTTAAGATTTGTTCAACTTCGTCAGGTGTTAAAAATTTCGGTAAAGATTTCGGACGTTTTGGAACAGTTAAATTCATTGCAGGATTTGAGTCAACTTTGCGTTCACGATATAAATATTTGTAAAAAGTTCTTATTGAAGCAATTTTTCGTGCAATGGTCGTTTTTTTGTAATTGAACTTTTGGATAAAATGGAGATATTCTCTTACTTTGGAAAAATTTACATCTTCGCAGGAGGTTTCGTCCATCCAGACAAGAAAGCTTAAAACATCAGAGCAGTAAGCTTTTGCAGTATGTTTTGAAAAATTTTTTTCAACTATTATGTAAGACTTGAATTCTTCTAAATCTTGTTTTGAGTTTGTGTTTAAGCCCATTTTTCTAATACATTTAAATTATTGCTTTTTTATGTATACTATTATACAATAATGTTTAGAAGAAGTAAAATAGTTATTAACCAATGTAGGAGATAACATGAATTATAAAAAATTGTTAATAGCATCATTTGTCGTTATGGCTGCATTGTCATCTCAAGTTTATGCTAAAGAATTGCAGGCTCAGGTGCAGAAAAATACCGCTAATGCTGCAAAACCTGCTGCATCGTCAGTTAAAACAGGTTCTCAGGCATATCCTGAAATTGCAAGACTTATCGAATACAATCATTGCGCAGAAGCAGATGCAAAAATCAAAGAACTCTTAAATCTTGAGCCGAATGATGTTAATTTGCTTGCTTTACGAACAGTATCTATGGCTAAACAGCATAAATTAGATCCTGCTCAAAAAGAACTTGATGTTTTATTGAAAAAATACCCCAACAATCCTACATTACACTATGCACAAGGACTTGTGTATATGCAGCGCCAAACTTCTTCTGATGTAGACTATATTAAAAATACACGTGGTTTGCTGAACAGCGCAATTAAAGAATTTGTTGCCGCAGTAAACTTAAATAACAAATATTACGAAGCATATAATGCAATGGGCGTTGCAACTCTGAAACTCGGCAACAGAAACGATGCTCTGGATTTGTTCAATACTGCCGTAAAAATTAATCCTACATTTGCAACAGCATACGATAACATCGGCGTGGTTGAAATGATGAACGGCAACCTTGATTCTGCCGAAAGATATTTTAACAGTGCTATGAAGCAAAATTCACACAACCCGACAGCATGGTATCACATGGCGCAGGTTGAAACAAGACGTGGAAATTATTCAAAAGCATTAACCTGGGTTAACCACTCTGTTCACGTAAATCCTAATTCTTCTCCTGCTTTAACTTTGCAGGGTGAATTATATTTGAAACAGGGAAACCAGGCTGCTGCAATTAACTCTTTCAAAAAAGCACAGCTTGTAAAACCCGAAAACTCACGTCCTTACCTGAACCTTGCAACTATTTATGAAAACAGAGCTGATGAAGAATTTGCAATGGAACAATTAAAGACAGCTTTAGCTATCAACCCTAATTATCAGGAAGGCAAGTTGAAGATTGCCAATATGGCGCTTCATACAAGAAAATATGAACAGGCTCTTGATTATTATTCAAAGCTTGTGGGTGATAAAAATTATAACGAAGATGCAATCATCGGTCTTGCAAATACATATTACGAAATGTCAAAAGACAGAGGTGAAAACAACGGTATTACAACAAATAAAGAAGTATACCTTGCATACGATTACATAAACAAAGCTATTGAACAATGTCCTGAAGATTTGGAACTTCACCTTGCAAAACTTAAACTTGCAAGACTTGTTCATCAGGAGCCGCTTTCACGTGACAGCTTAAACTATATTGTTCAAGCAGCAGGCAACAACCTTATGGACAGCGTAATTAAAGGTGAAGCATATCTTGCTCTGGGCAGAGAAAAAGATGCTGTTTACACTTTTGAAAATGCAATAAATTTCTCTAACTCTATAGATGACGATTTGTATCTTGCAGAAATTCTTGTACACAATAAACAGTTCAGAACAGCAAGAGTAGCATTGCAAAAAGCTCTTATGAAAGATCCTGATAACGTTATTGCGAAAAACGGTATTGAATATATTAATCTGTGTGAAACAAAATCAAACGAATTCTTTGATGTTGCTCAAAGACAATATCAGGAAAACAATTACGCATCAGCAATCGAATACTGTAACCGTGCGATTGACTTCTACCATAATAGTCCGCAAATTGCTAAACTGAAAGCAATGTCATACGAAAAAGAACTTAATTACAGAGGTGCCGTGAAGTATTATCAACAGTATCTTGCTATGAACCCGAATGCGGCTGATAAAGATGCGGTAGTTAAGAAAATAGAAAAATTCAAAACAAAAGCAAACTAATAAAACCGGACAATCATGAAGAAATTCGATATTCGAAAATCATTTGAAATATTTTTGAGAGAGCCCATCAGTGTATTAACTGAGGGGCTGTTTCAACTTGTAAATATTGAGGATAATATATTCAGCAAAAAGCCCTACGTGAATGTCGATTTTGTGAATAAAAAAACACAAATTACTGTTGTAAACAGTGAAAAGATGTACAATTTATTTCAAAAGGTCTTGTTCCGTCAAAAGCTGAAAGAACAGAAAGAAAAAGTTTTAACGAAATAATAATATATTTATAATAATTTTGTTAGTGCGCTAAAATCATTTATCACTAAGTTAACATTATCAATATTTTCGTTTAATTTTTTCAACATTAAACATACTGTTTTTCTTTCTTCATAAGTAAAATTTTCAGTAATTTCCGGAGTTACTAATATATATTTTGATAAATCCATTAAAAATTGCATAAAAATTAAAGCTGTTGTTAAATGTAAAAAACTACTTTTAAATGTATCATAAGCAATTTTGTGATAGCCGTTTTCAATAATATATTTTTTGTTAAATTTTTTGGCAAACTTTTTTCTGATTAATT